>Ga0307988_1001481_pt1 | contig 13106 bp, 10 predicted proteins | sample EllFjometagen183_FD_203166 | JGI IMG/M metagenome (GOLD analysis project Ga0307988, IMG submission 203166) | Marine microbial communities from Ellis Fjord, Antarctic Ocean - #183 | ecosystem: Environmental > Aquatic > Marine > Unclassified | place: Southern Ocean | collected 2014-10-08 | reverse complement strand
TACACTGCTGATAATTATTTAATTCGTGTAGTTAGCAGTTTTCAAATGCTTGATGATATTCAGGAAATTGACCAGGATTTTACTCCTGAATCATTATTTTTTGTTTCACAAGACCAAAAACTAAATATGTTTTCTCAGGAGGTGAATTTCCAATCAAGAGAAAATGAAACCTATGATTGGTTGTTTGGATTTTTTGGTTTTAAGCAGGCACTTGACAAAACTGTAAAAGTGCAATATGGAGAAGATGGAATTACAAAATACCGACTTCCTTATGAAGAATATTTTTATACAAAAGACTATGACAATTCAAACTCCGGGATTGCATTTTTTCATGAGTCGACAATAAAATTTGGTGGGTTAGCACTCTCTGCCGGGATTCGTGCAGATTACGAAAAGGCATCGATGGATTATATTTACGACAAATTTAAAAATGGAGTACAAAGTAATGCTGACGGAATCGAAAGCGAAATGGATTTCTTCGAAATTCTACCTAAGATTGCGTTAAAATATAGTATTTCAGAATATTTTACTCCGTATGCGACTATTGCAAAGGGTTATAATTCAGGTGGCTTTAATACTACTTTCGAAAGCGAGGAAGACCGTTCCTTTGAACCTGAGCATTCGTGGAATTACGAAGCCGGAATAAAAGCAAAATGGTTGCAACAGCGTGTTTATGTAAACCTTGCCGTGTTCTACATTGACTGGACCAACCAACAAGTTTATCAAACTGCCCCGAGCGGTGTGGGTTCTATGCTTACAAACGCTGGTAAATCGGAAAGTAAAGGATTTGAATTGGAATTAAAATCTCTCCCTGCCAAGAACCTCGAAACATGGTTAGCATTTGGTTACAACGAAGCAAAATTTGTAGACTATGTTAAGAATGAAAACGAAGATTACAGTGGAAACTATTTACCATATGTCCCCAAATTCTCATTCAATTTAGGTGGAAACTATATGGTTGAAATAAATAATAGTTGGTTAGATTTAATTCGATTTCACATTACATACAATGGCTTTGGCAAACATTATTGGAAAGAGACGAATGTAGCTTACCAGGATTATTATGGATTGTTAAACCACAGAGTTAGTTTTGAAAAAGGAAGTGTTACTCTTTCATTCTGGGGTAAAAACGTATTGAATAACGACTACAATTCATTCTATTTTCAGGCACTGGGAAATTCATATGCACAACTCGGTAAACCTGCAACTTTAGGTGTAAAACTAAATGTTACTTTTTAGTCTATTTAAATGAAACAGAGTGAGTTTAATAAATATTCAACGCTACTGACGCTCTATTTAGCTCAGTCGATACCCATGAGTTTTTTCTCCACTGTAATCCCTGTGATTATGCGTATGGAGAACTATTCATTAGAATCTATCGGATATATTCAGCTAATAAAATTACCTTGGATTTTGAAATTTCTTTGGGCTCCGTTTGTCGATAAAACAAGTCATAACTCAAAACAGTATCGAAAATGGATTTTATCGTCCGAAATTTTCTACGCTATAATAATTATCGGCATTGGCTTTTTCAACTTACAAACCGATTTTACAACCATCATAATTTTAATGGTGATTGCTTTTACAGCCTCTGCAACGCAGGATATTGCCACCGATGCATTTGCCATTCTTGTTCTGAAAGACAAAGAACGTAGTTTAGGTAACAGTATGCAATCGGCTGGTAGTTTTATCGGAACCATGTTTGGAAGCGGTGTTTTACTAATTATTTACCATTATTGGGGTTGGAAATATTTGTTACTCTTTCTGGGTTTATTTGTATTGGTCGCCTTAATTCCGGTTTCCTTTTACCGGAAAAACCATCAACGGGTAGAAGTCAAATCTTCAAAAAATATTTCTCCACTGGAATTTATTTATTTTTTCAAACAGAAAAAGATTGGAGGTCATCTTCTTATTTTATTTCTATTTTATTCAGGAATTATAGGGATCTTAACCATGATAAAACCCTACTTTGTTGATTTAGGTTATGATATCAAAGAAATTGGTTTTATATCCGGAATTTTCGGAACAGCATGTGGTGCGATAATGACAATTCCTGCCGGATTGCTAATTCGTAAAAAAGGGGTGGTTAAAACTTTCTGGATATTTCCGGCTCTAAGTTTATTTGTGGCTCTATATTTCTTTGGACTCACATACACGTCGCACCCACTTTACCTGATTTACATAGGTGTTGGATTGCTTTGGAGTGCTTATGCAATGTCTTCGGTTTTTATTTATACTCTTGGAATGATCATCGTTCGAAAAGGTCGAGAAGGAACCGATTTTACGATACAAATTGTAGTTACCCATTTAAGTAGTTTGATTATAGCAATTATGAGTGGAAAGATTGCTGATGAAATTACTTACCGCGGACTGTTTGCTATTGAAATAGGACTTGGAATAGTTCTACTTGTCTTACTTCCATTTATTTTTAGAAAAAACTTTTACTTACGCAATGAAGATTCCTAAAAATTTAATAAATAAATATAATGTGCCGGTGCCGCGATACACAAGTTACCCGCCGGCAAATTTCTTTTCAGAAGAATACAATTCTGAAACATACATAGAGTCTCTGGAATATTCCAATGATGAAAAACCACAAAATATTTCCATTTATATCCACATTCCATTTTGTACAAAAATGTGCCACTATTGTGGCTGCAATGCACATTTAACAAGAAGCATCGAAAAGATGCGTGTTTATGTTGATGCACTGAAAAAGGAGATATTGATGGTGAAAAAACATCTTGGTTTCAACAGAAAAGTTTCACAGGTGCATTGGGGCGGTGGTACACCAAATTCGCTTCCTGTTGAAATGGTGGAAGAAATAATGAGTGTGATTCATGAGAATTTTACTTTCATTGAAAATCCGGAAATTGCGATGGAGTGCCACCCGGCACTTTTAACACCTCATTACATTGAAAAGTTGGCAAAATGTGAATTTAACCGTTTTAGTCTCGGAATTCAGGACTTCAAACAAGAAGTGCTTGACAATGTAAACCGTGATGCATCAGTTATCCCGGTGGAAGAATTGGTTGCTTTGATTCGAAATTATAATGGAATAAGCATTAATCTTGATTTTATTTATGGTCTCCCATTTCAAGATGTAAACTCATTCGCTGATACTATTAACAGAGCTATCTCCATCTCTCCAGAACGATTGGTTACTTTCTCCTATGCTCATGTTCCGTGGATAAAAAAAGCACAAAAAATACTTGAATTAAGGGGGTTGCCCGGGGCTGAACAAAAACTTTCGATGTTCGAAGCAGGATTTAAATTATTAACAGAAAGTGGTTATACTGCGATTGGACTCGACCACTTTGCCAAAGCCACAGACGAACTTACTATTGCACTAAATGATAAAACCCTGCACCGTAATTTTCAGGGATATTGTACGCGAGAAACAACAGGACAGGTTTACGCTTTTGGTACAACCGGAATTAGTCAGATGGAAAGTGCTTACGCACAAAACACCAAGGATACCAACAAATATGTTGAGACCATTAACAAAGGATTATTTAGTATTGAAAAGGGTTACGTTTTGAACAAATCGGAAAAAATTGTGCGCCATATAATTAACGAAATAATGTGCAACCATTTTGTTTCATGGCAAGAGACTGCACTGCTTTTTAATACTTCGGAAGCTGAAATCAAAAATACTATTCGCCTTGATGAAGCCACTTTATCGGGATTTGTTTCAGATGATTTAATTACATTTAATTCGAATGAAATTGTGGTGACTGATTTAGGGAAATACTTTATACGCAATATTGCTGCAATCTTCGACCCGAATCTAAAATTAAATAAAAAAAAATTCTCAAAAGCATTATAAAATGAACAAAATTAGTCAGCCAAAAATTGCAATAATCGGAGCCGGATTAACCGGATTAACCACTGCATACTACTTTAAAAAAGCAGGTTTTAATGTTCATGTCTTTGAAAAAGAAGACAGGTTTGGTGGGGTAATAAAAACCACATATGAAAACGGATTTATATATGAATCTGGTCCAAATACAGGTATTCTTTCCAATCCCGAAATGGTTGAATTGCTCGAAAATTTAAAAGACGAATGCGAACTTGAAATTGCAGATGAGAACGCTAAAGCACGTTGGATTTGGAAGGGCAAAAAATGGGAATCATTGCCTTCCGGGATAATTGGCGGAATTAAAACACCGCTTTTCTCTTTTGGAGATAAGTTACGAATACTTGGAGAGCCATTTCGTAAAAAAGGTGATAATCCGCAAGAAACACTTGCAGAAATGGTTTTACGTAGAATGGGGAAAAGTTTTCTGGAATATGCCGTTGACCCTTTTATTTTAGGCATATATTCGGGCGACCCAACAAAATTAGTTACCAAGTATGCTTTACCAAAATTGTATCGTTTGGAACAAGATTTTGGTAGTTTTATTGGAGGTGCAATTAAAAAGAAAAAACTCACTAAAACTAAAAGGGACAAAAAGGCAACCCGCGAAGTGTTTTCAATAAGAGGGGGGCTACAAAACCTGATTGATGCACTTGTTGTAAATATTGGAGAAGATAATATTTCATTAAAATGCGATAATCTTTCTTTTGAAAAACAAGATAATGTTTATACCCTGACAGGTAAAACAGATGCGTTTACACATATCATTTCAACAGTTGGAAGCTACCAGTTGGAACACCTTTTCCCTTTTGTAAATTCCAAGACAATTTCACAAATCAACCAATTACAATATGCTAAGGTTATTCAAGTTACATTAGGTTTTAAAGAATGGCGAGGCATAAAATTAAATGCATTTGGAGGGCTGGTTCCTTCGAAAGAAAATCGTGATATTCTAGGTGTACTATTTTTATCTTCATTCTTAAAAAACAGAGCTCCAAAAAACGGAGCCATTTTATCCATTTTCTTGGGTGGTGTACGCAAACCTGAAATGGTTGATTTAAATGATAATGCAATTATTAAATTGGTTGAGAACGAGTTTAAATCCATGATGGGCTTAAATGAGTTTGCTCCTGACCTTATGAAAATCACGCGATACCAACATGCTATTCCGCAATATAGTTTTGAATCGAAACAAAAACTAAAAGCAATCAATAACGTTGAAAGGAAATTTCCGGGCTTAATTTTAGCAGGAAATATTCGCGATGGAATTGGCATGGCTGATAGAGTAAAGCAGGGTAGGATGATTTTCGAACAATTTTCGAACAATTCAAATGGATAGTATAAGAACAGCCATATTATTAATGAATGTTGGCAGTCCTGACTACCCAACGAAAAAATCAGTTAGACGATTTTTAACTCAATTCCTAAATGATAAACGGGTAATTGATTTGCCATGGTTACTCCGAAAATTGTTGGTAAACCTAATAATTATACCTTTTCGGATAAAAAAATCAACACAACTTTATCAACGACTTTTTGATGAAAAGGGTTCTCCATTGATTTATCATTCGGAAGAACTGAAAGAGAAACTACAAAAAAAAATAGGTGAAGGATTTAGTGTTTTTCTGGGAATGCGATATGGAAATCCGGGATTTAGAGATGTTATTTCAGAAATGAAAAGTCAAGGATTTCAGCAAATTGCTTTGGTTCCACTCTTTCCACAGCATGCCATGTCAACCTCAGAGACGGCTATTGTCGCGGCAAAAGCAGAAATTAAACGGCAATATATCAAGGCTAAAATCATTGAAGTCGGGCAGTTTTACAATCACCCTAAATTTATTCAGGCGTTTGTATCGCAGGTGAAAAAATATGATTTGGCTAAATTCGACCATATTCTATTTTCGTACCATGGATTACCAAATCGCCACATCGAAAAGTCGCATCCGGGAAAAATAATTGAATCATGTAATTGTGAACATTCAATGCCTGATTATGGCAGGTTCTGTTACCGTGCTACTTGCTTCGCCACTACACGATTAATTGTTAGCGAATTAGGAATAAAATTATCTGAATATACCGTTGCCTTTCAATCCCGTCTTTCAAAAAACTGGCTTTCCCCTTTTTCTGATAAAGTTTTATTGAAAAAACTGAGAGAGGGGAATAAAAACATATTAGTTATAGCTCCCTCATTTGTAACCAATTGTTTGGAAACCGTTATTGAAATAGGAGAAGATTATCGAAATAATTTCATAAAAAATGGAGGTAAAGAACTTGAACTTGTAGAGAGTTTAAATGCAGAAAATATCTGGATCGAAGCACTTGTTGATATAATACTTGAATCCATTCAATCACAAAACAGAAAACATGATGCTTCTTTTTGAAAATTTACTAACTTTTGAATGGCGGGTAGCTTATACGTGTATCGCTACAATCTTTATAAATCTACCTTTTGGATATTTACGTGGTAAAACCAACAAATTTTCAATTTGGTGGTTTATTACCATACATGCACCGATACCGATGGTTATAATGATTCGTAAATTTCACGATTTGAGTTTAACATGGACATTGGCCCCGTTTCTTTTGGGCAGTTTTTTTCTTGGGCAATATTTAGGTCGAAAAATAATTCCCAGAATTAAAAAAAATGTTAATAAAGACCGTCTTGGTATTAATAAAAATAAAACATAACCTAAAGATTTTTCAATTGAAAAGAATTTCATTTACTTCGTTTTCTTTTTAAAATAACAGTATGAACAAAACTTGTGTATTATATTGTAGTTGCGGAGCCGGAATATTCCCAGAAAAAGAGTCTGGTCAATTAACAAAAGCATTAAATAATTTACAGCTTGACATCTTTGAATTGCACGATTTATGTGCTCTTTCCATAAATGAGAAAGAGTTTCTGAGGTCAATAGGAAAAGAATATGACCAGAAGATAATTATTGCTTGTTTTCCGAGGGCTATAAAAAATATACTTAAACAAGGTGATATCGATTTTGGGAAATACGAGGTGATAAATTTCAGAGAAGAATCGGTTGAGAAAATTATTAATAAACTCGACAATCAATTTAACCTGCCTGCCGGAAATGCAAATTACCAAATAAGGGAGAGTCAACTAAAAGTTCCGGCTTGGTTTCCAGTAATCGACCATTCGCTTTGCACACTTTGTGGACAGTGTTATCGGTTTTGTCTTTTTGGTGTTTATAAATTCAATAAAAAAAGTTTATCCGTTGTTAATCCACTGGCATGTAAAGATAATTGCCCGGCTTGCGGACGCACCTGTCCGGCATCGGCAATAATTTTCCCAAGGCTGCCAGAAAAATCTGTTCTATCAGGAGCTGAACCAAGCAATGAAAAAACACAAAAACCAGAAGGGAATAGTAGTTTATTTGTTCTACTAAATGAACGAAATAATACCAGAAGAAATATTTTCAGACAAGGGTTTATAAAACAAGCCGAAGCAGAACGAAATAAAGCTCTCGAAGATTTAAAAAAGGAATTGAATAAAAGAAAGTAATATGCTAAAACAGCTTGTATTAAAAACGGATAAAAAATGTCTGTACAAATTTATATATAACTTGGGAATAAAAGGAGCTATTAGCTTTAATCGTTTTCAAAAGCGATTAAAAAAAGGTATATTTTTTCCTGCTTTTCATTTTATTTCGGTCACCGACGATTGTAATTTACATTGCCAGGGATGCTGGGTTACAGGGAAAATAAAAAACAGCCAAATGAGTCCGGAGAAATTAGACAGCATTATTACACAAACGAAAGAGCAGGGCTCCTATTTTTTTGGAATTTTAGGAGGTGAGCCACTGCTATACAAACCCCTTTTTGATGTTTTTAAAAAACACAACGACTGCTATTTTCAGCTGTTTACCAATGGAACACTTTTAACTCCCGATGTGGCCAATGAATTACGGAAACTGGCTAACGTTACTCCGCTTATTAGCTTTGAGGGCGATAAGGATGTGGCAGATATCAGGCGGGGTGGCTTCGATGTTTATAAAAAAACACAGTCGGCAATCGTAAATTCTACACAAGCCGGATTGGTAACCGGTGTTGCAATGAGTGTTTGTAAGTCAAATCTGGAACTTGCTTTTTCCGAAGACTTTATTCATTCGTTAATAGATAAAGGAGTTACCTACTTGTGGTATTACGTTTACCGTCCGGTTGGAGAGAACGCAACCGTTGAATTAAGTTTATCAAAAGAAGAGATTGAAAAGTTACGTGCTTTTTTAGTGAAAGCACGTACAAAATACAATATTGTAATTGTTGATGCATACTGGGATGAAAATGGAAATGGATTGTGTCCGGCAGCTTCGGGCTTAAGCCATCATATAAATGCTTCGGGAGATATCGAACCTTGCCCGATAATTCAATTCTCTACCGACAATGTAAGTGAAGGAAAGTTGACTGACATTTACAGAAATTCAAAATATTTAAAAGAATTTAAAACTGAAATACCCAATAAAACAACAGGTTGCATTGTTATGGACGATCCTAAATGGCTTGTAGCCTTTACAAATAAACATGGGGCAAAAGATACTTCAGGACGAAAAAATGAAGCAGAGCGATTATCTGCAATGCAGAAAGTTCCAAGTCATGGTTCCATAAAATCCATTCCTGAGACAAACAGATTATATAGATTTGCAAAAAAACGTGCATTTTTCGGATTGGGAGCTTATGGTTAAATAAATGAATAAATCGAAAAGAATCTTAAAAGTCCCTGGCGGATCGTTTTTGCGAAATACATTACGCAAAGAATCCCGGCTTCTTGTTCAACAAGAAAAACTACTTCCTCCCTGTAAGTTTGAAATTTTGGAAAATCGCGCTATCCAATTGATCAACAAACTGAACATTTCAGAAGAATATATTGATTTTGTAATTATCTTAATTGGGAATGAAACCTGGCGCGAAACGGTAAAAGCAACTCCTGTTGAACGTCGACTTTTACTACTCCCTCAATGTTTAAAGAATAATGAAAGCTGTAAGGGGGTTTTCGATAATTTAGGGCTGGTTTGTGCAGGATGTAAAGGATGTTCAATCGATGATATTTTAATAGAAGCTGAAAAACTGGGATATACAACTTTGGTTGCCGAAGGGACTACAGTTGCTGTTGGCTTGGTTGAAGAAGGTGCAATTGATGCCGTTATTGGTGTAAGCTGCATGCCAGTTCTTCAACGTTCATTCGAGCCAGTTTCAAATGCTGCCGTACCCGTAATTGGACTACCCCTAATGTATGATGGTTGCGACAATACAAAAGTTGATTACAAATGGCTTTTGGATGAAATTAAATCGTTTGAGGAAAATTCAGAATTAAAACCTTTGTCGGTTTCCTTGTTAAAGTCCAGAATTCAAGATTATTTTTCGGAAGAGTCGGCTCAACTGTTTTTCCCAGAGTCGGGAGAAACAGAACGATTGGCAAAAGAATATATACTTATTGGCGGTCAACGAATAAGACCACTTATGGCGGTTCTGAGTAATCTTGCTTATTCAAAAAAAGATGATGATGATATTTTATCCTCTCTGTCGATGATTATTGAATGTTTTCATAAAGCTTCGTTGGTTCACGACGATATTCAAGATAATGCAGAATTACGATACAATACAGAAACGGTACATAAAACCCATGGCATTCCGATGGCAATAAATGTTGGCGATTATCTTATTGGAAAAGGATACCAGATTTTATCGAACCTTCCTGTTGATGACAGACTTATTGCAAAATGTTTGAAAAAAATTGCACTCTCGCATGTAAAACTCACGCAAGGGCAAGGTGCCGACATTTTACTCAATTCTCAAAAAAATAATTTTAATACCGAAAAAGCTTTTCATATATTTAAATTAAAAACAGGAGAAGCACTAAAAGTAGCACTTATATTAGGTTCAACTTTAGGCGGAGCAGAAGAAAATGAAGTTGAAACGTTAGAGCATTTTTCTGATTTATTTGGAATAGCCTACCAAATCCGTGACGATTTAAATGAATTTCGCGAAAAAAATAGTGATGAAAAGATAAATGATTTTCCGTTCTTAATTGCACTTTTTAATGAATACAATTCTGAAAAAAATATTATACTTTTAGATAACGAACTTGTTGATATTGCTAATTTTAGAAAGCAAATAGTAGCAGGAAACTTAATTTTAGAAGCAGAAAAGATATTGAATGAATATGTAGATAAATGCTATTTGCAGCTTGATGAACTTCAAAATGCAAAACTGCGACTGAGTTTGTATGGTGTATTAGGAAAAATATTCAAACCAATAGATGCAAACGAGTAAAAATCAAAATATTCCGGTTTATCTAAAATTAATTCAAAACGTTAAATCTGGATTTAATGTTTTGGATAAAAATATTCAACAACAAATTCTTGATTTTTTAAAAAGCCAGCAACATAAGAATGGTAGTTTTACCAACCGTGCAGGAAATCCTGATTTCTATTATTCTTTATTTGGATTTTGGCTCTCGCTGGCCACCGGTAATCAACATCTAATCGAAAAATTTAAGACCTATGTAAACCATCAGAAAGAGAACCATTCGCTTGGAGTTATTGAGCAAATGATACTCGTTTTAATAAATGTAGAACTGTTAAAATCACAGAAAAGTCGATCCTTGATTTCATTATTAAAAATTGTTTTTGTGAAAGGAAGGAAAATTGAATTATCCTATCAGTTTTTTTTATTGACCTTGGCTGTTGATGCTCAAAATAAACATAAAACCATATACTATTTTTTTGCAAGAATTGGATTGTTTTTTTATAAACCATACGGGAATTTACCTTGTAGTTTAACCGCTGCTTTAACTTTTGCAAAACAAAAAGTGGGACTAAAATTTATAAATGAGCAAGAAAAATTAATCTCGTATTATAAAAAAGAGGGAGGTTTTAGAGTATTTAATTCTATTTTTAACAGCGATGTATTATCTACTGCAGTAGCATTATTTGTACTGCGTGAAACACAGTACGATTTAAGATTAATTGCTCCAGATTGTCTGGGATTTATTCAGCAAAATTATAACTCCGGAGCATTTTTATCGGGCGATGGTGATAAAACCCGGGATTTAGAATATACCTTTTATGGCTTGCTGGCTTTAGGAACTTTAATCGAAGATGGAGAGTAATTTAAATAATCGATTTAAAGAATTATCCGATTTGTTGAAAGGGCAAATAAATGCGGATGGTTTTTGGTCTGGAGAACTTTCTTCGAGTGCACTAGGGGTTGCAGTTTCTGTTGCCGCACTGCATTTTTATGACCCCAATATAAACAGGAGGGAGATTGCCAATGGATTCGATTGGCTAAGAAACAACATAAATAACGATGGTAGTTTTGGCGATACTCCTGAAAGTCAAGGAAATATTTCAACATCGCTATTGGTTTATGCAGCCATAAATCTCTACTCTTCCGAAAACGAAGAGCTGAAAAAATTTCAAAATAGCATTGCCGGCTATCTTCAAAAGAAATCGATTGATGTAGCCTCAAATCAGATTTCGAAATCCATTTTAGAATATTACAAAAAAGACTATACTTTTTCAGTACCCATTTTAACAATGTGTGCGCTTTGTGGAATCCCTGAAAAAAATGGTTTCGAACACATTCCGCAGTTGCCTTTTGAACTGTCGTTACTACCTCAAAAGTTTTATCGAATCCTTAATTTAAGTGTTGTGAGCTATGCAATTCCAGCACTTATTGCGGTTGGAATTGTAATCTTCAAAAAGAAAAATCCAAGTTTATTGGGGAAAATAATTCGTCAACGGTCGGTTAAAAAAGCATTGCGTGCTTTACAAAAATTGCTACCCGAAAGTGGTGGATTTTTAGAAGCAATTCCGTTAACTGCATTTGTTGTGTTGAGCCTCATTAATTCTGGATTTAAAGAAATTGATGTAGTAAAAAAGGGAATTGATTTTTTGAAACGAACACAGCGAATTGATGGCAGCTGGCCCATTGATGTTGACCTTTCAACCTGGGTAACTACACTAAGTGTCAAAGCACTTCGTTCGAAAAAAGAGGATGTACTTTCTATTACCCACCAGAATCAATTAGTAGAGCATTTAATATCTATTCAAAACAAGGGAATTCATCCGTTTAACGGAACAACACCCGGAGGATGGGGGTGGACAAATTTTCCCGGATCTGTTCCCGATTGTGACGATACACCGGGTGTTATTTTGGCTTTGCTTCAACTACAATCTGCTCAAAATATTAAACCTGAAATAATTGCAGGAGCAAAATGGTTGTTACAACTTCAGAATAATGATGGAGGTTTTCCTACATTCTCTAAAGGATGGGGAAAATTACCATTCGACCAAAGTTGTGCCGACTTAACCGGACACTGTTTATTGGCAATTTCAACTTGTTTAAACAATTATGAAAAAGAGTTCTCTTTAACAGAGAAGAAATTATTTGTAAAAGCAACTGAAAAAGCAATAAATTATTTAAGAAAAAATCAACAAGAAAATGGTTCATGGCTACCCTTGTGGTTTGGGAATCAGCACACCAAAAATCATGAAAATCCGGTTTATGGAACAGCTCGCGTTTTAACATATTTGCAAGATGCCATTGTAAATAATCCATCAGATTTTGTTATGCGAAATAAACTTCAAGCTATGATTAATTCTGGCATTCAATTTCTTATTGGTGCACAAAACAACGACGGCAGTTGGGGTGGAGATTCTAAAATACTTGGAACGATAGAAGAAACTTCACTAGCTGTTTCTGCATTAATTGGCACAAAGCATAAAATTGGTTGCCAGAAAGGATTCCGATGGTTAGACTGGTATTTTAAAATTAACGGACTAAAACCGGCTCCAATTGGATTGTATTTTGCATCGCTTTGGTACAACGAAAAAATGTATCCATTAACGGCATATCTGGAAGCAGTTACCAGATCAATAGAAAAACAAAATCAAGTGTAAATATTATTGAATCCTTATTTCGTATGGAGGTTCAAATTAAAGACTCATTTTGTTAAAAAGAACACCTTGTATCAGCAAAAATGCTAATACTAAAATGGTAGAAATTTTACTGTTCATTTTAGATTTAATTACCCTTCAACAAAATTTTCCTGAAATACCAAAACCCTATTTGGTTTAGGGAATATTAACCACAGGTCTTCATTTAATTATTTGGGTTAATGGACAAATTGGTTGGTAAAAAGCTCTGTAAGTCTCTATTCTCATAGCTTTGCATCAAATCAAAGGTTATGAATAAAAAAAATGTTTTTACTGTGGTAGTGCAATTACCCAAAAAC
>Ga0307988_1001480_pt1 | contig 13115 bp, 10 predicted proteins | sample EllFjometagen183_FD_203166 | JGI IMG/M metagenome (GOLD analysis project Ga0307988, IMG submission 203166) | Marine microbial communities from Ellis Fjord, Antarctic Ocean - #183 | ecosystem: Environmental > Aquatic > Marine > Unclassified | place: Southern Ocean | collected 2014-10-08 | reverse complement strand
GCAGTCCTGCCCAGCATGTGCCAAGACCCAGTGTGGGTGCTGCCAGCTCCAGGTAAGACAGGGCCAGAGTCAGGTCGACCATGCCGTTTAACGCTTCTCTGGGGGCATGGGCCACCACCAGGACGGGAGCATCTCTCAGGACCCGGTCCATGCCCTTATCCCAGGCGCTCACGATGGGGGGGAAATAGGGGGCACGGGCTGCTTCCGGACCTTTTTCCAGAATGAAACGCATCCAGCCAACGGTAAGTTCCGACAGTTGGTGGATCTTGTCCTGATCGGCAATAACCCGCCAGTTGACCATCTGTCGGTTCCCGGCGGTGGGTGCGTATCGGGCGATCTCGATGAGCTCCTGGATTTTTTCTTTTTCCACCGGTTTATCCCTGTAAATCCGGACGGAACGGCGTGATCGCAAAAACTGAACGGCCTGTTCCCGGTTAATGGCAAGATCCTTTTGAATGGAAACGCACCGTTCCATGGGAATGCTGGCGTGCTGGAGCGCTCCGTGCGGGCAGACGGCAATACAATGTCCACATCTCAGGCAGACCTCTTCCGTGTCGGGTATGAGGCGGGGAAAGCCTTCTTCACTGTCCATTTGTATGATGGCCATGGGACATTCAGCGGCGCATATACCATCTTTTTTGCATTTATCGCGGTCGATATCCAAAAGTTCCAAATTTTTCCCCAAAACTCTAAACCCCCTGAGCCTTTTTTGATTTTCGGCGGCGAAAGAGAAAAGCGCCGATAATGATGAGCGCCAGCGGAATCAGCAGTGCCCAGATATATTCTTCAAGGAGGGCTATGGCGACCACGGCAATACCCAGGAAAACCCCCACAACGGAGATCCTCCACCCGGCAGTGGTACCGGCAACAAAGGTGGCAAAAGCGAGAATCAGAAGGGCTACAAGTCCCACGTCCACATTATTGAGTCGTCCCGTGTCCTGAGCGCTGAGCAGGAAGACCAGATATATGGTTGCCAGATAACCGAACCAGTGAAAGACCTGTGTCCATATGAGCCTGCCCTTGCTTTCTCCCTGGCGGTTCAACCGGGACCATTCAATGGCGATGGTCGCGATGCAAAAAACAGGACCCATGACCATCCAGTACCAGAATCCTTTGGTTGGACTGAAATCGGTGAGTGCAATGCCCACCACCGATAGTAAAAGCAACAGAATCAGAATAAATTCAGAAATATGGCGTTTTTTGGGAACATTACTGGATCCGTTATGAGAGTTTCCAGACATGGTTTTCTCCTTCCTTAGCGCTTCTGATGCGATCAAATTTAGGTTTATTTCGGGCAAGAAATTAATAAATCGGATCGATTTTTAATTGTACCCTCCATGCTTATCGGTTCATGATTGCAGATTTTTCAGATGTAAACCATGAGCGGCTATTCCTATCAGAGTTTCATGAAAATCACAATGGTCGTGCTCTGAAATCCACTAATTTTGTTATTTTCCAAGGAATTTTATGAAAATATCGCTTTTGAAATAATCAATTTTTCAATTTCTTTCGTGCCCTCATAGATTTCAATGATTTTGGCGTCCCGGTAGAACTTTGCCACACCATATTCTTCCATAACCGCCATTTTGAAAGAAGGTTTATCACAAAGAACAGTGGGAATCCATAGCAATCCCTATTATGGATCCGGGTCATCGTCCAATGAACAAACCCTTGACCATTTCTGTTCGACCGTCTTAGAATATACCACGTTTCTAGAGGGATTAAGAATGGCAGATGATGTAAACACACATTTGATTGATAATCATCGAAGGATTACTCATGCTAGATTGCTGAATATCCTGGCTGCTTTGGTATGGTGCCTGGGCGGGGTTATCCTGCTGGTCAAAGGGGGGAAACTTCTGGCTGGATCCGTTTCCCTTTTTCCAGGTCCCGTGTGGCCATGGGTTGCGGCCATATCAGGACTTTTGCTGGGTGGCGTCAAAGGTGAGTTCCTGTTTTCCAAGAGCTGCAAAAATAATTTGATACGCATTTCAAGCTTGAAAAATCCTAGAATCTGGCAGTTTTTCAGCCCCGCTTTTTTTGTTCTTCTTCTACTCATGATCGCTGCGGGGGTAGTGTTATCCCGATTGGCGCACACCTCCTTTCCAATTCTCGTCGGGATAGTTATTCTGGATCTCGCCGTTGGGGCCGCTTTGCTAGCCAGTAGTTGTGTCTTTTGGCAACAAAAAGCATTTAGTTTATTATCTTCTGGGGGAAGCGTAAAACCTTGATTTTTGGTCCGGTTCAACTTTGGCCCTGAAATGTAATAACCATTCCAAACCTTTGTGCGAAGATTTATTTTTGAGCATTGATTTTAAATCGTGCTATTTTTTCGTAAAGTGCTTTTCTGGAGATGCCAAGCCTTTGAGCTGCCAGACTTTTGTTGCCGCTGCATTGATCAAGTGTTTTCAAGATGAGCTCATGTTCCATATCCCTGATACTTACCCCCTGCTCCGGAATGGCATAGATGAGCCTTCCGGGCTGTTTTGCCCGTAGTCGTCCCCCTTCAGAAATGATTTTTTCAGGAATATCTGCAACGCCCAGTAAAGGCCCTTTGGCGAGGATCACAGCCCGGGCCAGACAATTTTTGAGTTCACGAATATTACCGGGCCAGTGATAACTCATAAGGGTCTCCATAAAATCCGGATGCACACCTTCAATTTCCTTCTTGTATTGCATTGCATAGGGCTTTACGAAGTGGTCAACCAAGAGAGGGAGATCATCCAGGCGTTCTCTTAAAGGCGGCATCTGGATGGATATGACATCGATTCTGTACAATAGGTCTCTCATAAAACGCCCATGTTTGATCTCTTTATGGAGGTCTAGATTCGTGGCTGCGATGAGCCTGACATCAACCTTTCGCGACACTGCACCGCCAACGGGCTCGAAGGTCATTTCTTCAAGAAAACGGAGCAGCTTTGTCTGAAGGCCAATGCTCATATGACCGATCTCATCCAGGAAGAGGGTCCCCTTGTGAGCCATTTCCAGTCGGCCTTTTTTTTCTGCTACAGCCCCTGTAAATGCGCCCTTCAAGTGCCCGAACAGCTCCACCTCCAACAGGGTTTCAGTAAGGGCCGCGGAGTTTATGCATGTCATGTGGGCGTCTCGTCGGGCGCTTTCCAGGTGCAGTGCTCGTGCGAGGAGTTCTTTCCCGGTCCCGGTTTCTCCTAAAATCAATACGGAGACATCCGTGGCACCCACGGTCTGAACCATATCAAAGATTTCCCGCATTTGCGGACAGGCGCCGATCATGTTGTGGAAACAGTGGTCACTGAAAACCTGATCCTGAAAATGCTTGAGTTTATGAGATATTTCACGTTCCCGAATGGCCCTTTCAAGAACGATTGTCAGTTCTTCGTAATCCAGGGGCTTTATGAGGTAGTTGGTAATTCCCTCCTTTAAGGCCTGAACCGCTGATTTGACGGTTCCATGGGCGGTCATGATAATAAATGGGGGCGCTTCAATAACAGCGTTCATTTTCCTGTAAAGCGCCAGTCCGTCCATCCCCGGCATCTTAAGGTCCGACAATACCAGGTTTATGTTCTTTTGTTCCCGAGCGAGCTCAAGCGCCTTGGCTCCACTGTTTGCTTGAAGTATGTCATATCCTTCGTCTGCAAGGATGGCCATGAGCACTTTTAAGGTTGTCATGCGGTCATCCACCAGCAGTATTTTCTTTTTTCTCAATATCCAATTCCTCGTCTTTTGTGTCTGCATTCACGGGCAAAAAAACCGACATGGTTGTCCCTTTGTTCGGTTGACTTGAAACCGCTATTTTTCCCCCATGATTTTCTACGATGCCCAAACTCAGTGGAAGTCCCAAACCTGTTCCACTCTCCTTGGTGCTGAAAAAGGGGTCGAAAATATTTTTTAAATGGTCGGGGGCAATACCGATGCCGCTATCCTTGATGATAATGTGGACAATCCCTTTGGAAATTTCAGCATCGGTATCTTGCTCTAATCCGGATGAAAAAGACAGGTCCCCCCCGTGTGACATGGCATCCATGGCATTGATTAAAAGATTAACCAGAACCTGACCGATTTGGTTCGCATCAATATGGATCAGCGGCATTGATGGTTCCAGGTGATTTTTGAAATGAATCTCCCTTTCCTGGGCCTCCTTGTGAAACAGATTCTGAGTGGAAAGGATTAGTTCGTTTATGTCAGTGGGTTCGGGCCTGGGAAGGGATTGCTTTGCAAAGTAAAGAAATTCCGTAACAAAATTGCTGAGACGGTCAATCTCCTCGGAGACAAGTTGCGTGTATTCCTGGATTAAAGAGTCCTGAGAGCGCTTTCTCCTTAAAAAGACAATGGCACCTTTCATGGCATTTAATGGGTTTCTGATTTCATGGGCCACACCGGCTGAGAGTCTCCCTAAAGAGATGAGCTTTTCAGAGCGAATCAACTCGTTTTGGATGCGTGAGAGGTTTTTTGTCATTCGGTTGAAGGAACGGGAAAGGTCCCCCAGCTCGTCTCTGGTTCGGATGGGAATCTCATGACTCAGATCCCCCTCGGAAATATGGTGGGTCGCCGTGACCAGATTGCGCACCGGTTTCATCAGGTAATAGGAGAGGAGGGTGACCCCCACCACGGTTAAAATCAGCGTTATGATCATGACCTGCAGAATTCTCTTCTGAATGGCCCGTGCTTCCTTTTTCAACTCCATAGAGGGGATGGTCACGGCAAGTGACCAACCCATGACGGGAATAAATGCGAATGCTGCCACTTTGTTAATGCCTTTGAATGTATAATTTTTCCATCCGCTGCCACCGGCCATCATATCCCTGACAAGTTCTTTAAGGCTATGATCATCGTAGTTTTTCAGATCATATGTGTAGGGAGTGAAGTGGGGATGGGCTACGGTTCTTCCTTGTTGGTCCACAAGAAATGCATATCCCCTGTCGCCCAGGTGGATACTTCTGACAATATCAATGATTTTTTCATAGTCCAGGTCTATCACCACGGCGCCTGCGAATTCCTTCCAACCGGTATAGATCGGCTTAGCCCATTCTATAACCAGCCCTTTTCCGGAAGATGACTCATGGATATCCGAGATGTAACTGTCTTTTAATTCTTTATCTTCAGTTTTCTCGAAGAACTCCGGCGCATTCCGGTCATTCAGCGCTTTGGATGTGCCCCCTTTTCCGACCTTAATTAGTTCACGGCCGTGCTTGTCTAAATAACGGATTTGAAAATAGTTGGGGGTTTTGATAATGAAATCCTTAAACAACCTCACAATGTTGTCGTAATTGAACTCTGCCTCAGTTTCCAGTCTTGAAGCCCTGGCGATGTGATAGTCCTCTAGAACCGGTAGCCGGGATATGGTCTCTAAGTCCATGCGGCAATAATAAAATATATGATTGATTTTATCGGCGATGGCCTTTACTGCGACCATTTCTTCCTGTCGAACGAGGCGGTTAACACGCTCTGCGGATTCATGTATGGAAAAGTAGCCGACCGCTAAAATGGGAAGACAAACCAGGGGAAGAATCAGCAGAAGGAGTTTTGAAGAGATGGAAAATTTGATCTTCATATTTTTGAAATTCCCAAGCTGCAATCCGAATCAAAGTGTAGATTAATGGAAGTCATTTGCTGGAAAATTATTTGGAAATAAACCTTACCATTTTACATATTACCTTGCAAGAGATCCTCAATTTCATGTTGACGAGAGAAGGGGTTTTGACTTTCCCGAAGATTTTTAAACAGGGTGCTTGTAATTCTTTGGTATTTCGGATAAATTCAACCACTTTTATAATTCTGATTAGGAATTCCACAGTTGAAATGCGCCGTCTTCTCATAATTCTGTTTACCATCTTCCCACTCTTCATTTTTGCGACCATGATCCATGCCCATGAGCAGATTGTGGTCGGTGTTGCGACATCCTTATCCCTGTTGGAAGGAGAGGAGAGCTTAAAGGCCGTTATGCTTGCGGTGGAAGAAATCAATGGGAAAGGCGGGGTGGCCATCGGGGATAAGAGGCTTCCCATAAAAATCAAGTCCATTGATTTAAATGATGCGTCTTTGGAAGTCCCCGTTTCCGAGGCCCTTTCACATATGAAACAGTTCATCCGGAAAGAAAAAATTAATGCCATTCTGGTGGGTCCATTCCGTTCTGAAGTTCTCTTGGCCGGTATGGACATGATTGCCCGGCTTAAAGTGCCCATCCTGGGGACCATTGCCATGTCGGCAGCTTCGGAAACCAAGATCATGAAAGATCCCAAATACCGATATATTTTCAGGGTAGGTCTTAACTCTAAATACTTCGTTGAATACCTCATCAAAGCCATGAAATTTCTGAATGCGAAATTCGGTTTCAACCGGGTCTATATTATGAACCAGGACGTGGCCTGGGCACGGTCGGCTGCATCTCTTCTGATCAAATTATACTTTGATAGAGCGGGTTGGGAGGTGGTCGATTTGGATACCTACCCAACGGGCGCCTCTGATTTCTCAATAGGGTTGAATAAGGCCACCAAAGAAGGGGCACAGGTGATCCTGCCCATTTTTGATATGCCCCAAAGCGGATTTTTGGTCAGGCAATGGAACCGCATGGGGGTTCCCGCCATTCTTTGCGGCTTCATTTCACCCATGGTGGGACCCGGTGCCTGGGAGACGTTCAACGGCAAAATTGATGGCGCTCTCAACGTTATTTTCGAGCTTGGCAATGTGCCTTCCACAAAATTCAAACCGGCCATGGATTTTTATGAGGCTTACAAGAAGCGGTACGGTAGCAATATTGAGGCGGGGCATGGTCCCGCGCCCGCCTATGAGTCTGTTTACATCCTGGCCGAAGCCATTAGAAAGGCCGGCAGTTTGGACCCGGACAAGGTGGTCACTGCCCTCAAAGACACGGATCGGATTGGGGGCGCCATGGGGAGAATTCGATTCCATAAAGGGCAACAAGCCATTTTTGGGGACAACCCGGATGCGGAAGCGCTTGCGTGTATCATTCAGTGGACAAAAACCGGCCATCGAAGAATTGTCTATCCGCCGGCCATTGCAGAGGGTGACATTGAACTGCCCCGTTTACTGCGATGAGTGGCGCAACCGTCTGGCTCTTATCTCCCCATCTTCAGGAAAAGCTGTTACTTTTAGCTGCATCTATTTTAAAATATTGAAATGATATGTTTTTTTTGGTATTTTCCAAACATTTCCACCTATTTGGTTTCTCGTACTGTTACCATTGGTAACAGTAGGTTCGGGCAATCTCCTTGTTATCAAATATAATTGTTGTTAATTAAGGTGGTTGCATTTTTCTTACATGTCGGCATGTTTCTTGCTCACGTTATGCAGGAAAAGCCAAAGAAGAAAGGAGAACGAAATGAAAAGGAAAATTTGGTTGGTTGGGTTTCTGCTGTTATTGGTTTGTGCCTGGATGGTTCCTGCTTCACACGTCTTTGCTAAAGACCCGATTATTCTAGGGGTGCCCACATCTCTCGGGTTCCTTGAAGGGAAGGAAGGGCTTGCCTGCGTCAACATGGCCGTGGATGAGATCAATGAAGCGGGCGGCGTCAAGGTGGGTAATGAAATGCGTCCCTTCAAGGTCATTGCCATCGATGCGCGAGGTGCTGAACCCGGTGTTCCTGTGAGCGACGTCATCCGGGCCCATAAGAAACTGATCCTGGAGGACAAGGCGGATTTTATCGTTTTCGGTTCCTTCCGCTCCGAATGTGCCATCGCCTGTATGGATGTGGTGAGTCAGTATAAAATTCCCATGATTTTGGGAACTGCCATGTCCCCCGGCATGCAGAAAAAGGTGATGACAAACTATGACAAATACAAATATACCTTCAGGGCCTGCCTGAACGCGGTCTATCTCATCAAATACCTGGGCGGCACCATGGCTTACTTGAACAAGGAATTCGGCTTCAACAAGGTCTATATCATGAACCAGGACGTGGCCTGGGCGAGAAAAACAGGCGACCTCATGATCAAGCTGGTCTTTGAAAAGATGGGATGGGAAGTAGTGGGCCGTCAGCAATACCCCACGGGATCCTCGGACTTTTCAGCCGGCCTCATGAAAGCCAAAGCCAAGGGCGCACAGGTGATCCTGCCCATTTTCGACATGCCCCAGAGCGGGATCCTGGTGAAGCAGTGGAAGACCATGCATATTCCTGCCTTGATGGCCGGTTTTATCTCGCCTCTGGCCGGTCCGGGTGCCTGGAAGCTTTTTGACGGAAAAATCGCGGGCGCCATGAACTGCATCTTTGAAATTGGCAACATGCCCGTCCCGAAAGTTCCCAAATCCGTTGAATTTTACGAAAAATACCAGAAAAAATACGGTAAGCCCATTGAAGCGGGCCATTCCCCGGCGCCTGCCTATGAGATGGTCTATATGCTGAAAGAAGCCATCGAACGGGCCGGAAGCGTCAACGGCGACAAGGTGGTGGCGGCGCTTGAAAAAACCGATCGTCAAGGGGCCATGGGCCGTATCAAGTTCGGCAAGGACCACCAGGTGATCTACGGCAACAATCCTGAAATGGAAGCCCTGGGCTGCATGATTCAGTGGCAAGAGCCGGGAAAACGGGTCATCGTGTATCCCCCGTCCGTGGCGGAAGGCAAGATTCAATTGCCGGAAGGCCTCAAAAGCTTGAAATAGGTATAAGGTATTAGGTGTAAGGTGTTAGGTCTTGTTTGAAGGCCCATAACCTTACGCCTTAAACCTCATACCTTGAACCTTATACCTTAAACCTTTTACAGACAGGATTTCCATGCTTTTAGGTACCCTTATCTACGGTTTTGTCAACAGTGCGATCCTGGCCCTTCTGGCCATGGGATTCAACCTGACCTTCGGCATCAGCGGCGTGGCCAACTTCGCCTACGGGGCCGTCTATATTTTCTCAGGATTTTCCGTGTGGATACTCCTAAACACTTTTGGGATTCCGTACCTGCTTGCCGTTTTGATTGCCATCCTGCTGGCGGCACTCATGGGGCTTGCCATCTACTACGGGGTAATCCTGAGAATCAAGGGCATGCCCCTTTCCGAAGTCATGGCCACATTCGGCCTCGGGCTGGCTATCATGGAACTGTTTCGGTATTTTGATTTTGTAGGCTTTCGTTATACCCTGCCCGTTTTCATCGATGGCAGTTTCAGTATCGGCGACGTGTACATTGACTACCAGCGGATGATTATCGGTCTCATTGCCATTGGACTGACCTTCGGTCTGTACCTGTTTACCAACCACACCCGGACGGGGCTGGCTTTTCGGGCCATTGCCCAGGATGAGCGGACGGCGTTGACGTTCGGAATCGATGCCGACCTGGTGGGGGGGCTGAGTATGGCGCTGGGGTGCGCGCTCGCGGCCATTGCGGCTGTGGTGATCCTGCCGCTCGGGACCATTGCGGTGGAAGGGGGGTACGAAGTCCTGATCAACGCCCTTGCCGTATGCATCGTGGGGGGGTTGGGCAGCACTGTGGGCATCCTGGTGGCCAGTGTGCTCATCGGGTATTCCCAGACCATTACGGCCAATTACCTGGAACCCCACTGGATGATGCTGGTGAGCCTTATCGCCATCGCCATCGTTCTGGTGGTGAAACCGTCCGGACTTTTCAGCCATCAAAAAGAACTTGAAGAGAGAATATAGTCAAAATTATGAACAGGCGCAAAGAAAGAATCGATCGCGGTGTTAAAGCCCGCTCGGCGGATATATTCGCCCTCACAAGTTACCGGGAAATGCTTTATCTAATGATTCCCGGGGCCGTTCCCGTGGTGGCCCTCCTCTGTTTTTCGCCCATGCTCAGCGACTACTGGCGAGAGGTCATTATCTCAACCGCCATCTATGCCCTTCTGGCCATGAGCTGGGATATGCTCATGTGCGCAGGGCTTCTTTCCCTGGGCCAATCCCTTTTTTTCGGGATTGGATCGTACATCTCAGGTTCCCTCAACTATTATGCGGGATTGCCGCCCATTTTGACCCTGCCCATCGCCACCATTCTGGGGGGATTGCTCTGTACGGTCCTCCTATTGCCCGTATTAAGGCTTCGGGGGATCTATTTCGCCATGGTGACCCTCGTTGTGCCCCTCATGCTGAGCCGGCTGGTGGAGGCCACGCGAATCCTGGGCGGAACGGAAGGGCTTACGGGACTGACGCCCTTTCCCAACCCGCTCACCGCGCTCTTCATTATTCAACTGGCGCTTCTGGTCACGCTTTTCGGCTTCAGAAGGATCATGGGATCCGATTATGGCCTGGTGGTCAAGGGGATCAGCGACAATGACCGTTCCGTTATGAGCGCGGGGCTCAATATCTACTGGTACAAGGCCCAGGTCCTTTTCCTAGGATCTTCGGTAGGGTGTTTCGCGGGCGCCTTCGGTACCCACATGGACATGTTTGCGGGCATGCCAGGATTCGCCCTGGATTATTCCATCATGCCGGTGGCCGCCGCCGTGGTGGGGGGTGTGGGCACCTTTGCCGGTCCGTTAATAGGGGCCTTTATTCTGGTGCCGCTCTCGGAAATGCTGAGGGCCCTCGGCAGCCTCAGGATGGTTTTCTACGGGCTGTTCCTGGTGGTCTTTGTGGTGGGGATGCCCGAGGGAATTTTTGCCTATATCCAAAGGAAATATCAGCAAATGGAAAGATGGGTGGACGTATCATGACGGAGCTTACGCCCTTGCTCAGGGCATCCAACTTGACCAAAAAATTCGGCGGCGTAACCGCTGTTTCAAACGTGGATTTTGATCTTCAGGAAGGACAGCTTCTAGGCGTCATCGGACCCAACGGAAGCGGGAAAACCACCCTGGTGAACCTCATTACGGGGTTTGTGAAGCCGACGGCGGGCCGCATCGAATTCCGGGGAAAAGATATTACCGGTTGGCCTCCCTACAAGGTGGTGAGCGAAGGGATTTCCAGAACTTTCCAGATGGTCCGGCCCTTTTACCAACTGCCGGCCTACAAGAATCTCATCGTGCCGCTCTATTCCCCCCGGGTCAAGAAACTGGCAGGCGGCAAATACGGAAATAGAGACGCGGTAGCCCTGGACCTGCTGGAAGAAGTGGGTTTTGAGCGGGATGCCCACGTGAGTTACAAAAAAGCGGGCGCATTGCCCCAGGGGTATCTGAAACGGCTGGAGTTGGCTAAATCAATGGCGCTACGTCCGGATCTCATTATCCTGGATGAGCTGTTTTCAGGGCTCAGCCTGGCGGAGGTGGCCAGCATCGTGCCCATTATTGAAAAGCTCAAACACCAGGGCAAAACCATTATTATGATTGAGCATCGATTAAAGGAGCTTTTCCGAATCGCCGACCGGGTAATGGTGCTGAATTACGGCCGAAAGATTGCCGAGGGTCAGGCGAAAGATGTCATGGAAAGCCCGGACGTAAAAGAAGCCTACCTGGGCAGCGAAGCGGAGTGAAAGGGAACGAAATGCTTGATGTTCAAAACCTGATGGTCTTTTTTGAAAATGCCCTGGCCTTAAACGATTTCAGCATGGAAGTGCGCGAGGGCCAAGTGGTGGGGGTCATCGGGAGCAACAGCGCCGGGAAAACCACGTTGATGAATACCCTTTCGGGACTGATTATCGATATGCGGATCAAGGAAAAACGCCGGGGTGGTGAAAGGATTACGGTCTACGGGAAGGTCTCCTACAAAGGGGAGGACATCACCTTGACCCGGCCCAGCGAGCGGGTCAAAAAGGGGATCGTGCTCTGCCGCGAGCGGCATCCCATTTTCCCTGAAAGCGACGTATTGCAGAATCTCCGAATGGCGGGGTATTTACGGAAAAAATCGGAAATCCGGGAAAATATTTCGGAAGTATTTGACCTGTTTCCGGCCCTGGTTCCTTTAAAATCCCGCAAGGCGGGTTTCATGAGTGGCGGCGAGCAACAGATGCTGGCTGTGGGCATGGCCCTGGCGCCCCGGCCGCAACTGCTGCTTCTGGATGAGCCCCTTCTGGGGTTGAGCCCCATGATGCAGCACCTGCTGGTGGACGCCATCAAAGGCTTAAAAGCGAAATCGGGCATCACGGTTGTCATCAGCGAACAGTTTGCCCGACCCGTGCTTCCCATGATTGATTTTGGGTACATTATTGAAAACGGCATGTTGACGTTAACCGGCACCGGAAAGGAATTGATGGACAACCCGGAAGTCAAAGCCGCCTATTTTGGTATTTAACCATGACCCCACTGAACCCCGACGGAAATATTTTTGAAGTCTTTGCTTCGGCTGCCAAGAAAAACGGCAACAAAACGGCCATCATTTATCTGGGCACGCGTTTTAACTACAAAACCATTCTAACCCTGGCGGAGAATTTTGCCGGCTCATTGAGAGCAGCCGGCGTGGCGGAAGGGGAGCGGATTATTCTCTATGTTCCCAACAGCGTACACTGGGTGATCGCCTGGCTGGGCATCCAGCGGGCCGGCGCCGTCGTGGTGCCCATCACGCCAATCTATACAAAGCACGACCTGGTCTATATCGCCAATGATTCGGGTGCGAAACACATCGTCTGTTCCGATACCAATTTCGGTTATGTAAAACAGGCCATTCCCGAAACCGATCTCAAAAAGGCCATTGCCATCAAACTCACGGACCTGCTTCCCTGGTGGAAAAAACTCTTCGGCTGGACCTTTGACCGAGTCCCCAAAGGGAAGGTTGCCAAGGAAGACGACACTTTCTGGTTCGAGGATATGGTCAAAGTCAAAGCCAAAGTTTTGCCTCCCCTGACCCATAAAGGAAAAGATACGGCGGAAATTATTTACACCGGTGGTACCACCAAATTCCCCAAAGGCGTTCCCATCTCCCACGGATTGTACCTGGAATCGGCTGGCGAGCAGATTTCCATTTGCGACCCCCTGTTCAAACCGGAGGAAAATGTAGTTTTGGGCACGGCGCCACTCTTTCATATCCTGGGCCAGACCTGTGCTTTGAGCACCCTTCTGGTGGGCGGTGCCATCATCCTCATGCCCAAAGTGAATCTGGATGCTATTTTTGATTCGATACAACGGCTCAAAGCCAAAACATTGATCGGGGTTCCGACTCTCTACCGGATGTTCCTGGATCATGACCGCATCGATTTTTATGATCTTTCTTCTCTCAGGTACTCTTTCAACGGGGGCGACGTGTTGCCGGAGGAGATCAGCAGACGGTGGCTCAAAAAGTTTGATTGGCCCATTTATCAGGGGTATG
>Ga0307988_1001477_pt1 | contig 13123 bp, 10 predicted proteins | sample EllFjometagen183_FD_203166 | JGI IMG/M metagenome (GOLD analysis project Ga0307988, IMG submission 203166) | Marine microbial communities from Ellis Fjord, Antarctic Ocean - #183 | ecosystem: Environmental > Aquatic > Marine > Unclassified | place: Southern Ocean | collected 2014-10-08 | reverse complement strand
CTTCTATAGCTTTGATCATAGGGCTTTATGCTATCTAGCTCAATATGTACTACCTGAAATGGATATGGTGTTTTAAGACCTAAACTGTGATGTTTAATTTTAGAAACTATATAATTTTTTCTACTATAGTTTTCAATTTTAATATTGAGGTTTTGTATTTCTCTTTGAAGTTTATAAAGTTCAATATCTTTTATTGATATTTCTTTATTCATTTTTTCACTTTGTCCATTTAGGTATAATGTTACACCAAAAACACTGCAGAACAGCAGTACTAAAATGAATGAATAAGTTATCAAATGTAACATTACATTGCTATCTTTTTTATGGATATTTCTACGTCTAACGTTACGTTTTTTTGTTCTTATATTCATTATTTTCCCCTTTGTCTCAGTGATTACTTCGTTTTTGTTAGTTCTTTGAACTACATAGGGTATATCAGGTATCAGTCTGTCAACGACAAATATTTGACAGAACTGATTATTATTTATAGTTTTTGAGCTACTCGCATTTTTGCCGAACCAGATCTTCGATTGATTTGAATTTCTTCTAAAGTCGGGCCTAATGGTTTTTTTGTTAAAAGTTTTAATTGTGCTTTATGACCGCATATACATACAGGTAATCCCGGAGGACATAGGCAATCGGTAGATTCAGATTTAAATATTTGTTTAACTATTCTGTCTTCCAGAGAATGGTAACTTATTACAGCAATTCTGCCACCAGGGTTTAATAGATCTATTATATCATAAATCGAATCTTCAAGTTCTGTTAATTCTTCATTTACAGCAATTCTTAGTGCTTGAAAGCATAATGTTGGTGCCGGCAGTCCGCCTTTTCTGGGTTTTGGCAGAATATCTTCACAAAGTTCGGCTAATTCGAATGTATGCATCCAGGGTTTAACTTTTCTTCTTTCAACTATTGCTTCTGCAAGTTTCCAGGGTTTTTTGACTTCACCATAATTTCTAAAAATATGTGCTAATCCTTCAATTGATGAATGATTAAGAATTTGAGATGCTGTTTTTGTATGTTTTCTATCCATTCGCATATCAAGAGGAGCTTTGAATCTAAATGAAAATCCTCTCTCTGCTTCATCTATTTGTGGAGATGAAACTCCAATATCTAAAAGAACTGCATCTGAACCTGTCCAGCCAACTTCGTTCGCAATTGCTTGAACATCGCTAAATCTACCTTGTTCAAGAATTATTCTATCTGCAGCGAATTCTAACCTGTTTTTAGAATGCTGAATAGCACTAATATCTCTATCTATACCCAGTAGTTTGATATTAGCGTTCTTTTTTAGAAACATGGAGCTATGTCCCCCATATCCCAAAGTACAGTCAATTACGTCGTATTGTTTATTATTGTCAGGTATAAGAAAATTTATTGTTTCTTTTGCCATGACAGGTATATGTAACTGTTTTTCTGTGGTGTTCATAAATAAATCTTAATTTAATGTTGTCAATACTATGCCTTAGTAGGTAATCTATTATCACTTATCATAGTTTCTATGCTTTGACATGATTTCTACTGACGCTTATTGTTATACGTTTTACTTAAAAAGCAAGCTTAATAAGTATCATTTATGACAACGTTTTATATATGATAATTATAATTCAGAGTTTTCTTCTATTTTTTGAAGAATATCAAGCATTTCTGAATCACTCATTTGCTGTTCAGACCAATTATCACGTGACCAAATTTGAATTGTATTAAATGCTCCTACAAGTACTAAGTCCTGGTCGATTATTTTATCACGTTTTATTTGTGCATATTCAAGCAAATATTCAGTTATTGCAATTCTTCCCTGCTTATCACAACGGCATTCTCGAGCCTTTGCTCCCAGTCTAGCAAGTGCAATTGATGCTTTAGGATCAGCAATTGAGACTTTTCGTAACTTATTTGCTAATTGCTTAAAACTATAATAAGTCATTAGCTGAAGTGTATTATGTCTTCCAGGGAGGATATAAAAACGTGTCTCTTCTCCTTTAATCCTCCAATCCTTTGGAATCGCAATTCGCCTTTGCGAATCTATTGAATGAATAAATTCACCTGCAAAAAGTAATTCAGAATTGTTATCACTCCTATTTGTATCCATAATTCCCCAAATTGCACCTTTCTAAACCTATTTTACCCTGTTATCGTCTAAAAATCAAGATGTAAAACAATTGAGTATCAAAAATAAACGAAATATTATAAGAAAAAGCTTGTAATAGTGTTCAAAATGAATGTTTTACTGATCTTTCATTTATCAGCATGTTACTCAATGAGATGATTTTGTGTAACAATAAAATTAAGTATAGTGAATGTGAAATATTTAGTAACTCAATATTATATTTAACCATTAAATTGTTAGGTGTAATGAATATATGAATTTATAGAAATATTCTGGAATAGAAATTTAAAACAATTGTATTCTTGCAAAATAAATGCAACTTATTATACATGATTTTTCTATTTATTATAAATAAATCTGTATGAATGAAAGGGATTTTATATGAGTTTTGAAGGCATATTAACAAAAGCACGTAATGTCTTAACTGCAAAACTAGCTGGTGAATTTGATACTGATGCAGCTAGTGAATTTCAAAAACAACTAGAAGAGTATGATGTAAATGGTATTGATAAGATTATTTTTGATTTAAGTGATGTGACGTTTGTTGCCAGTTCTGGTATTAGAGTATTTATTGTAGCAAAAAAACGATTAATTACAGATATGGATGTTGATGTAATTGGAGCGAAAGGAATAGTTTTAAGTATTATTCAAATGAGTGGGGTTAATAGTTTTATTAATGTTATAGAGTAAACAATGACAAAAATATCCTTACTATTTATATTTCAGGACAAAAATGAGTAATAATAAAAAGCCAAAAATTATCTCCTTGAAAGTACAGTTTATTATCTTTATTTCAATTATTGTCGTAACTGCATTTTTTCTAAGCCTTTCTGCTTTTTTTATTAATTATAAACTGGTAAATGATGCAAATTCTACAAGCAGTAATAAATTTTTAAATGAAATTAAGGATATAACCGGAAGATCAAAAACTTATTTATTAAAACACGTTGTTACTGGATATCTGCATGATTTTACAAATGTTGTTGATAACTATTTTATCTACAGTGATAGTATCCTAAAAAATCTTTGTCAATCTATAAAGGTAAATAGACTTGATACCATAAAAGATAATTTAAATATTCTATATACAAATTCTAAGCTTAATAATACCTTTGTATTTTATTTTGATTATACTGGAAAATATTTATATGAGCCAGCTAATAGTAAGTTGTCTGACTATTATTTGTCTAAATTAAAGCTCATTTCACCACAAATGCCAGGTTTAGATGATCAAGGTATCAAGTTTAAAAAAATAGATAGCCAAAATATGTTTATTTTGTACAAAGATAAGGCTAAAAAAATATTGCTTGGCGAGGTTGTTAATTTCAATGATTTTTATCAAAAATATTATAAAGAATACGAATATGAGCAATTCCAAGGATTATTTTACGTTTTTAATGATAAAGGAACATTAATTTTTGAAAAGCAAACCAAAGAAAATGATCACATTAATAAAGCTTTTATTAAGAAAAAAAGCATCATAGATTCAAACAAGGATTTTAATAAAGCTTTAAAGAATATAATTGGATCAAAGTCCAATGGTTTTGTGAATATCGAGTTGAATGGTGCTCCCTGCTATATTTTTTACTCCTATGTGAAAATTATTGACAATTATTTTATCAATATAATTTCAACTCCGAAAATAAATGAATTTTTCGTAGAAATAAAAAAATCGGCTTTGCATTATTTTGAAGAGTTAAACTTAAATAATGATACTACTGGCAATGTAAGATTAATTTTTATAGTAACAGCTCATATCATTCTTTTATTAATATTATTGTATCTTACTAATATTTTTTCAAATAGATTAATTGCACCAATTTCAAGAATCATTAATGTAATGAAAATTATTGGTAAAGGAAATTTCAAACATAAAATTTTAATAAAAAGAAGAGATGAAATTGGAGAATTGGCAGATAATTTTAACTTAATGTCTCAGGATATACGAAAATATATTTATAAATATAAATCGACTCTTAGGTATAAAGAACAAATATTAGCTGATTTAAGAGTTGCTGCTAAAATTCAAAATTCTTTTTTACCTGACCCTGATAAAAAATTAAATGACTATAGCTGTCTTAATTTTGATATATATTCATTTTTTGCTCCTGCTAAGCATGTAAGTGGTGATTTTATAGACTATTTTTTTATTGATGATGATAGACTGTTTTTTGTTGTTGGTGACGTTTCGGGCAAGGGGATTCCAGCAGCTATTTTTATGTCCGTTGTAATTACTTTATTGAAAAATTATGCTTTATCCTGTAAAAGTTGCAGTGAAATAATTTATAGTTTAAATAATTCTCTATCAATTAATAATTATACATGTACATTTGCAACTCTTACATGTTGTATTTTGAATACCAGAACTGGATTGATTGATATTTGTAATGCAGGGCATACACGACCTGCTTTTGACTTAAATGGTATATATAAATTTATCGATTTGCCTAAAAATCCAATGGTAGGTATTGAGAATAATATAGCGTATTATTCAAAAGAGTATAGACTTGAAAGTGATAATGTAATATTTTTGTATTCTGATGGAATTATTGATTTTAAATATGATGATGATAAAGTTTTTGATGAAAATGCTTTATTGCAGTTATTAAATGTTAGGGAAAATCTAGATGTGAAAAGCTTAGTTAATTCAATGAAAACTCAAGTCATCAGTTTGCAGCATAGTGATGAAATCTTTGATGATATATCTATCTTGGCAGTTAAATATGGACGTAAAAATTAGAAGTTTTGGAGCAGTACAACTGCAATAAAACAATATATTACTAAGAAGAGAAATATAACTCAAAAACTATGGTTCTTTTCCCATTTTAGTCTGCTTCTCGGGGGGGGGGTGCTTGATATGAGTGTAGAAACCAATATCCCCAAATAACACACCCGAGTACAAAAGAATGACAAACTGGTATTAATGGGTAACTTTCCACTATTTCTTGACGGCACACTTAATTCTAACAACCGCTGGGTTGTATTAGCATCACTTATTCCCTGCTATGCTGTTGAAGGACGGTTTGGAGTTGGAAAAAGAAGATATAGGCTGGATAAAATCATGACAAAACTTATTGAAACATCACAAAGAGTTATAGCTCTCATATTCATGGTCTAATTGTTTTAGGAGAATACTAATAACAACGGTATATTCAAATCTGAGATACAAAAAACTTGTGTGAAAAGTGCTATTATTCAGCAGCCGCTACTTATTGTAATAAAACGTTTGGATAGTAATTCGCAAGATATATAATCGCGATGGAAAGTGTAATGACAGATATTATTGTACTTAAAATTATTAGTTCAGTTGTTTTAAGTACATAAATACCATATTGCTGTGCAACTATGAATGTTGTGGCAGCAACAGGCATAGCTGATAGAATAAAGCCAGTTGCTATCATCAGATTTGATGCACCAAAAAGTATTAACAACGGAAGTGTTACTAACGGCATAATTATTAATTTTAAGAAACACAGATAACAAATTTGCCTCTTTTGTTTAGGAAGTCTAAGCGTTGTGAGAGGAATACCAATTGCAAACATGGCTGTAGGACCGCATGTCTGACCCAATTCCTTAAATAAAGAAATAATACATTCTGGTAGTTTAATATTTAAGATCGAAACTATAAAACCAAAAATAATGGATAAAATAATTGGATTTTTAAAAATTACAGGAAGTAGAGTTTTAATAATAGAGTTATTTTTATTACTGTCAGTTAGTTCAATTAAAATTATTGCAAAGCATAGCACAATCGCAAGGATTATTGTTGAGATAACCACAGGAAGCATTGCTTTAGGTCCGACGAGAGCCAATAAAACAGGTATTCCCATAAAAGCTGTATTAGGTGAAGCTACTGACATTGCTTTGAGCGGTAATTCTTTCCTATTGTTTTTAACTCGCGGAGTAACATATACCAGAATAAACACAACAATGGTCCCAATCGAATAAGCAGAAATAAACGGTATATTTAGAAATTGCTGTATTTCCATCTGAGCACATGAAATAAAAAGAACTGCAGGAAGTGAAAAATAATAAACAAAATTAGATAATATTTTATCCGATTTTTCTCCTAGAAAATTAAATTTGCCTGCAATCGCTCCCAGGAGCATGATTCCGAATGTTGGTATTACTGCATTTATTACTAATTCCATATTTTATTCCTAATAGTTAATTTTATTTAAAGAATGAACATTTAATATTAATTATAGGTAAAACTATTTAAAAAAGCTCTACTTCTTATAGCTTTTTTGATTGATTTTTTTATAAATAAAAAAGAATCCCCGCTTCTCATTGAGAAGAGGGGATTGTTATTTTAGCCTTTAGCCTTTAGCTAATAAACAGCAAAGGGCCAACAAACTAATAGCTATCTTACTTACCTGCCATCATAGCTTCAATATCAGCTTTTACATCACCAGTTGGTTTGATGTTAAAGTTTTCAACTAGAACTTTGACTACATTTGGTGATAGGAAGGCAGGAAGTGATGGTCCTAGTCGAATATCTTTTACACCGAGGTGTAGAAGAGCTAATAGGACTGTTACTGCTTTCTGCTCATACCATGCAATGTCAAATGATAGTGGTAAATCATTAACATGTTCTACCTTGAATACTTCCTGAAGTTTAAGAGCAATTACTACTAATGAATAGCAGTCATTGCATTGACCTGCATCAAGTACTCTTGGTATACCGCCTATATCGCCTAATTCCTCTTTATTGTAACGGAATTTAGCACAGCCAGCTGTTAGAATAATTGTATCTTTAGGGAGTTTTTTTGCAACATCAGTAAAATAAGAACGAGTCTTATGTCTTGCATCGCAACCGCCCATAACGATAAAGCGTTTAATTGCTCCCGATTTGACTGCGGCAACCACTTTGTCTGCTAGAGCAAGAACCTGATTATGCGCAAAGCCTGCAACTAATTCACCTTTTTCTATTTCTACAGGAGGTTTACAAGTTTTTGCAAGTTTAATGATTTCACTGAAATCTTTAGGCTTTTTACCAACTCTGTCAGCAATGTGTTTGATATCTTTAAATCCAACAGTTCCTGTTGTAAAGAGTCTGTCTTTATAAGAATCTTTTGGAGGAACAAGGCAGTTTGTAGTCATAAGAATAGGACCATTAAATGATTCAAATTCTTTATCCTGCTGCCACCAGGCATTTCCATAATTACCAACTAGATGTTTGTATTTCTTGAAAGCAGGGTAGGAGTTAGCAGATAGCATTTCACTATGTGTATATATATCAACTCCGCTCCCTTCAGTTTGCTTCAAAAGTTCATCTATATCCTTTAGATCATGACCTGAAATCAGAATTCCTGGATTTTTACCAACGCCAATATTAACCTTGGTAAGTTCAGGGTGTCCGTAAGCTTCAGTATTTGCAGTGTCTAAAAGAGCCATTGTTGTTACTGCTGAACCACCTGTTTTGAGAACAAGTCCAACCATTTCATCGACAGTAAGATCTTTAGTTGTTGAAACTAATCCTTCAATCGCTGATTGATATATAGCTGTATCAACTTTACCCAAGACTTCTGCATGATGAGCATATGCTGCTATTCCCTTTAAACCGTAAACTAGAAGTTCACGAAGTGAGCGTACATCTTCATTTTTAGTAGAAAGTACTCCTACTTCAACTGCTTTGGCCTGGAATTCAGCAGGTTTACCTGTCCATGTAGCACAGTCAGGTAGATTTTTTGCAGATTTAACTTTTATTGAGTCACGAACTTTAATAGCTTCAATTATATATTTTTCAATATCAGCATTGTCAAAATTTACATTTGTGACAGTTAAGAATAGTGAGTCGATAATAAATTTGCCGATTTTCTTATCGTCAGCAATACCAGCATTATCGGCTGCAACTGCGATACCCTTTAAAATATAAATAAGCAGATCCTGCAAATTTGCCGTATCTGCTTTTTTTCCGCATGCACCAGCAATAGTACATCCTGTATTTTTGGCAGTTTCCTGACATTGATAACAGAACATAGCTGATTTGTCTTTTTTAGCAGCTGCTTTAGTTGGGGCTGGTTCAACTTTTTCAGCTATAGGAGCCGCGGCTGCTGCTGCAGGAGCTGCTTTTTTTGCTGGTTTCTTCTTTAACTCTACATCCATGGAAATTACATCCATTTTAACAGCAATTGCATTATATTGGTTTATCATAGTTAAACTTTTTGGTGGGCAGAAGTGTGCGCATTCATTGCATAAAATGCATTTGAACGGATTTATTTCCCACTTTCCTCCTGCTCTATCAACCTTAATTGCTCCAGTAGGACATTTTTTAGCACATAGTGTACAAAGCGTACACTTAGATGCATCATTAACTATGGATCCGCGTGTGCCGTCATAAAACCTTGCTGGTTTTACTGGATACATTTCACAGGCAGGACTTTTGAAAAGACTGCTTATGATTGTTTTGGAAAATTTTAAAATATCTGACATAATTTACCTCTCCGTACAACTGATACATGGATCAATACAAAGAACAATAGCTGGAACGTCTGCTAAATCGCAGCCGGCGAGCATTTGCACAAGCGGTGGAACATTTGCAAATGTCGGAGTCCTGACACGGAATCTATCAAGGTGTTTAGTACCATTTCCTTTGACGTAGTATACAACTTCGCCACGAGGTTGTTCAACCCTTGAGAAGAATTCTCCGGTAGGAAATCCTTTAACCTTAACTTCAACTTCACCATCAGGCATTTTGCTTGCGCACTGTCTCATGATATCGAAAGCCTGGTATATCTCATTTACACGGACTACTCCACGAGCGTAACAGTCACATCCATTGTGAGTTATTGGTTCGAAGTCCAGTTGTCCGTATGCTCCGTATTTTAACATTCTCATATCTTTGGCTACACCGCTGGCACGAAGTACCGGACCACATGCACCTAAGGATTTAGCCTGTTCAGTAGTAAGAACACCAACATCTACCCATCTATGCATAACAGTATAATCTTCGATGAATACATCAGAAATCTTTTTGAACTCCTCTTCAACAACATCAAGTTGCTTCATAAGGCGTTTCATAGTGTTGTTGTCAATATCTCTTCTACATCCACCAACTTTAGTTGCATCGAATACAATGCGTCCACCAGTAGTTTCTTCGAAAATGTCAAGTACTAACTCTCTGACACGCCAGCAATGCATAAAGAGACTTTCATAGCCAATAGCATCAGCAGCAAGTCCTAACCAGAGTAAATGACTGTGAACTTTGGAGAGTTCACTCCAGAATGCTCTGAGAAATTTAGCTCTTGATGGAATTTCTAACTTCATTACCTCTTCAACACCCTGAGCATATCCTACACCGTGTACCAGGCTGCATATACCGCATATACGTTCAGCAACAAGTACCATTTGGTCGAAAGTTTTTCTTTCACAGAGAAGTTCGAGTCCTCGGTGAATAAATCCAATATTAGGAATAGCTTCAACTACTTTTTCATCCTCAAGCACCAAATCAAGATGTATGGGCTCCGGCAATACCGGATGATGAGGACCGAATGGTATTACAGTTCGTTTTCCCATAATTTATTTCTCCTGATCGGTTTGTTCTGGGTTAAATGGTTGCTTAACTTCGATTCTGTAGAAAGTTCCACCGAAGTCTAGAAGGTTACCATCTATTTTGATTCCAAAAAGATCATGCAATTCATTTTCATAAGTAAATGCTGCAAAGTATATACTAGTTATACTAGGCAATTGAGGATCTTTTCTTGGAATTTCAATACGGTAGTTAAGGAATTTCATAGTATCATACTCTTCAAAAGTGTAGTCAACTATGAGAGTGTCTAAGGTAGTACAATGTATCTGTACCAGCCTATACCCCTTAGCTTCAAGAGCAGTGACTTTTTCAACCAGCTCCTCTTTTTTTATTTCAATTATTTCTTGTTCTTCAATCATTAATTACCTCTTTTGATAATCTTTGAATTTATAATATATTTAACTTATTATAAATTATTTATTTTTTTACTCTATTTTTTCCCTTTGCTTCTAATATACCTAAACCTGCAACAACAGCATCTATAATAGTTTCAGGTCTGGCAGCACATCCGGGTACATATGCATCAACTGGTATAACTTTGTCTACTCCCCCAAGTGTATTATAACATTCTGCAAAAAAATGACCTGTGCAGGCACAGGCGCCTATTGCTACAACAACTTTAGGATCTCCCATTTGGTTATATAGGTTTTTAATAACTTCTATATTTTGAGTATTTACAGAACCTGTTATTAAAAAGACATCAGCGTGTTTAGGATTACCAGTATTAATAATCCCAAATCTTTCTATATCATATTTAGGCATTAGGCATGCCAGAACTTCTATGTCGCAGCCGTTACAGCTGGATCCGTCATAATGCATTACCCATGGTGATTTGGCGAAATATCCCATAATAGTTATCCTTTTACATGTGAATGAAATATAATACGAACAGATTACCAACCCCACAAATAAGGGTTACAACCCAGGCTGATACGATCATCAATTCCCATTTAATACGAGCATTTAGATTGTCAATAAATATTTCTAACAAATAAATGATCGCAGTGATGATGATTCCCCATATCCAGTGATTTCCGAAAAATAGGAAAACAACAGCAAGTAGAAAAATAGTTTCATACCAGTGTGCAATCTCGAAAAGCGCAAGAGATGGACCGGCAAACTCAGTTGTGAGTCCTTTAACCAGTTCCTGATGAGCATGATGAGATGTTGATAAATCAAAAGGTGATTTTCTGATTTTTATAGTCAATACATAAACCAACCCTATGAAAACTCCAGGTACATAAAAAATTGGAGGTGTTGCTGAACATGCAATCTCATAAACATTGAATGATCCTGTTGCCATCCAAAGTCCTACAGGTGTTAGAAGAAGCATTGGCTCAGCAGCCATCATCTGTAACAGTTCACGTTCTGCTCCGATTAATACGTATGGTGAGTTTGTACTATAGGCTCCAAGTACTAAGAATACTCCTGCAACTATAAGTGCAAAAATAGCTAAAAGAAGGTTTGCTCCACCAAAAAACAGGGCTCCTGAAAGCACTGTAAAAATGAGGAAACATGCTACGTAATCAACATGGAAACGATTAACAACAAGGTTGTCTTTGCCCCAGAGTTTGAATACATCGTAGAAAGGTTGCAAGATAGGCGGACCTACACGTCTTTGCAAACGAGCCGTAATTATACGGTCTGAACCTGCAATAAGGCCTCCAACAATAGGAGCAAATATGAGGAATCCAATAACCCAACAAATAATAGTAATCATAAGTTCTCCATAAAAAACATTAGAATCCATAGAAACATTGAAGCAACAACAGTGCCCTTGACTAATTTTTCTTCACTACAGTATTTTCTTAGATAGTAGTTGCTGAAATTCCAACTTCTTGGTGCTCCTAGTGAGCCTCTAAACTTGTATTTGTCTTCATCTACATTTACTCCGCCAAGGTATGGTTGAGTGTGAACAAGATGTTTCCAGCGAATAAAGAAACTAAGTAGTGGCACAATAACTAATGCAAGCATGATTCCGATTGTAACTTCAACGCCTTCCTGCATCATAGGATTCCAGCCATAAAGAGGCTCAATCCAGTCACGTCCTATAAATGGATAACAGACCATTGCAACTATTACAAGAATAGCAAGACCGCCCAGTGCAACCCACTGTATACCAATTCCATGTGTTCTTATAGGAGGCTTTTTGCTACTTACAGCAATAAGTGTTCCCATCCATTTAGTATAGAAGAAAAGCATCAATGTACCACCAAAGATAACTATTGGAGGGAAGATCGGGCTTTTCAATGCAAGAGCTTCAATGGCTGCCATTTTACTAATTAAAAGACCGAATGGAGCTAAGAACATTCCGCCAAGACCAATAACCATTACTATAGTTACTAATGGCATTCTTGAAATGAGTCCATGCATGTCATCGATATTTTTACTGCCAAGCTGTTGGTCAACTGTTCCGACTGAAAGGAATAGAAGAGCTTTTGCGATAGCATGAAATACAATAAGAAGAAGAGCAACCCAAAGTGTGAAGCTTGATCCAATACCGGCTAAGAGGACTATTAATCCAAGAATAGCGATAGTTGAATAAGCAAGTACTTTTTTAGCATCGTTCTGAGAAATAGCTATTGCTGAGCACATCACAAAACTGAGTCCTCCTATAAATGCTACACATGCTCCTGAAGCAGTACCTTCTAAAACCGGTGCGCATCTTAATACAATATAAACCCCAGCTTTAACCATTGTACTTGAGTGTAGAAGTGCTGATGATGGTGTTGGTGCAACCATTGCTCCAAGTAACCATTTGTGAAAAGGAAATAGCGCTGCTTTGTTCATTCCGGCAAATACTATTAATAAAATTGGAAGCATTACAATTGTTTTATCCATTTTTACTAAGCGTGAAAGTTCAACTGTTCCTAAGTTATTTGAACAATAAATAATTGCCATAGCGAATGCTAAACCACCAAGTAAAAGCATCCAAACTGCTCTGAATGAATTGTGTTTAGCTTCTTTAGTTCTGCTATAACCAATCATTATGAATGAGCACATTGTTGTGATTTCCCAGAAGAAATAAATCCAGGTAATAGTATTTGAAAAAATAATTCCATACATAGCAAAGAAGAAAAGGAATACTGCAGCAATGAAGTGGTAACGATGATCTTTAAATTCACCATTTTTCTTTTCTGCATTCTCTTCATGATACAGTTTCATATAACTTACTGTATATATAGCTATCAATGTACCTACTACACCAATAATTATAGCCATGACACATGCTAAATCATCAATAAAGATGTATTTGGTAGTTGCTGGAACAAATCCACCAATATCATATACTATAACCGGTACATATTGAATGAGAACCAACAATGGAATCCAGTATTTCTTGAAAGGAAGATGGCGACAAATATAAAGGAACGCAAGACATATAATGATTTCACCAATAGTCACAAAGTTATCAGCTGTGTTAGAAGTGATAGCTATGTACGTTCCTCCTTTTATACCCATGTAAGTTACACATAGTCCGA
>Ga0307988_1001475_pt1 | contig 13139 bp, 8 predicted proteins | sample EllFjometagen183_FD_203166 | JGI IMG/M metagenome (GOLD analysis project Ga0307988, IMG submission 203166) | Marine microbial communities from Ellis Fjord, Antarctic Ocean - #183 | ecosystem: Environmental > Aquatic > Marine > Unclassified | place: Southern Ocean | collected 2014-10-08 | reverse complement strand
AGTCTCATGTCAAGTATGGCCTGGGCCTGGATGGAAGTGAGGCTGAAGGTTTCTATTAAGCCGTTTTTTGCCTCCTCGGGCGAAGAAGATGCGCGGATCAATGCCACCACTTGATCCAGATTGTCCAAGGCAATTTTCAAACCTTCCAGGATATGGGCCCGCTCTTCAGCCTTACGAAGATCAAACCGGGTCCTCCGGATAATCACATTTTTTCTATGGGCAATAAAATGATTGAGAATCTCTTTAAGGGTCAGCAGTTCCGGCCTGTTATTGACAACAGCCAGGGAAATAATGCCAAAGCTTGTCTGCATATTGGTATGCTTGTACAGCTGATTGATCACCACTTCCGCATACTGGTCCCGCTTGAGGCCAACCGCGATTCTCATGCCATCACGATCTGACTCATCCCGGACAAAAGAAGCACCGGTAATCACCTTATCCCGCATGAGTTCGGCTATCTTTTCCACTACCTTTGCCTTGTTGACCTGATAGGGAAGTTCTGTAACAACAATGGTTTCCTGGCCTGTTTTTTTGTTTTCCTCAACCTCAACTTTGGCACGGACGGTAATGATGCCGCGACCCGTGCTATAGGCTTCGTATATTCCCTTGGTACCGTAGATATGACCAGAGGTTGGGAAATCAGGGCCTGGTATATACTCCATCAGATCTCTGATACCGATGTCTGGATCATCTATCAGGGCCTTGAGCCCCTCAATGACTTCCCTGATATTGTGGGGAGGTATATTTGTGGTCATGCCAACCGCAATTCCTGATGACCCGTTAACAAGCAGAGCAGGAAACTTCGTAGGCAAAACAGCTGGTTCTTCCAAGGTTTCATCATAATTAGGGATAAAATCAACTGTTTCTTTTTCAAGATCCGCAAGCATCTGGTGGGCAATTTTGCGCATGCGGATTTCCGTATACCTCATTGCTGCCGGAGAATCACCGTCCACTGACCCGAAGTTTCCCTGGCCGTCCACCAGGGTATATCTCAATGAAAAATCCTGGGCCATACGGACAATGGTGTCATAAATAGCAGAATCACCATGGGGATGATACTTACCCATGACATCGCCGACAATGCGGGCAGATTTTTTATAGGGTTTATTCCAGTCATTTCGTACCTGCTGCATGGCATACAATGAACGCCGATGAACCGGTTTAAGACCGTCCCTGACATCGGGCAGGGCCCTTCCGATAATGACACTCATTGCATATTCGAGATAGGATTGTTTCATTTCCTTCTCAATACTGGTCATAGTATTGTCTGTTTGAATCATCAAAGTTACAACTCCAAATTAATTTTCTGTAAACCCTATTTGCAGGCTCAAATATTTTTCCCGGGTTCAACCATCGATTGAAAGCTTGAAAAATAAATATCTGCAAGGGTTAGAAATAAGGTGGCTATCAAAGGTCCATAAATAATCCCCAAAAGACCATAGACTTTTAAGCCGCCTATAATGGCAAAAAAAACAATGAGCGGGTGCATGGCAACCCTATCCCCCACAACTTTGGGTTTAAAAATATACTCAATGCCCCATGAGAGAATCCCATAGAATACCAATACAAAGACACCTATACCAATGCTGGATTTCAGCATTAAAAAAACAGCGGTGGGAATCAACACGATCCCTATTCCCACTATGGGAAGAAAGGCCAGAAACCCCATAATCACCCCCCACAAAAAGGGTGAATTTATACCCAGAAACCAGAAAAGCAATCCCCCTGCACATCCCTGTATCAGACCTCCAAGCCCGTTTCCGATGAGAACAGCCCCTGCCATGCCATTAAATTTTTCATACAATTGTCTGTCATGCTCATCCTTTAAGGGGGAAAGGTCATAAAGATACTGAATAAAAAATTTTCCATCCCTGAGCATATAAAAAACCACGATGATCATGAGGGCGAAATAAAATACAAGATTTAAAATATTGGAGGTGATGGACCTTGCCTGCTGGAACAGAGAAAAGCCCACCAGTTTTCCCAGTTCAGAGATGGGGGCCAGGAGTTCATTCCAGGACACGACCTTTTCAACACCAGCCCTGGCCAGAATGTCATTGAGTCTGTCAAGGGCATGGGTGGATTCAAGCAGATTGATAAGCTGGTTGGAAAAAACAGCATCCCTGGCCATGGTATAAAGCACAAGTGCTTCCTTGGACAGGATTCCCACAAAAAAAACAACAGGAATAAAAACTACAAAAAAAATAATAGCACAGGTCAATACAGAGGCTATTCTCAGAGAAAATCTCCGGGTTAATCCATTAAACACCGGCTTAAAAATTCCAGTGGAAACAATACCAAGTATGATCGTGGCAAAAAAAGGTGCGATCAATTTGCCCATAAGCAAAATAGCAATGCCAAACAGCGCAAGAAAAAAGAAAAAGACTGCCCGCTGAATTAAATTTTGCTCCAATATCTCCACCAATATTAAAAAAAGAAAAGACTAAAAAACCATGTAAAGCCGTAGCATGCAATAGGTTTTGCACAGATACGGCTTTACACGAACAAACAAAAAACCTGTCTTAGCTTCTGATAATACCCAGAGCCGCCAAAACAAGAAGTATTTCAAAAATAATGACCTGAACAAAGCTTCCAAAAAAATGGTAAACAATTCCACCACCGACAATGGCGGGAACCGCTGTGAAAATCAACACACCCAACCTACGAGGAATATCCATAAAAACACCTCTTTATACCTTTCATTCTCATCTTAATACAGCCTGTAAAATTCTGAATAATTCATACCATTTTCAGGGTCCAAAGTAAAGGACAAACTTACCGTTCGATTATCATGGCCATGCCCATTCCACCACCTATACACATGGAAACTATACCGGTGGAATAGGATTTTCGTTTCATCTGATTAATGGCAGTGACCATCTGTCTTGCACCGGTACAGCCAATGGGATGACCAATGGAGACTCCAGATCCCAGTTCATTGGGTTTTTCCACATCAATATTCAATTCTCTCATACAGCCAATGGCCTGGGCAGCAAAGGCTTCATTCAATTCAATCATATCAATATCATTCATGTTCATTTTGGTTTGCTTTAATACTTTTTTCACAGCAGGGACAGGTCCCAGGCCCATATAGGCAGGATCCAGACCACCGGCGGAAAATCCTTTGATCCTGGCCAGTTTTTCAAGACCCAGGGCATCGGCTTTTTCTTCTGACATCAAAAGGACTGCTGCTGCTGCATCATTGATACCAGAAGCATTTCCTGCTGTCACGCTGCCGTCTTTCTTAAATGCAGGGCGTAATTTGCCCAGTTTTTCCATACTGGTTTCCATGGGCCGCTCATCTGTATCCACAATGGTATCTCCCCTGCGGGAACGTATGGTAACCGGTACAATCTCCTGGGCAAAAGTGCCGTCCTGGATCGCTGCAAAGGCCCGGTTATGGCTCATCAAAGCCAGCTGATCCTGTTCCTCCCTGGTGATGCCGTATTTCTCCACAATATTTTCCGCCGTCAGGCCCATGTGGTATCCATAGAATATTTCATAGAGACCGTCAAAAACCATTAGGTCATGGACAGGGCCCTGGCCTGTGAGTTCCATCCTGTGGCCCCACCTTGCCTTTAACAAAGCCATGGGTGCATTGCTCATGCTTTCCTGGCCACCGGCAATGATCACATCCGCCTGGCCGGTCATGATAGCCTGGGTTCCCAGTGCAATGGCCTTGAGGCCTGATCCGCAGATCTTATTGACGGTAAATGCAGTGGTTTCCCTTGAGATACCGGCTCCAATCATGGACTGCCGGGCTGTATTCTGCCCCTGGCCTGCCTGGAGCACATTTCCCATGATCACCTCATCCACAAAGACAGGTGCCAGACCATCATCATAGTCATACCCTTTTTTCTCAAGATCAATCACTCCCTGGTCCTTAAGGGTTTCCGGTGAAAACTGGTTTTGGGCCTCATCAACCACAGGCCTCAATCCAGCACGTTTCAGAACATCTTTCATTACACAGGTACCCAGCTCAACAACAGGAACGCTTTTCAGTGAACCGCCAAAAGAACCAACCGGAGTCCTAACACCACTTACAATCACAACATCTTTCATTTAACGCCTCCATTCATATTGATTTTTCTTTGTTTAACAGTTACATTTTAACTATAATAATGTAAAAGCCATAGCAGACAGACACACAAAAAACAAGGAATTATCCAATATTACCATATCGCTGCTGCTTGGAAAGGATATGCCTGATGAAAACAATTGTTGTTGCAGGATGGGGCCAGGTAACACAGCCCAAAGATATAGAATATACTCCTAAGGACCCCATGGGACTGATGGTAGAGGCATCCCTGGAAGCAGGGCAAAAACTTGCTGACCCCAGCGCCCTGACCCGGCTGGACGGCATTATGGTGGTAAAGAGCCTGAGCACCCATTATGAGGCGCCGGGAGCCGAGCTGGCCGCCCTGCTGGGAGCATCACCAAAATTCATACACACCTCTAAAATTGGAGGGAATTCCCCCCAGACCCTTATCAACAAAGCCGCAGGAATGATCGCCAGGAATGAACTTGATTCAGTACTTGTGGTGGGGGCTGAAGCCTATGTCCAAAGATTTGAAAATAATAAAAAACCTGGAAATAAATCAGGCAGTTCACTTTTACAGGGTATCCCCCAGGACTATTCTGGTGACGATGCCGAAGGATCGACTCCCCTTGAAAAATTTTATGGTATTGAACATCCCATGCAGGGATTTCCTCTGTTTGAGACAGCCCTGTGGGCAGCTTCCAAACTTGACATTACCGAATATATGCACAAGGTGGCCAGCCTGTGGTCAGGCTTCAGCCAGGTGGCTGCCACCCATCCCCATTCATGGAGCAAAACAATCCGAACCCCAAAGGAAATCATTACCCCTGGCCCCCATAACCGCCCCATTGCCTTTCCCTATAATAAATTCATGAACGCTTTTGTCACAGTGGATCAGGGTGCTGCCGTAATTTTGATGTCCGGAGAAACTGCAAAAAAACATTGCAATAAAACCAGGCAGATAGTTTACTTTCTGGGGGGAGGTTATGCAGAAGACCGACAGCGGTTCATGATCCAAAAGTCGGATTTTACATCAAGCTCTCCTTTGAAAGCCTCGGTTGACAAGGCTTTACGCCGTTCAGGGCTGAATCTCTCAGACATGGACTGTTTTGATCTTTATTCCTGCTTTCCCTGTGCAGTCTCCATTGCCAGAAAAATGATTAAAATAGGGGAAAATGATCCAAGACCCCTCACCCTCACCGGTGGCCTGGGCTTTTTCGGAGGCCCGGGAAACAATTACAATCTCCATGCCATTGTCACCCTTGCAGATATGATCAGCAAGGGTCAGAAAAAAACCGGCCTTGTCACAGCCCTGGGATGGTTTATGTATAAACATGCTGCTGGAATTTACTCCAGTATGCTTCCCGTGAAAAGCCTTGAGACCAGTGATCTTGAGGATGACCAAAACCATCTGGCTGGCCTGGCTCCCCTGAAGATTGATGACCAGGCATCTGGCAGGGGCATAATTGAAACCTATACAATTATCTATAACCAGGACCAATCACCTGCCTATGCAGTACTCTACGGCAGGACCGCCAAAGGAGTAAGATTCATTGCCCAGACATTACCTGATCCAGAAGTTTTTCAACTTTTATCATCCCAAAGCATGGTGGGAGAATCAATAACTCTCAAATTTGATCTGAAAAGCAAACAGACCATTGGGTTATTTTAAATCTGCCATTGGAGTAAACCCGAACAATAAATAAAGGCAGTAAAAAGGCCATTGAAGAGGCCCATGACTCAATGGTATGGCCAGGCTGTTTTACCCGCTCTTTCTTGACTATAATCCCAATAAATCTTATCTTACATATAAAGACCTCATATTATAAGACAAACCCAGGTTTGCCAGAAATACCCTGGTAAACTTATTTCATTTGCGGTCCTTATAACCCGGCAAAGGGAGTCTGATATGAAACAATGCACCTCCTGCGGACAAATTATCGCCCAGAACATCACGACATGCCCGGCATGCGGCAGCCATCTTGTTGCCGGAATGAAGTCCATTGATGATTATAAAATCCAGAAAATCATCCATGAAGGCCGTTCCTCCCTTGTATGCCGGGCTGTTAAAGAAAACGGGAAAACACCCGTAAGCATTCGGCTGTTTACGGATCAGTCTGGCGTGGATGATCAAATAGCCCTGAGGCTTGAAAAAGAATTAAAAGAACTGGCCAAACTACCTTCTGATCTTTTTGTCCAGCACTATGCCATAAAAAAAAGTTCAATTGACCTTTGGTATAGGGTCAGCGAATGGGTGAATGCGGACAGCTGGGGCAATATCTTTGTTTCCGGGACCTTAAAAGACCAGCGCCGAATGGTCACCCTGTTTTATAATATTGCATCGGCCCTGGAAATTCTACACCAGCATGACCATTTCATGCCCTATCTCATCCTTGACGACATATTGATTCCCAAGGATAAAACCAGGGATTTAAGCGTAAAAATAAATTATAAATTATCCAGATTTTTAGATGTCAGAGCAACCCATCATGGCCCCATGCTCCAAAAACTTTTGGTCTGCCACCCGGATATAGTCAATGAACGAGCCATTGATTTTCGCAGCGATATCTGGTCACTTGGTAAAATTTTCATTGAACTATTGACTGCTGACCATAATCTCAAAGATTTTTCATCAAAGGTGGACCATATCAAAGGACTGGACCCTGAACTTGGGGTTTTGATTAAAATAATGTTGTCCGATGACCCGGATTTAAGACCCCATACCATGGCCAGGGTGGTGTCTGCCCTTTCCCGGGTACTGGACAGAATACCCCATTCCGATTTTCACCCCTCTTCCCGCAAAAGAATACCAAAACTACTCAAGGAATTAAATTGGTTCAAACGCATGGTGATTTTTCTTCTTGTTATCCTTGTGGGAATTATTGCCATGTATACTGCCTCGTGGTTTTATATGGATTCCAAAAAAAATAAAGAAGAAGTGGGTTTTTCAGATTTCATTGAATCCTACGCAGATTCCATGGGTTTTCTAATGGTGGAATACTGGCTAAGGGATTCAAACCAGGTGGTGTATAAAAAAAAAGTGGAGGGAACTGCCTTTCTGGTGGACAATCAGGGATATCTTTTGACCAACCGTCATGTTGCCTGCCCCTGGCTTGAGGATACAACTCTTTTCCGTATTTTCAACCAATACAGGCTCATGGAAAAAAATCTTGAATTTGACCATCGCATGTTCCTCTGGTTTGAAGGGGAAAAAGCCTTTAACCGCCTGCCTGCCCTGAGAAACAGCCGGGAGTTGTCTGATTCCTATTACCTGCCATCCGCCTTCAGGTCAGACGGCAAAAGCAATCTGCGCATTGTTGGTGTACCAAGGGCCTCAAGCAAAACAGGGGAGATGATTACTTCTCCCTTTAAACATGATTTTGCCGTATTAAAAATTGATGCAATTCCTGAAGATATCATCCCTCTGCCCCTTGAAACCAAGATGGCTGCGGTAGATATCCAGCGTCTTTCGCCGGTGATCATCCTTGGCTTTCCACTCGGAAACAGAACCCAGTATGACCATATTAACGCCAGCATCACAAGGGGGCATGTAAGGCGAACCTCCAAGGAAATCATCCAGGTGGATTCTTCCATTTACAAGGGGAACAGCGGAGGACCGGCCGTCAATGCCAGGGGCCGGGTAATAGGAATTGCATCGGGGGTGGTGACTGACCAGGCAACAAGCTATATTCCCATTCATACCCCTTTGTCAGATTTCGGATTGATCCTTCCCATTGCAAGACCGGCAAAATTTGTTGAAAATCTAAAGGCAGGACAGGCAAAATGGAATGGAATTCTGGATTTCAACCTGGATATAAAATTAAAAGATATCCTTGCCCTGGCAGTGGAACACAAATACAGGAAAGCCGCCGCCCTCACAGATACCATGCTTGAAACCAGCAATGATCCTGTATTGCTCTTTACTGCTGCTGTTCTCCATTTCTGCAGCAATGATACAGAAAAAAGCCGTGATCTTTTCTCCCAGGTGATTTCCATTGAACAAGAAAACACCTTATCCAAACTCATGCTCCATATCATTGACTGGATCATGGGACAGGACACAAGCAGCCTGTTGACAAAAGATCTGTTTACCATGAATTGGCGGCACCAGAATGAATTTTCAGGATACCTTGCCAGGGTTTTAACCAAAAAGCAAAAAATGGATCCAGGTTTTCTGGATTTTGAAAACAAAGGGGAAAAAGCCTGGCGCCTGTTTATTGAAGGTCTTATCCTGGAAAAGGAAAACCAGATGGGCAGGGCCATAAAAATTTACAGGGAGGCCATCCTGACGTCCGGAACAAACGACCCGCTTTATTTTCTTTCCTTTTCAAGGCTGGATCAACTTCTGGAAAAGAAAGCTGCTTTTGGTGAAGATAAAAACCAGCATCAAATTGAAAACCTTGCCTTTCGAAAAACAGCAAAAGAAAGCAAAAAAAAAGCAAAAACCATGCATAAAGAGACAGCTGCACTGATCCATACTTTTGAATCCCCCGAAACCAGCCACGAAGAAAAAACAAAGAACTATAAAGCCCTTGTGGAACTGGTACCGGAGGATAGAACCATCATTGGCAGGGTCGCATTTTTCCATGCCATGAACTCTGAATGGCAGAAAGCATTGGATAATATTGATACCTTCTTTTCAAGGCCCTGTCGGGAAACAGGCCTGAGCCTCAGTCTGGGGCTGCTGAGAGGAGAAATCCTCAAATTCACAGCCACCCCCAGGGAAGCAAATGAAAGCCTTAAAAAATTCCAGGTCCATACCCGTGATTCCTGGTACGGTATTATCAGCAAACACCTTGTTCTTGGAACTCCTGAAGCAGACCTGACAAAACTTGCCGGCAACAATCCTGAAAAATTAATCATCCTCCATACAGCCCTGGGACTCTGGACCGAAGGGGATAAGGACAAAGAAAAGGCTGCTCACCATTATCGGGAAGCCTTGGGAACCTATTTGGATGAATGGAATGAATATGATCTGGCCCTGGCCAGAATTATCCGGTTCCGTAAAAATCTTGACTGATCAGGACCCATTTCCTGCCTTATCTTTTCAGCTCTTATCCTTTAGATCAAGCCAGGCATCAAGACGTTGTTTTACGATTTTTTCATATCCCCTTTGAACGGGAAAATAAAACCGCTGGTCTTCCAGTGTCTTGGGAAGGTATGACTGGGGTACATACCCGTCCTTATAGTCATGGGCATATTTATATCCTTTGCCGTAGTCCATGGATCTCATCAAAGATGTGGGAGCATTTCTTATGTGCATGGGTACGGGCTGATACCCGGTTGTTTCAACTACCTGTTTTACAGCCTTATGGGCTGCATAAACCGCATTGCTCTTGGGGGCAGTGGCAAGATATACAGCAGCCTGGAACAGGGAACCGTCTCCTTCGGGACGGCCCAGGATTCTAAAGGACTCGCCTGCATTCAGTGCCATTGTCAAGGCACCGGGGTCGGCCAGACCAATATCCTCGGTTGCAAATCGAATCATCCGCCTGAGCATATAATAGGGGTCATCCCCGGATGTAAGCATTCGTTCAAGCCAGTATATGGCTGCATCCGGGTCAGAACCCCGAAGGCTTTTGATAAATGCAGAAATCAAATTAAAATGTTCTTCACCCGCCTTGTCATATAGGAGAGATTTTTTTTCAATGGCCTTCTCAATGTCCTGGGCTGAAATAATTTTTTCCGGACCGAAATGCAGGGCTGCAGCTTCAAGATTGGTCAGGGCAATGCGGGCATCCCCTTCAGACACCCTGGCAATGTGGAAAAGTGCTTCCAGGGAAAAACTCTCTTCAGCCCTGGCAAGGCCTTTTTGGGTATCTGTCAGCGCCCTCTTCAGAATTTGATAAATATGATCAGGCTCAAGATTTTTTAAAGTAAAGACCCGGCACCGGGAAACCAGGGCAGGGTTCACCTCAAAGGAAGGGTTTTCAGTGGTGGCTCCCACAAGGGTGATCAGCCCGTTTTCAACATGGAACAAAAAAGCATCCTGCTGGGCCTTGTTAAACCTGTGGATCTCATCCACAAAGAGTATGGTCCTTCTTTTGTAGAGCCTCCTTTTTTCCTCTGCCTTGTCAATGATCCCGCGGATATCCTTTACCCCGGACAAAACCGCGGAAATCCGAACAAACTCGCTCTGGGTTTCATTGGCTATGATGTTGGCAAGGGTTGTCTTGCCACACCCGGGCGGCCCCCAGAGAATCATGGAAAATACCCGGTCATTTTCAATGGCTTTGTGCAAAAGGCTGCCCTGGGCCGTGATTACTTCCTGGCCCACCAACTCGCTTAAGTTGACCGGTCGCATCCGCTCAGCCAGGGGGGCTGACATGCCCATGTCTTTTTGAGCAACTGATTCAAACAAATCCATCAGGATGAATTTTTCCTATCCCGTTCTCTTTTTTTCCGGCTCTGATCTTTTCTCTGCTTTTGCATTTTGGTGGTTATTTTTCTTTTTTTCTTCTTGATCCGTTCAAATTCCTTTGTATTACCGGAAAAATCTATTTTCCCTGTTTTTTCCCTGAAATTAAGTCTTATGGGTGTGAGACTTAAGGGGATCATTTGCCTCAGCTGGTTAACCAGGTATCTTTTGTAAGAAAAATGAACCGCCTTGGAATAATTGACAAAACAAACAAAACACGGGGGTTTTGTGGACACCTGGGTGGAATAAAAAAACCTCAGCCGCCTGCCCTTGTGCAAAGAGGGCTCCTCCCGGTAAACCGCATCTTCAATGATCCGGTTCAACACCCCTGTGCCGATTCTATGGCAATATTCCTTGTAAACCTTGACCACTTCATCCAGAATCTTATGGCACCGCTGGCCAGTCAGGGCAGAGATGGTCATGGCAGGCGCATAGGCAAGGAATTTTGACATCTGTCTGAGTTCCTTGAGAAATTCTTTCTGGCTTTTATCATCCTTGTTCACAAGATCCCATTTATTTAAAAGAAAAATAGCGCCGCAACCTCTTTTTTCTGCATATCCGGCAATGGTGATGTCCTGGTCTGTGATGCCTTCCTCTGTATCAATGAGAATCAGGGCCACATCACAGTCATCCATGCTGTCCAGGGCTTTGAGAATGGAAAATTTTTCCAGTTTTTCCTTGACCTTGCCCTTGCGCCGGATGCCGGCTGTATCCTTTAAAACAAACTGCCTGCCCTTATGGGTAACACTCAGCTCAATGGCATCCCTGGTGGTACCGGCCTTTTCATTGACCACCACCCTTTGTTCTCCAAATATTCGATTGGCAAGGGATGATTTCCCCACATTGGGCCGCCCCACAATGGCAATTCGAATGGGTGCATCTTCCTTGTCTTCCTCAACTATCTCTTCAGGAAATCCCTGGACAAGATCATCCAAAAAATCTCCCACACCAACCCCATGCTCTGCCGAAATATAATAAAAGTTATCAATGCCCAGGGAATAAAAATCCCCCAGCTCATCCTCCTGTTTATGATTTTCTATTTTATTTATCAGATAAAAAACAGGCTTTTCAGTCTTGCGCAGCAGATCTGCCAGATCCCGGTCATAGGGAGAGAGACCTGACCGGCCGTCCAGGATAAATACCAGGGCATCTGCCTGTTCAACGGCAACAGAAAGCTGTTCTTTAATCTGGGAGGCAAAATAATCGTCATCAACACTTAAAAATCCACCCGTATCAATCACGGTAAATGGTTTATCTTCCCAGATGGCATCTGCATAATGTCGATCCCTTGTCACCCCGGGCATATCATCCACAAGGGCCTTGCGTGACCTGGTAATTCTATTGAAAAGTGTGGATTTCCCCACATTGGGCCGGCCAAGAAGGGCCACAACAGGTTTCATATACTAACCTCCGTAAATTTTCGACTTAAAATCCAAAAATTATACAACATATAGCTATTTTTAAACAGCTATAATCTTACTTCTGTAAAGGGACAAATTGTGAAAAAGAAAATATAAGTTTTATGGATATGAAATATAATGAAAACAATGTCATTGGGATAGGGAAGCACACATGAAAAACAAGGATAAATTTAAGGTAATCAATTGGGACAGGGATTTACTATCGTTAAAACAAAATCAATACCTAAAATTTACACATACAGATTAATTTCCAGGGCCTGTTTTTTTTGCCTGAATTCATCTTCAACCCTGTTTTTTTCCAGGAGGTATTCTGTTTCCAGTTTTTGAGATTCATTATTATAGCTCTGCTCCAGGGTTGCTTCCTTTTTTTCATATGTCTGCTGCAGTTCTTTGGCTTTTTGAGAAAGATTTACTTCATCATTGGTATTCTCTGGGGTATTATTTTGATTTTTAGAAAAGGAATTGCCTGTAACCCTGGTTGAGAAGTTCAGTTGATCCTGGTATCCATTTAAAAAACTGATGTTGGATGTTGTGGTCAACATTTTTCTTTCCTCATTGACACTGGTATTACGATAATTTGATATGGCAGGAATTAATAATCCTTACCATAGAATCCACCATACTCCATAAAATATACTTTTTAATTGCCCTCTTGTCAATTTTTTTATTAGGCATCCTCCCGAACTTCTTCGGATAAATTTAATTTCTGGCTTATCTTTTCATAAGATACAAAACTAGCCTGCCTTGCCGAAGGAGTTAAAAATGATATCAGCTTTCGTTCCATCATTCTTGGATGGAGATCATCGGACATGGCCATAACACCTTCCGTAATAATTTTTTGAAGAAAAAGCTCCTGGGCAGTTCTCTCCCTTATGTTTGCAGCAAAGGGCAGGAACAAAAAATTTGTTAAAACGATCCCGTAAAGGGTTGAGGTAAGGGCAACCGGGATTGTTGCCATAATTATTGCTGAATCTCCCTGCCCTGCAAGCATTCCGACAAGCCCCACGACACTGCCCACCAGGCCGAAGGAAGGAGCGACATCTGCCATGGTTTGAAGGACCCTTCTGGTTTCATCCCTCCTCATCCGAAAAAAATACATTTCAGCAGTTAAAGACTCTCTGATTTGTTCCTTTGAAAACCCGTCAACCAGAAGTCCCAGGGCCTGGCGCAAAAAAACAATGCTTGTTTCTTCTTCTTCATCCTGGAGGGCCAGCAGCCCGTTCAGCTTTTTTTTCACAGACAGGTTCACAAGGATTTCAAC
>Ga0307988_1001474_pt1 | contig 13151 bp, 15 predicted proteins | sample EllFjometagen183_FD_203166 | JGI IMG/M metagenome (GOLD analysis project Ga0307988, IMG submission 203166) | Marine microbial communities from Ellis Fjord, Antarctic Ocean - #183 | ecosystem: Environmental > Aquatic > Marine > Unclassified | place: Southern Ocean | collected 2014-10-08 | reverse complement strand
ACCTGAATAAAATTATTCTAAAATCAAAATCTCCCCAGACAAAACTATTAAACTATTTTGAATCACTTTTTTTCTTTAGTCAGGTGCAGATAGAAAATCAGAGACTTGAAACTGAAAAAAAACTGAAAAAAATTCAAAACATTAAAGATGTAGACAAAATATTCGGCCAATATTCCGCGTCAATATCAACAATCATCCGAAACAAAGCCAAACATTTTATTGAAGAAGGCAAAGAGCTTGCTGAAAGTGAAAAAGCCCTTTCTCAGATTATCAATGGAAGCATGTTTCCAACCTTTGTAATAAATAAAGATCATATAGTGACCCACTGGAATCGAGCCCTTGAAAAAATCACAGGTTTTTCAGCTGATGGTATTGTCGGGACAAATCGGCAATGGGTACCGTTCAGATCGGCAAAAAGACCGACTATGGCTGATGTTATTGTTGGCAAAATGGCCGAAAAAGATGTTGATAACTATTATGGAAAAGCATGGCGCAAATCAACATTGATTGAAGAAGCATATGAAGCAGAAGAGTTTTTCCCACATCTGGGTGAGGATGGTAAATGGTTCTTTTTTACAGCTGCGCCTATCAAGACATCAGATGGTACTGTTGTCGGTGCCATAGAGACCTTACTTGACGAGACTGAAGATGTAAAAATGCAGGAAGAAAAAGAAATTAAAGACAAAAAGCTCTATAACCTCCATGAGCAATGTCAGATATCTGAAGAAAAATACAGGTCTCTTTTTAATAACAACCCAAACCCGATCTTTATTATTGATTGCAAAACATTTGAAATTCTGGATGTAAACAACAGAGTCCGTGCAGAATATGGATACTCAAGAAAAGACATCCTGGGCAAATCTTTTCTTGAAATATGTGATAAAAACGATATTACCGTTATAAACGGGCTGAAAAGCCTTTCAAAAAATAAGTCTATTCTGTTAACGAAAAAAAAGCATTTTAAAAAAAATAAAGGCTATATCTTTGTGAATATTAAAGTCTACTATTCAGAATATGGCCACAGAGAAGCGCTCATTGCATCCGCAACAGATATAACTGAAAACATTGAAAAAGAAACTCAATTAATCCAGGCCGGAAAAATGGCAACCCTGGGCACCATGGCAGCAGGCATGGCCCATGAAATCAACCAGCCTTTAAATGTAATCCAGATATGTTCGGACTTGATAATTAAAATGATTAAAAAAGGACACACAATCTCCGATGAAGACCTGGAGACCATGGCCCATGATATTATTGAAAATGTTGCAAGGGCCTCGGAAGTTATCAAGCATGTCAGGGACTTTGCAAGACAATCTGACAGAAACTTAAAAAAATTATCAGTCAATGACCCCATCAATGATGTATTTAAAGTTTTAGGCCATCAACTCACCATCCATCAGATTCAAGTAAAGCTTAAATTAGATCCTGACATCCCGGAAATTATGGCTGAGCATAACCGACTTGAACAGGTCTTTATTAACCTTGTAACCAATGCAATTGACTCAATGGATGAAAAAGCTGAAAAGACAAAGGGCTCAAATACTGAAAAACACCTGACAATTGAATCTTTTGTAGAAAAGAATAATGTTGTTGTTACGGTTTCTGATACCGGCATGGGTATGTCTGAAGATGTCAAAAGTAAATTATTTGAGCCATTTTTCACAACAAAGGCAATTGGTAAAGGAACAGGACTGGGTACAAGCATAAGTTATGGTATTATTAATGATTATAGAGGGACAGTGGATATTGAAAGCACAGAAAATATAGGTGCTAAATTTATAATTAAATTTCCCTCTATTTAGTAAGGGCCAAGCTATATGAAGAAAAATAAAATATTAATTATAGATGATGAAGAAAACATTGTTAAGTTTCTTTCCATGTCACTGAAGGTCGACGGTTATGAAACGGTTTCAGCTTATAATGGTAAACAGGGCATCGAGGTCTTCAAAAAAGAACAGCCCAGCATTGTACTCACAGATATAAAAATGCCTGAAATGGATGGCCTGGAAGTTCTGAGGGAAATTAAAATGATAGACCCTGAGACTGAAGTTATTATTATTACAGGCCATGGAGATATTGACTCAACTATTTCAGCGCTTCAATTTGGTGCTTCAGACTTTATCAACAAGCCGGTAAAAGACGAAGCCCTTGCCATAGCGATTGAAAGAGCCGAGGCAAAAATTTACATGAGGGGGCAGCTAAATGAGTATACCGGAAACCTTGAAGATAAAATTGAAGAAGCCACCGAAGAAATAAAAAGAAAATCCAACTTCCAGAAACTTCTTATCCGCAGCTCCAATGACGGGATTGCAGCCACGGATAAAAACTGGAGATTTGTTATCTGCAATCCTGAAGCAGAAAAAATATTTGGATGTAAATATTCCCAGATTGTTAATAAAAAAAATATGGATATTGAGTCTATCTATCCTCCTGATATAATCAAAGCTTTCAGGAATGCTGCAAAAGAAGAAAAAGATGAAAATTTAGAATGGAAAGAAACTTCTTTTTCCTCTATAGATGGTAAAAAAATCCCCATTAAATTTTCCGGTAGAATTCTGTATCAAAATCATAAAATGATTGGAAGTGTGGCCTTTTTCCAGGATCTAACAGATATTAAGAGGCTGGAAAAAGAACTTGTGGAATCAGAAAAAATGGCTGCAGTTGGCCAGACAGTATCCGGGCTTGCCCATTATATAAAAAATATATTAATCGGGCTGAAAGGCGGGAGCTATGTGGTTGATGTTGGAATTGCAAAAAATAAAACAGATAAACTCATAGCAGGTTGGAGCACCATTAAAAGAAATATAGCAAGGGTCTCTGATCTGGTGCAGGACCTGATCTCCTATTCAAAGGAGAGAAAACCAGATTATGAAATATGCTCTCCCAATAATATTATTATTGACGTGATAGATCTTGTAAAAGATTTTGCCAAGACAAACAAAATAAATATTAAACAAAAACTTGACCCGGATATTAAAGAAGCATCTGTCGATCCCCAGACAATTCACCGTTCGCTCTTAAATTTAATGACCAATGCTATGGATGCCTGCCTTGATGATGAAAACATTGATAAACGTTTTGAAATCTCAATCAATTCATATCTTGAAAAAGATAATCAGTTCAGAATTGAAATTAAAGATAATGGGAGTGGTATGGACTCGGAAACCCAGGAAAAACTTTTCTCCTCTTTTTTCAGTACAAAGGGCGGAAAAGGAACAGGTCTTGGTTTACTTTTAACGAAAAAACTAATAGAAGAACATAATGGTACAATCAACGCTGATACAAATCTTGGAGAAGGAACAACATTCACAATCCGACTGCCCTATACAAAACTGGCAGATAAAATCAAAGACCCGGTTAAGGAGGATTTATCATGAATAAAAAGGTACTTGTAGTTGATGATGATCCTGATGTACGTACATTTATTTTAACAGTCCTTGAAGAAAACAATTTCATTCCCATTGTTGCCCATGATGGAGTAGAAGGATTGGAAAAAATCGAAAATGAAAAACCTGACTTGGTAACTCTTGATGTATTAATGCCCCGGGGAAGTGGAATCAGGCTGTACAGGAAACTAAAAACAGATCCTTCGCTAAAACATATTCCAGTTATAATGCTTACCGGAATTGCATTAAAATCTTTTATGCGTTCTCAAAAAACACTTTCTGAATTTCAAGGAGAAAAAGTCCCGGCACCGGATTTCTATCTTGAAAAACCAGTGGAGCCTGATGAATTAATTGATGCCATTAATAAAAGTTTAGGTTGAATTTTAAAATTAAGGTAAACCCATGAAAATAAAAAAACTTCTCTTTGTAACAAAATTTGATGACCTCTGTTATAATTCTTTAAACTCTTTGTTGAACCTGACAAAAGCATCATTGGAGCACGTTGTTTTTTTAAATGTCATAGAAAAAGAAAAAGTGGCAATGCACAGAGGTGCAGGATATATCAAAGAGGAAGAGGTTAAATTAAAAGAAACAGCTAATATACGATTTATCGACTGGGCAGAAAACCTTTTCGAGTTGGGCCTGGAAGTTGGCGCTCATATAAATGTGGGCACACTGATTCCTGAAATTATTAAAACCATAGAATTAGAAGCACCTGACCTTATCGTTATCGGTCGCTCGCACAAAGGGAGGCTGGAGCATCTTTATTCAAGGTCTGATGTAACTGAGCTTATTCGCAGAATATCTATTCCGGTTTTGGTATTCAAGCATATGAATGAAGATAGCATCGTGCCGGAAAAACTTTTTTCCAGACCTCTTCTTGCAACTAACTGGTCCAAATCAAGCAATCAAGCTGTTGAGTATATCAAAGATATTAAAGGGCTTATTGACGAATTGAACATCATGCATGTCACAGATGAAAAAAATTTAAAAAGCAAATCAACACATTCAGTACAAAAAATTAGAAAGCAGGAAAGAAAAAAACTTGACGATCTTTGTGATATTTTTGAGGAGAATGGCATTAAAACCAGATCACATGTTTATGTCGGAGACCCTGAAAAAGAAATCATCAAGGCTGGGAAAGAATACCAGGCATCCATAATCATTTTAGGATCATCAAGTAAAACCTCCATTATAGAAAGGTGGATGGGTAGTATTACAAGGGCTATTGCTGACAACTCAATTTTTCCTTGTTTATTGATTCCTTCAAAATAATCTTAATTTTTTCTAGTGTGGTTGGTTGACGAATAAATTTATTTTTGCTATGAAATTTACCTTGTGCCAAAAAAAAAGGGAATTACATGAAACTCTTATTTATTGATGATGAACAGACTTTTTTAAAATACCTTGCCAAAAGGCTTGTCCTTGACGGATTCACAGTTAAAACAACCTTTTCTGGTGAAGAGGGTATAAAAGTTGCCGCAGATGAAGACTTTGATGTGGCTGTTGTAGATTTACAAATGCCTGGTATTAATGGGATTGAAGTTCAAAAAAGGCTAAAAGAGCTGCAACCTTCATTGCCATGTATCGTTTTAACCGGCCATGGCAATATTGAGAATGCTCTGGAAAGTGGAAAGTATAATGCTTTCAAATTTCTTTCAAAACCGATAGACATGGACTTGCTTATCGATACTATTAATGCTGCCTATGATTACAGATTACAGCAGGAAGATTTAGCATCAGAGGCCTCTAATGCTTCACAAACCAATGCAAAGGATGAAGGAACAATTAAAAAAGCGATTAATAAGTTTCGGAATCTATACGGTGTTGACAAGTGATGTCGTAGTTTTATTCAAATTATAATTCAATGGGCTTATTGAAAGGGGGAAGCATTGTCAAAATTTTCTAAATCCTTTATTCCATTTTTATTAACATTTATTCTTATGTTTGGTTTGTGGATAATCCTTTCTGCTAAATTTGAAGCCTTATTAATTTCCCTTGGGCTTATTTCAAGTTTTCTTATTTCATTTTTTTTCTACGATCTTTTATTCCCCAATTTTAAAATTAAGGACTTTGCCATAGGATTTCGATTCCTAACCTACCTCCCCTGGCTTTTATGGGAAATAATCAAAGCAAACTTCCACCTTTTATTCATTGTTTTTCATCCCAGAATGAAAGATCTTATAGATCCTCACATCGTTATCTTTAAAACAAACTTAAAAACCGATATAGCCATTACAACCATGGCAAACTCAATCACATTGACCCCGGGTACAATTACTGTATCAGCAGATAGTGACGGAGTCTTCCGGGTTCATGCCATTGATAAAGAATCAGCCGAGGCACTTCCAGGCAAAATGCTTGATAAAGTAGCCAAAGTGTTTGGGGAGGGAAAATGACCACTTTTTTCTTATACACAGCTCTAGGTTTATGTTTTTTAATGCTTTTTTCTCTATACAGGGCTATTTTTGGACCTTCAGTTCTTGACAGGCTGATTGGTGTCAACGCCATTGGCAGCAAAACAGTTATATTACTTTTACTCATTGGATTCCTTTACGGAAGAGTAGAGATGTTTATTGATATTGCTCTGGCTTATGCATTTTTAAACTTTATAGCTGTGCTTGCAGCATCAAGATATTTTCACAAAAGAAAAGGGCTTTATGAAGAGTCTTTTTTTGAGTAAACAGAAGTAACTATTGGAGTATTTATGGATATCCTTGCGATTGCATTTTTAATTATTGGTTTAATATTTTTTACAGGTGGTGCTGTAGGCATTATTCGAATGCCTGATTTTTACAGCAGACTTCATCCTGCAGGATTGTTGGATACATTAGGTATACTTGCCATGGTCCTGGGGATGCTATTTTACACCCTTCACCATTTTTCCATGGATACTCTGATAATCAGCTTAAAAATGCTTTTAATTGTATTTTTTGTTTTCCTTTCAAGCCCCACAGCCACACATTCTATTGTGGATGCCGGAATGCGTGCGGGACTGAGGCATTGGAAAAAAAAGGACAGGAGGTAAAACATTAATGCATTGGCAAATTGATTTGATAATTCTGACTTTTACCATTTTCTGTGCACTTGCTGCTATCACTGTCAAGGACCTGTTAAGCACTGCAATTCTGTTTGGTGCATACAGTTTTATGATGTGCCTCCTATGGGCTGTTATGGGGGCTGTTGATGTTGCTTTTACTGAGGCCTCTGTTGGAGCGGGAGTCAGCACAGTTTTTTTTGTTGCAGCAGTTTTTAGAACAGGCAGGAGGACAAAAGATTGAGATTTATTGCACTTATAATTGTTTTTCTTTGCGGTGGACTTTTATTATACGCAACTGCTGATTTCCCGGCATGGGGTGACCCGAATTCTCCCGCAAACTCATATTTATCACCACATTTTATTGAAAAATCTATAGAAGAAACAGGGGTACCAAACCTTGTAACATCTGTATTAGCTGATTATCGTGGTTTTGATACCATGTTTGAAACAGCTGTTGTGTTCTGCGCAGGATTAGCCTGCTTTCTTCTGCTTAGAAACTATGATCGCAAAGAAGAAAATTTTTATAGACATCTTCCAACAGGAGTTATCATTCAATTTAAAAAAGGAGATAAAACGCTTCCTGTTGGTAAAGAATTTGAGCATATGGATACTGAATGGGTTCCCTATGACCTTATTATCAAAACTGCTTGCAGAATTTTAATCCCTTTTATCCAGCTATATGCCCTTTATGTCGTTGCCCATGGAGATTTCAGCCCGGGCGGTGGTTTTCAAGGAGGTGTCATTTTTGGCTCAAGCCTTATTCTCTATGCCATTGCCTATAACCTGAGAACGCTTGTTCAACGAATAAAAGAAAAGATGCTGGGATTATTTTCTGCTGTTGGTGTACTAATATATGCTGGTATTGGCCTGATATGCATGATTTTAGGCGGTAATTTTCTGGACTATGGGAAACTGACGCAAATCTTACCATTTGATCCGGGTCACATAAGAGCCTATGGCATGCTCGGTGTTGAAATTGGTGTAGGAATAACTGTTATGGCAGTCATGGTAGTCATCTATGTTAATATTGTCTCAGAAGGCAAACATGATGAAGGATTATAAGGAGTATTATGTCTGAATTTTTACCTATGATTGTGGCAAAATATAATTACTGGCTTTATATCGTTTTAATGATGATTGGCCTCTATGCCATGATATCAAAAAACAACCTGATCAAAAAACTTGTGGGCATGAATATTTTCCAGACATCAATTATTCTTTTTTATGTGTCCATTGGCTACAAAACAAATGCCACAATACCGATTATTGAGAATGCTCACGGCGGAGGGCACAGTGCCCAGGAGCTTGTAATACATGCTGCAGATTATATTAACCCTTTACCGCATGTGCTGATGCTCACCGCAATTGTTGTTTCTGTTGCCACATTTGGAGTAGCTTTAGCCCTGGCAGTAAAAATTTACCAACGCTATCAGACTCTGGAAGAAGATGAAATCAGAATGCGTTTAACTGAAGAGTAAATCTATGAATACTAATTACCCTGCTTTACTTGTTATTGCGCCTCTTTTAGCTGCCCTTATTTGTAGCCTGTTCAGCTGGAGTGCAAAAAAACTGTGTTACCCCACAGCCCTTCTAGGCCTTTCAATTTCTTTCTTTTCTGCTTACAAAGTATTGATTCAGGTACTCAGCACAGGAACAATACAATACCGCATGGCAGGCTGGGCTCCTCCCATGGGGATAGAGTATAGAATTGATCTTTTAAACTCCTTTGTACTATTACTGATAACCGGTATTGCTCTGATTAACCTGGTTGCAAGCTATCAAAGTATTCAACAGGAGACCAAAGAAAAAGCAAATGCCTTTTATTCTATTTATCTCCTATTTGTGACAGGGCTTATTGGAGTTACTGCCACAGGAGATCTTTTTAATTTATATGTTCTGTTAGAAATAACCTCCCTGACAAGTTACGCTCAGATTGCCATGGGTGATAAAGATCGATCCCCTCTTGCCAGTTTAAATTATGTCTTTATAGGCGTTATTGGTGCAAGCTTTTATCTGTTGGGTGTGGGATATATTTATATTATGACAGGGTCTTTAAACATGCTTGATGTAGCAACCCTGCTCCCTGCCCTTCATGGCTCCAGTGCTGTTCTGATAGCATTTATTTTCTGTTTCTTAGGAATCTGGATTAAAATGGCACTCTTTCCTCTCCATATCTGGCTTCCCAACGCATACACCTATGCGCCGACAGCAGTCAGCAGAGTAATTGCCCCTCTTATGACCAAAGTTATGGTCTATGTGATGATAAGATTAATGGTCACTGTTTTTGGCTTTGAATATATATTTGAAAAACTCCATCTGGCAGAAGCAGTTGTCTGGATTGCGACCATCGCTATCCTTGCAGGAGCCATAATGGCCATCGCACAAAAAGATCTTAAAAAAATGCTCACATATATTATTGTATGTGAGATAGGTTATATGGTGGGAGGCGCCTGGCTGGGCAATGAACTTGGCATGACAGGTGCAATACTTCACATTATTAATGATGCTTTAATGACCTTTGCCCTGTTCCTGGCTGTTGGCAATATGGTTTACAAACTCAAGAATGTTCAATACAGCAATCTTCAAGGTTTATTTGGCAAAATGCCTTGGACAATGGCAGGGTTTGTCCTGGCAGCATTCAGTATTATAGGAATTCCGCCTACCTGTGGATTTTTCAGCAAGTGGTATTTAATCCTCGGAGCTTTTGATGCCGGGGCGTATCATTTTGCAATCGCACTTATAATCAGCAGCCTTTTATGTGCTGTATTATTTTTTAAAGTCTTTGAAATCAGCTTTTTCAACAGCGGGCACGATAAAATAGAAATGTCTGAAGCCCCTGTTTCAATGCTTATCCCTCTGGGGCTTGTAAGCATATTACTCATTATTACAGGAATTTATTCAGACAAAATAGTTAACACCATTATTCTCCCATTTCTTCAATAAAGGGAATATTTATGGATATAAATCTTATAAAGGGCTCTAGTTAATGGATCAGATCATATCAATTAAACCTCTTTTAGCTGTTTTAGTTTCTCTTCTTGTCATCCCCATGTTGATTTCATCATCAGACAAACCCAATGTGCGTGAAGGATGGACATTCGCTGCAGGAATAATTAAATTTCTCATAATATGCTCCATGCTGCCTCTTGTTTTACAAGGTAAAGAAATAGTTCTTACACTATTTAAAGTAGCTCCTGGAGTTTCGATTGCTTTTAAAGTAGATGGACTTGGAATGCTGTTTGCGCTTGTGGCTTCATCTTTATGGATAATTACATCCATGTACTCAATCGGTTATATGAGAACTTTAAAAGAGCATAGTCAGACACGATTTGTTTCATTTTTTGCCCTGGCGATCTCTGCCACCATTGGTGCTGCATTTTCAGCAAACCTGCTCACACTTTATCTCTTTTATGAGATTTTATCTTTGGCTACATATCCTCTGGTTACTCACCATCAGGATGAGAAATCAAAAATTGCAGGGCGTAGATACTTAACTTTTATTTTAGGAACCTCTGTTGCCTTTGTACTTCCGGCAATGCTTTATTGTTATCATGTTACAGGGACACTTGATTTTTCAACAGCAGGAATATTCTTACCTGGCCAGATGTCCAAACCTGCGTTAACAGTTCTTTTACTCATGTTTGTTTTTGGGTTTGCCAAGGCAGGAATTATGCCTTTCCACTCATGGCTTCCTGCAGCAATGGTTGCTCCAACGCCAGTAAGTGCTTTATTACATGCGGTTGCTGTTGTAAAAGTTGGTGTTTTCAGCATTATTCGGGTCATCACAGGGATATTTGGTGTAGATCTGTTGGCTGAATTCAACTTAGGCATCATTGTGGCTACAATTGCAGCAATAACCATACTTGTCAGCTCATGTATAGCCTTATCCCAGGACGAGCTAAAAAGAAGACTTGCATTTTCAACCATATCTCAGCTTTCATATATCATCTTTGGTGTAGCCCTTCTTACACCCATGGGATTAATGGGAGGTGTCATCCATATTGTCATGCATGCCTTTGGCAAAATCACACTCTTTTTCTGCGCCGGAGCAATTTATGTGGCCACAGGAAAAAAATACATCAGCCAGATGAAGGGGCTGGGTAAGAAAATGCCTATTACCTTTGTAGCATTTTTCATCGGTGCATTAGGTGTCATTGGGTTGCCCCCCAGTGGCGGTTTCTTTAGTAAATGGTATCTTCTTATAGGAACGCTTCAATCAGAATATAAAATTCTCATGGCAGTTCTTCTTGTAAGCTCCTTTTTAAATGCTTTTTATTTCTTACCGATTATTTACCAGGGCTTTTTCTCAAAACCAGATGAAGAACAACCCTATACAAAGGTTCAGGAGGCGCCAATGATGTGCGTGGTTCCCCTTGTTATAACTGCAATTATTTCAGTGCTCTTATTTTTCTTCCCGGGTATATTTGTCAATTTAATAAAGTTAAGTTTAGGAATTTAATATTAATAAGAGGCAAGAACAATATGAATAATAACAAAGCAAATGATGATGAAGATTGGGAAATGCTTCAACACAAAGCGTTACCCGGATTTAAAACAGGCTTTTTATTAATTTTATCCCTGGCCATGCTTTACTTTCTTTATATCTTTGTCAGCAGTTTATAATTAATAGCAGTACAGGAATTAAAAATGAAAAAAGAACTAACAATATTTGATAATCCCAAAAATGTTAAACGGCTAAGGTTAGGCTTTTATGTTGCCTTAGTACTGGTACTTGTTGCTGAATTGTTTATTGATAAGCACCATGGTTTTGAAGTGGAACATTTTTTTGGTTTTTATGCTGTGTACGGTTTTATTTCTTATGTCTTTCTTATTTTTGCTGCCAAGCTCTTAAGAAAAATTGTCATGCGTAAAGAGGACTACTATGATCAATAATCTTTTACCACCTGTTGTTATATTTATTTTAGGAGCTGTTCTGATTCCTTTTCTAAAGGGAAAATTAAAAGCCAGTTATATGCTTTTGATCCCCATTGTCACCTTTGCTATTCTGGTTAACCTGCCTCAAGGCAACATCTGGACCTTTGAATTCTGGGGCTACAACCTTATAATGGGTAGAGTTGATAAACTCTCTATGCTTTTCAGCTATGTTTTCACTATCATGGCATTTCTGGGTATCCTTTTTGCCTTAAAAGTAAAAGATAATCTTCAACATGTCGCAGGAATTGTATATGCTGGCTCTACTCTTGGTGTGGTTCTTGCCGGGGATTTTTTCACTCTATATTTTTTCTGGGAAATCATGGCAGTAAGCTCCACATTCCTTATTCTTGCATCTAGAACAAAAGAATCAAAGGAAGCTGGATTTAGATATATACTTTTTCATATAATTGGTGGATTGCTCCTGCTTGCCGGAATAATGCTTTATATTCAAAAAACTGGTAGTATTCAATTTGACTATATTGGCTTAGATGGTCTTGCCTCTTATCTGATATTTGCAGGAATTGCATTAAATGCAGCAGCTTTTCCACTCCATGCCTGGCTTCCGGATGCATATCCCAATGGGACTCCAACAAGTACAGTTTTTTTAAGTGCTTTCACTACAAAAAGTGCTGTCTATCTTTTAATAAGAACTTTTCCAGGCGCAGGATTATTAATATGGATAGGTGCTATTATGGTTTCTCTGCCCATATTTTATGCTGTCCTTGAGAATGACATAAGACGTGTTCTTTCATACAGCCTTATGAACCAGGTTGGTTTTATGCTGGTAGGCATCGGCATCGGCACTGAACTTGCCATTAATGGCGCTGTTGCCCATGCTTTCTGCCACATTATTTATAAAGCATTGCTCTTTATGGCAGCAGGTTCTGTACTTCAGATGACAGGTAAAATCAAATGCACTGACTTAGGCGGACTATACAAGACTATGCCTTTAACATGCTTTTTCTGTATAATTGGAGCTGCATCCATTTCAGCATTTCCTTTTTTCTCAGGATTCATCAGTAAATCAATGATAATAAGTGCATCTGCCCATGAAAAAATGTTCATGATCTGGCTTGTACTGCAGTTTGCATCAACTGGTGTTGTTGACCATGCAGGTATTAAAGTCCCATTTTTCATGTTTTTTGGACACGACTCAGGAATCAGGGCAAAAGAACCTCCTTTAAACATGCTTCTTGCAATGGGAATCGCTGCTTTCCTATGTGTTGCTCTAGGTGTTTTCTATCAACCCTTGTACAACCTTCTTCCTTATGCAGCAGACTATGTTCCTTATACGGGAGCCCATGTGGTCGGTCAGCTTCAATTGCTTTTATTTGGTGCTTTTGCCTTTACCCTGCTTATACTCTCCGGATATTATATCCCTGAAATAAGATCTAAAAACCTTGATGCAGACTGGACATACAGAAAACTTGGCCGTCTGGCATATAAAATAGCAGATAAAGGACTTAACTATATAAATAAAATCAGTGAAATCTTTGTAATTGGTATTGTAAAAATTATTGCTGGATTTTTCAAAGACATGGCTGCAAAACTTGCCTTGTTTATTTCGGTTAACTTCTGGCTCATGCTTGGATACAGTGGAAAAAGACTGGAGATTAAAAAGCTGAGACTTTATGATGATATTATGAACGGAACCCTGCCAATTGGTATTGGAGCTGCGGTTGCTACAGGATTTATCCTCTTGGTCTTTTTGTTAACATAATCTTTTTTAAACAGGATTCAATATGGTAAAAATTGAAGATCTTAAAAAAATTAATCTGTTACATGGTCTG
>Ga0307988_1001473_pt1 | contig 13151 bp, 12 predicted proteins | sample EllFjometagen183_FD_203166 | JGI IMG/M metagenome (GOLD analysis project Ga0307988, IMG submission 203166) | Marine microbial communities from Ellis Fjord, Antarctic Ocean - #183 | ecosystem: Environmental > Aquatic > Marine > Unclassified | place: Southern Ocean | collected 2014-10-08 | reverse complement strand
GCTTCATTGTATTTATCTGCCAAATAAATACAATGAAGAATGTCATTATTTTGCAAAGAAAAAGATAGAAACGAATGAGTTGTGTGCCGGTTGAGATGTGAAAAGTTGGGGACATATACACGATTTATAAATTTTTGAAGACAAATGGATCTCGAACTATGCCTAAAAAAGTACTCATTCCCGTTGTCTTTTCTATTTGTTTTCTTGTTGCTTGTTCCCCCTACGCTGTTCCTCCGAAGGAAAGCTTTAAAACCCCAACAGTTAACCTTGTTGCAGTACATCAAAAGAGTGCGACCTATAGTAGATTATACGAGGACTGCTCTCAGCAAATCGATCCCCAACTGAGGGAGCCCGACTCTTTTCCTGGCCAAAGAGAAGCTGCTATATTGCCCGAAAACGATAAAGATGGGGCGAAAGATGTGATTCTTAAACAATTACAGGGTCATAAAGGTTTCACACCTGATCATCTAAAGGATTTACTTGAAAGTGCCCAAAAGTCATTTGTACGGATAGAACTTGACACCCAGCACCCATTTGTTCTCATGGATGCGGTGTCCTTGGCCATACAGTTTAACCGTGATATTCAGAAGAGCCATATGCAGTATCAGCAATCACTTGGAAACCTTGAAGTTACAAGCGGCGCATTTGATCCGAGCATAACTGCAGATTACAGCTTTACTCCATCATATTCCTCTGCCGATGGAGAGTCTGTTATCGAAACCGAAACTTCGTTTTACTCTGTCGGGGTACAAAAAATGTCACGGTTTGGCCTGGAAACCAACGCGATCTTTGCGCTCAACGGTGATCAGAGGACACTCAATAGTCGAGACACTGAGGTGGGACAAGGTCAACTCGGCCTGACATTCACCATGCCCGTGTTGAAACAGTCCGGCATAGTGTCTGTCGATGCAGAAGAGCGGGCGAATATGCTTGTGGTAGAATCTTCACTTGCGTCAGTTGTACATCAGATTAATTCAACCTTGAACGATATAGCTGGATACTACTGGGACTATGTCGCCGCCCTTCACCAGCTGTTACTCGGTATTGATGCAGAATTGCGAAGTAGAGTCATACTCAATGATACCAAAGTTCTTGTGGCAAATTCCATCCAGGCAACCTCAACTTTAATCCCTCTCAGGGCGGATCTAGCGACCAAGGTTTCAGCGCGGCGGGTTTATGAACAAAACATCTTTGAAGCTCGCAATCAACTGGCAGTCTCTCTAGGGTTTCCTGCTAAACTGGCAAAGACTCTTCCTGCACCGACTTCAAACTTTGCAAAAATCGATATTGCAACAGCATGTAGTATAAGAGAAAACGAGAAGTCAATCCTCAATATAGCTTTAGGCAACAGACAGGACATGAGGGCTGCTGACTTCACTGTGCAACAATCAAAAATCTTGGAAAAAAAATACAAAAACGATCTTTTGCCTAGTTTGAGTCTTATCGCCGGGATGACACAAACGGGTTTTACACCGAGTGATACTCTTGAAGATATGTTTGATTCACCCCATGACGGTGAATTTGCCGTTAATGCGGGAATTCAGATGGCGTTTCCAGTATATAACCAAACAGCACAAGGACAACTCAGAAACCAGAAGGGGCAAACAAGAGAACAGCAACTTGAGTATATTACGGTTAAAGAAACCATCACCAGCGATATTTATAACGCAGTAACGGGGCTGTTTAATGCTGTTGAAGTTGTGCAGCTGTCCGAGTATGCAGAAGAACAATACCTGCAATCTACTAACGATGAATTTCAAAAATTCAAACTCGGTCTGAACTCAATCCTCGATGTGCTGAACACCACTGATAACTTAAACGCCAGCCGACAAAATACTGTAACGGCAAGGCTCAACCTGGCTACAGCTATTGCAGGCCTTAGGTATGGAAGTGCCACTTTTTTTGATGGCACAGCGGACGTAACAACTGTGAGTGAAACTGAGTTAGTAACACCCTTTCCAGCTGCTTATATGGACACTTTTATTCAACCTGAAAAATGCGAAGAGGTAACATTCGATTGAATCCTTTGTAAATGTTACGCAATTTAAACCCGCTGGCTTTCTTTCTGGTAGAGTAATGTCAGCCACTTTGACGTTGAGTAATTCGCCTATTCGCATCCCCGTTCTCAGCAGAAGGAAGATCAATGCACGATCTCGCACTTTGCTAATCGCTGCGAGTAAAGTTGTTTTATTTTCTAAAAGAATGCTTTTGGGTAAGACTTCTGGCTGTTTGATATGGATCTTCATTCCACGATCTTGCTCATACTGAATGTGATCACTGGTATGAGTATTTGAGAAATTTGTAGAAAAGCAGAATGTTTCCACCAGAAGTCCTTATGGTGGCTGCGGATTGATTTATACGATTTTTTATCAAAAGATATTCGATATGCTATATCTGTCCTAGGGGAACCAGCAGCCATAAGACGGCTTGAAAAATGATTGAGTATATAACGTCTTTGATTTGCAGGCATGGAGACTTGAGGGCTTGGCTCTCTGGATAGCAGCTTTGTTTTTTTGCAACACGGTGCTATTTTCTATGCAGGAAGGGACATTGTCCCCGGATACTTTCTTCTCCGATCATTCTGGTCTTCTTGTTATTTTGTAGAAAAAACAGAATATTACGATGAGCGAATTATGGTATGCTTGCGGTTTTGTCATGTATAGGAAACATTTAAAGTTGCACGTTCTCTAAAACGGTTAACCTTGTCACTGAATTCATTCTCAATAGGATGATACTTTTTGCTACTGCTTGTAATCTTTTCTTTAGGGGGAGTCTTGCAAAATCCGTCTAAAGGTTGGGTCGTGTTATCTGTCCTACGTATATCACGGGGAACCACACAAGAAACACCATCTATCGTCTCTATAGCTTGTTGACAATAATAGGTCACTAAATATCGAAACAAGGGGGTGATATGCGGCTAAAAACCAGTGAAATGCGTAGTACGCTGATAAACAAGTTAGCAGTTCAAAATAATACGATAATTCAATTAGAAATATCGTATATCACTCCCAATACAGCAACCAAACTACTCAAAACATATTTTTAGTATTGACAGTAGTATAACATATGGTCATAATGTAAGTATAACAAATTTCCACAAGGAGGCTTCATCATGACAACTAGCGTAAAAACAGCCATATCAATGCAAAAGGAATTGTTTCAAGAAGTAAACAAGTTAGCTGGCGAATTGCATGTTTCGAGAAGCAGGTTGTTTGTTATGGCAGTTCAAGATTTTATTAAAAAAAAGGAAAGCCAGAATCTTCTTTCTCAAATCAATAACGCATTCAGTGACCAGCCAGATTCTGAGGAGATTAAAATCCAAAGCAATATGCGTAAAAAGCAGGCAAAAAAACTTGAGAGAGAACCATGGTAATCGAACAAGGAGAAATTTACTGGGTAGATCTTGGGGAGCCTAGTGGTTCAGCGCCAGGCTATAGGCATCCCCATATTGTTATCCAAAACAACTTATTCAACTCCAGTAATATTAATACGGTCGTAATGTGTGCGCTTACATCAAACCTAAAAAGGGGGCTTTCTCCAGGCAATGTAGTACTCAAAAAAGGAGAAGCAAATCTTCCTAAGAAGAGTGTCATAAATATAACTCAAATTTATACCGTAGATAAAAGTGATCTTTTTGAAAAAATAGGACAGGTAAACACCGAAAGATTAAAAGAAACACTAGATGGAATACAACTACTTACTGAGCCAAGAGAGTCGTAAATAAAGGTCAGCATGTCTGCTAACAAGGCGCTGCAAGGGACAAGCGGGCAGCGCGGTTTTCCGAAAATCGTCTTGCTGCCCAAATATGCGGTAAATCAAAACTTAGTGGTGTAATCCCCGCTAGCCCCTGAGCTTAAATATTATATTTTACAACACTATGAGCAATTAATTAGCAACAAAGCATGATGTGAAATCAGTCTTTTCCCTTTTGTCTAGGTGCAAAGATAATCTTAGAGCAAATCTTTACGGAAGGAGACAAGGTATGAAATTATGCAATAAGCTAAGTCTATTGATTATTGTAAGCATTTTGATTCTGCAACTCGTTGGATGTGCAAATAATACCAATATGTTGCAGTCGTCAACACAGTTAACCCGCTATCCCATAGCCGATGAAGTTCTTACAACGCTTGACCGTACAGTTACTCCTATTTCCGTACCTTCAACCTCTCCCAAGATTCTTCCTGGTGAAGTGTCAAAATATTCACAATATGGTTATGGCAAATGGCAGCCGGACGAAGGGATTGGTTTTCAAAAAAGACTGGATATCATGCCATCAGCATACACAGCTACATCAGTTACCAATACCGGTAATCTTTTGCGGTTTTTTACCATGAGCGATATACATATCACCGATATACAATCGCCAGCACAGACGATTTACTTCGGATTGCAGGGGCAGCCTGTTATGTCATCGGCCTATTCGGCAATTATACCGTACACGACGCATGTATTAGATGCAGCCGTTCAGACGGTCAACGCACTGAATAAGAAGCAGGCATTCGACTTTGGTATATTTTTGGGTGATGCTGTTAACAACAATCAGTTTAATGAGCTTAGATGGTATGTCGATATTCTTGACGGCCAGGTGATTACCCCAAACTCAGATCCCGAATCTACAGCATCTACTGATTATGTGCGCCCATTTAAGGCTGCTGGTCTAGACAAATCAGTTTCCTGGTATCAGGTTCTCGGCAATCATGATCATTTCTGGTCCGGAGTTTACCCGCCAACGGAAAGAATCAAAAAGACTATTGTCGGTGACACGGTTCTTAATGTGGGTGATGTCGTTAAAAATTCCAAAAATATTGACGGCACCGGTTACTATATGGGTGTCGTTAACGTTTCTTCCGAATACGGAAAAATCATTTCTGCTGGACCAGAGGCCAGTTTTACAACTCCTCCCAAAATCAATGCAAACCCTGATCGCCGTTCGGTTTCCAGAAATGAGTGGATAGCCGAATTTTTTAACAGTACGTCCAAACCTGTCGGGCATGGGTTTTCGCGGGATAGTATTAAAACCGGATTTGCCTGCTATACTTTCGAGCCGAAAGTGAACCTTCCGCTCAAGGTGATTGTTCTTGACGATAGTGATAATGATAACGGCATATTCGGATTGAAGGCTACAGGCGCAAACGGTGCTCTTGATCAGGAGCGGTATAACTGGTTGGTGAGGGAACTCGATCGTGGGCAATCCGAGGGGAAACTCATGATTGTTGCCGCGCATGTTCCGATAGGAATTGGTTCTTACATGTGGGACAGCGCTTCATCACCCACTGAGAATACTTTAATCGCCAAGCTTCATACCTATCCGAATCTGATATTGTGGATATCAGGACATCGTCACTACAATTCGGTTACCGCATTGCCTTCTCCGGATCCCGTTCATCGTCCTGAATTGGGTTTCTGGGAAGTTGAAACAGCGTCTTTAAGAGATTTTCCTCAGCAATTTCGTCTGTTCGATATCGTTCGCAATAGTGACAATAGTATTTCGATATTTACAACAAACGTCGATCCTGCTGTAAAACAAGGATCCCCTGCAGCAAAATCGCGTTCATATGGAATCGCGGCTTCTCAAATATTTCCTGGCCCTCCGCTACCCTATGCGCCCATCGGGGCATACAATGCTGAACTCGTTAAACAATTAAGCGCTGAAATGATGGCTAAGATAAAGACTTACTGAACAAGGACCCATGTTTTTTACGTGAAAATGAGGAGGGCTAAAAGTAGGGATTAGCGCGAGTATGGGGGCGGGTTTTGGAATGCAATATTGGACGTCCCGTCTTTAAAAATAACACATGAATGTGTTGCATTTAAAGACCTGCCCCTCTCTTTTTTCGATTGATATGTTTTAAATGAACCAAACAAAGAGAAAGCCTTTTTTTAACCTTTTCGTTTTTTCTATTAAATGTTCTTCAGTTTCTGTCGATAAATTATTGTCGAACATAAACCAACCCACTGCAATGCAGTGGATATAGAAGAAATACAAGGAGCTCTGCATGGCACTTTCAGCTGTCTCAACTGGCGCATTGGCCCAAAGTAACATCTCACATCAACAAACTGAAAAGGGCAGGTCCAATCCCTCTCCAGAGAAAAATCTTTCTGAAAATAAATTTGACGATAATGTAACACTCGGCCAATCAAAAAGGACGAATGCCTCTTCAAGGGTGGTTGACGAAAATACAGCGGATAAGCTCCTGTCTCAGATCAAGGAATCGATTCTTGCTCATAGCAAAACAGCCATATCTGCCCAAGCCAACATAATCCCCCAGGCAGCACAAGAATTTCTTGCCGAGAATTAAGGCACGCTTCTCCTACGTTCTGTGATTGGCGAGAATCGATCCGGGAGTTGTCGTCTACCATACTATCGGTCTCTATTTTGTAGGTATCACTGTACCTATCTAATCCATTTTTGTATAGAATAGTCATATTGGACGAGTTGCAATATACAACATAATAGGGACGAGTACGAGTATGGAGGGCGGGGCTTGAAATGCAATATTGGTTGTCCCGTCTTAAAAAGTAACATATGAATATGTCGAATTTGAAGATCTGCCCCTGTCTTTTTCTTAAATTAGCTGGTAAGTTGGTTACTTTAAAATAAAGGCCGAATTTACAGTTTTCTATTGTATCTAAGAAACACATTAAACATAAAAGACCACACAATTCTCTACGGCTTATTTAATATACTCTGGAGGCAATATGGCTGCAAATGACAGGGGAAATCTGGAAATGAATATCTATGACGATCTTTATGGTAATGAGATGTCTGATATCAGGCTTTCTAAAGATACATTTCCAACCTCTGAAAATGACCCACGCAGGATTTATACAGCAGTTCATGACGAGTTGATGCTGGACGGCAATGCACGTCAGAATCTGGCAACGTTTTGCCAGACCTGGGAGGAGCCTGAAGTACACAAGTTGATGGATGAGTGCATAGACAAGAACATGGTCGATAAGGATGAATATCCGCAGACGGCGGAGATTGAGGCCCGCTGTGTTCGTATGCTCGCAGATCTTTGGAATTCTCCTGCTAAAGCAGACAAGGCAGTAGGAACCTCGACCACCGGTTCAAGTGAGGCAGCAATGCTTGGCGGCATGGCAATGAAACGTCGTTGGGAGGCGAGGCGAAAAGCTGAAGGCAAACCAATCGATAAGCCGAATATGATCTCTGGACCGGTACAGATCTGCTGGCATAAATTTACCCGATACTGGGATATCGAACATCGTGAGATACCGATGGAGAATGGTCGCCTGTTAATGTCTGCAGAAGAAGTTTTGGCACGATGTGACGAGAACACCATTGGAGTGGTACCAACATTGGGAATTACCTTCACTGGTCAGTATGAACCAGTTCAGGAGATTGCCACGGCCCTTGACGCATTCCAGGAAAAAACTGGAATCGATATCCCCATCCACGTTGATGGCGCAAGCGGCGGTTTTCTCGCGCCATTCTGTGCGCCTGAACTCGTATGGGATTTTCGTCTGCCACGAGTGAAGTCAATTAATGCTTCCGGGCATAAATTCGGTCTGTCCCCTTTGGGGGTCGGATGGGTTCTTTGGCGCGAACCTCAGGATCTTCCCGAGGAGTTGGTCTTTTGGGTCAACTACCTGGGTGGAAACATGCGTGATATTGCACTCAATTTCTCCCGCCCTGGAGGTCAGGTTGTCTGTCAGTATTATAATTTTCTACGGCTGGGCCGAGAGGGATACAGCAAGATTCATGGTGCCTGTTATAAAACAGCCCAATACCTCGCTGCTGAAATTGAAAAGTTGGGGCCGTTTGAAATTATCTATAATGGCAGTGAAGGCAATGGCATCCCCGCGCTCTGCTGGAAAATGAAAGATGGTATTGATGCAGGTTTTAGTCTGTTTGATTTTGCTGATCGCTTACGAAACAGCGGCTGGCAAGTCCCTGCCTATGCTTTACCAGCAAACTGCCAGGATCTAGCGATACAACGAATACTGGTGCGCCACGGGGTAAGCCGTGATCTTGCCAGTCTGCTTCTTAAAGATATGCAGGCGGCACTTGATTACCTCTCGAAGCACCGGATGCAGCAACCACTAACAAGTGAGGATGCTTCCGGTTTTCATCACTAATTGCCGCAGAGCGCCGAACTATCAGTGAAGGGAAAGCACGTGAGTAACATGCATAAAACCAATACCTCACCAATACATATCGACTCGACTACGAGTATGGGGGCGGGTCTTGAAATGCAATATTGGACGTTCCATCTTAAAGAAGTAACAGACTAATATGTTGCATTTAAAGACCGTACTCAATGCATCAGCTTGGCCGGGCGGTTAAAGGAGGCTTTAAAAACCATTGTTGGGCATCTTAAGGCCTTTATGGATCATTTTAATAAATTTTGTCAATAGGGTGGGTTCAAACATAATCTCTCGCCTTTTTCCTGTCGCCGCAAGGATATGCTCGAGTTTTTCAATGGTTTTATGCGGAGGTGTAATCGTAGGATAATTCACGGTACAGTTACAGTAAAAAGTTATTATTTTGCCAATTTCTGTAGTCCGGAGTAAATCTTTTAATTTGTTGTCTTTAAATCTTGTTGTTCCCTGGTTCTTTGCAAATTGAGTAATTGCCTTACCAAATCCACCATTTTCTAAAATTGCTATTGTCCTTTCTAGCAAACTCGCAGAATCCTCCAATGTTTCTATATACCCAATTTTATGAAGGATAAGACTTTTCCCCAAAACTATTTTCTGCCTTTCACTCAACTCGTCGAGATACTCAACGAAAAGCATCCCAAGGATATAACACTGCATTGAATAGGAAATCAGATTATTATATGCTACGGCATTTTTGATCAAAATTTGATCATCGACCCCGTAAGAAATCATTGTCATTTGATTTTTAAATGAAATGATTTGATCATCAAAAACTTCTTTTACCCTCTCCTTCAATCGATTTTTTACAGCCCCTACATCGTCAAACATTCTTTCTAAGACGAATTTCTTATCAGTTAACTCAGTGAATTGGTCTACTAGGAGGTTAAGCTTTTCTTCTGGATTTACCTGTAACTCAATAACAAGTTGAGGATATTCCTTGCTCAAGCGATCGATCTCTTCTCTTGACCAGGAGCCATCCGTTAAAATTTCTCTGTTCGGATTAGACAAATCTTTCACTATTCGTATAAGACCGATATTTACAGGAACCTGACTAATATGTATGGCTAATAGTGAATCGTCCCTTTGATTAGGATCGCTTAATTCTGTGATTGCATTCATGACAAAAACTCCAAGTATTGGTTTTCAGAAGCAACCATGGGCGAGGACAATACGTTTTTAAAAGCTGAATAATTGTTAATTCTACCCTCCGCTAAAAGTGAATACCCAGATTTTGGGAAAATTATATCCAAATCGAGAAGATGACCAAGCAACCTGAAATCAATGATACCACGAAAGTAAAAAACTTTTCCCCTAACATGTCTTAGTGACAGAATACTTATGAAATATATGGGCTAGAAGGTCGAATAGTTTAGCAAATAAAAAACTACTATTACTCTGGAAGGAGATCTTCTGCCTGTTAGGCGGGTCAGTAGGGCGACTGTGAAAAGATTAATTTAATCACTTGACTAATTTAGTCGGCTGATTAAAGTTGGTCGATCGATTAAATACGGAGGGGGCTATGGGTAAATATGCAGCAGGTAAAAATACAAAACAGAATATCATCACTGCAGCGGGCGAGCTGATTGCTGAACGGGGGGTGGATAATGTCTCTACCCGTGCGGTGGCCGATTCTTCTGGTGAAAACATCGGCAGCATTCATTACCATTTTGGTGGCAAGGACGCTCTTTTTGAAGCAGTGGTGCAAGATGCTATCAATGGCTGTCAGGTTGGCCTGGACATAGACATTGTTGTCAATTTAGGTGATTCACCGTCGATAGTAAAATTATCAGAAGCAGTACGCTCGCTGATTGCCAGAGAGATTAATGATATGTTCCGGGCTGACCGTCCGATCTGGCATTCGCAGGTTATTTATCAATTGCTGCAACGCGACGATGCACTTTATGAGTTATTTCGAGCGCAGATCTTGGTTCCAGGTATGGATACCTTGACACGTTTCTTTAGGCTCGTTGATCCAAATATGACGGAAGAAGATACTTTTCTACATAGCACCACTATGAAATTGCCGATTTTTGCCCATGCAAACTACCGAAAAGCCCTGCTGGGGTGGTTGGGTACAGAAGAGTACTCGGATGAGTACCTTAAGAAACTTGAAAATTTATTAGTCAAAAAAACTCAACTGTCACTGGGGCTTCCAGAAGATTAGGGAATTATTGAAATGAACTTGAATAAAAAAATAATGACAGGGATTGTGGTAGGTATTCTGACCATTTGTGGGATTACTCTTGTGAGTGTTGCGGGAGTGAAAAAGAAAGATACTGCGAAACTGGAAACCGAGAAAAAGCTGGAACAGAAGCTTGCACCGCGACCGGTTAGACTTGAGCGGGTGTCAGCTTCGGATAGCGCTCGGGAAAGAAGCTTTCCCGGAATCATTAAAGCATCGGATGAAACTGCACTGTCCTTCCGTGTCGGTGGACCTCTTACCGAAGTGAATGTTGTTCTTGGGGAGCAGGTGAAGAAAGGTGATGTGCTGATGCAGATTGATCCGCGCGACTTTAAAGATCGTATCGCCTCGCTTGAAGCACAACTGGCTGGTGTCATGGCCATGCAGCAGAATGCACAGCAAGATTACAAACGAATCGAAAATCTCTATAAAGAGAAGGTGGCGCCCCAGTCCGATTTCGATCATACCAAAAGTGTCCTTGATTCTGCGAAGGCAAATGTGAAAGGTCTGAATGCACAACTTCAGATAGCAAAGCATGCTTTAGCCGACACCTCACTTGTAGCTCCCTATGACGGCACAGTTACTGAACAGCTCATTGAGAACCATGAAATGATCGGTTCCGGCGACATTGTGCTTCGTTTTCATAATATTCAATTTTTGGAAGTGACTGTGAATGTTTCTGAGAACGATGTGATTCAAAGCTCGGCTCAAAATGGATTGAATGCCCGAGTGAGTTTCCCTGCAGTTCCAGGAAAAAGTTTTCCGGCAAGCCTGAAAGAGTGGAGTACCAACGCTGATCAGATCACCCGTACCTATGGCGTTACTTTCGAATTTGCAGCACCGCAGGAGCTGAAGGTTCTGCCGGGTATGTCGGCTACGATTACGATTGATGATGCACAAGGTGAAACATCTGTTCTCGCTGTTCCGGTCTCTTCCTTAACTCCTGGAGTTAACGGCGGATCGGTGCTTTGGATTTATGACGAGAAAAAAGGGAATGCCAAGAAGCGCAATGTGACAACAGGAGATCTTGTCGGTGCATCCCGTGTTGTGATCCAGGAAGGCATTTTTGAAGGCGAGTTGGTGGTTCTTTCAGGCAGTCGTCTGATCTATGAGAACCTTCCGCTGAAAACCGCGTCTGTCCGTTAAAGGTATTGATCATGAATCCAGCAGCATTTGCTTTAAGAAAACGAACCATAATGGTTGTGATGACCATTCTATTGCTCGGCGCGGGTGTTCTGTCTTATCAGAAACTTGGACGGCTTGAAAACCCTGATTTTACGGTCAAGACAGCGCTAGTGGTCACTCCTTATTCCGGGGCCAGTCCAACGGAAGTTGAAAAAGAAGTAACCGACCCGATTGAAGAGGCCATTCAGTCGATGAGCCAGCTCAAGGAGGTGTATTCCACATCGATGGATGGGATCTCCATCGTCTACGTCGATGTTAATGACTCCTTCAAGAGTACAGAACTTCCCCAAATCTGGGATGAGCTCCGAAAGAAGATCAGCGATATACAGGGCGACCTCCCTCCCGGTGCGGGACCGTCAATCGTGAATGATGATTTTGGCGATGTATACGGCGTGTTCTTTGCCCTGACCGGTGAAAATTATTCCTATGCGGAGCTGAAGACTTACGCGGAAGATATCAAGACTGAGCTACTCCGGTGTGACGATGTTGCCAAAATTTCATTTTGGGGTCTGCAGCAGGAGGTGATTTATGTCGAGTTCGAGCGCACCCGTCTGACGGAACTGGGCATTTCTCCCGCTATGATCGCTGGAACGTTGGCCTCGCAAAATACTGTTCAGCCTAGCGGAAAGGTGGAGATCGATGGTAGCTACATTCGCATCACTCCCACCGGTGACCTTAATAGTGAGCAGGTGATTGCCGATTTGTACATTGGCGGCGGTGACCGGCTGGTTCGTTTGGGAGATATTGCTGAGGTAAAACGCGGCTACTACGATCCAGCGTTCAATAAAATGACCTTTAACGGTAAGCCATCCATTGCCATTGGGGTTTCAACGGTTGTCGGCGGTAATGTGATAGCCATGGGTGAGTCCATCAAGCAGAAGCTTGTCGAACTCGAACAAACCCGTCCGGAGGGAATGGCGCTCGACTCGATCTATTATCAGAGCGAAATGGTAAACAAAGCGGTCAACGGTTTTGTGCTCAATCTGGTTGAGGCGGTCGCGATTGTAATTGTGCTGCTGATGCTCTTTATGGGCTGGCAGAGCGGATTACTGATCGGAACGGTGCTGCTTCTCAATATAGGTGGAACGCTGGTTGGTATGTACGTTATGGATATCACCCTGCAGAAAATTTCATTGGGTGCCTTGATTCTTGCCCTAGGTATGCTGGTTGACAATGCCATCGTGGTGGCTGACGGTATTCTGGTGCGTGTAGAACGTGGCGAGAGTCGTGAAGAAGCTGCCAAAAAAGTAGTGCGCGACACGCAGTGGCCGCTGCTCGGGGCAACCTTCATCTCTGTTCTTGCATTCACGGCTATCGGATTTGCTCCGGGCAACATTGGTGAATTCTGCCGTTCGTTGTTTTACGTAATGACGATTTCACTGCTGTTTAGCTGGATTCTGGCGGTTACCATAACACCTCTTTTCTGTGTCTGGTTCCTGAAAATTCCTGATACGCATGGAGAGGATCCCTATGACAAACCGATGTTCAGGCGGTATCGAGAGATCTTGCATTTGACCATTCACCATCGTCTGCTTACTGGTATCGTGACCTTATCCCTGCTGTTTGCTGCGGTTTTTGGATTCAAATTCGTTCCGCAGGCCTTTTTTCCTGGTTCACCAACACCTTATTTCTATATTAATTACTGGTTGCCTGCGGGTTC
>Ga0307988_1001472_pt1 | contig 13160 bp, 14 predicted proteins | sample EllFjometagen183_FD_203166 | JGI IMG/M metagenome (GOLD analysis project Ga0307988, IMG submission 203166) | Marine microbial communities from Ellis Fjord, Antarctic Ocean - #183 | ecosystem: Environmental > Aquatic > Marine > Unclassified | place: Southern Ocean | collected 2014-10-08 | reverse complement strand
TTTCAAGATGTTCTATTTTAAGACCTGATTCACCGGCCCTGAATTTTGTGATTTCAGATGGGGATTTCCCTATTTCAATGGCTAATGCCTTTGAACTGCCGCACTTTGCCAAAGCTCTATCCAAGATTAATTCAAACATGGAAAACCTTGGAAATTCTTTTTGCGTGCAGTTTCAAATTATTTTTGAAATAATTGTAGCCAAGATGGAAATACATTTAGGCTACCTCTTTTGTTTCTGATTTTAATTGTGATAGGGCTTGTTTGATTTGGGTTGGGGACCCTTCTATTAGTAAAGAAAGTTCAATACCAGAGGTACCAGCTATTCTTTTCAATACCTCAATAGTAGGGTTAACAGTTTTTTGAAAAATTTTACTAAGGTATCCTTGTGTGATACCTGCATTTTGGGCGATATATGCTTGAGATTTTTTATTCATCATGTGAATTTTATGAATATTTTATTCTTAAGTCAAGCATTTTTATTCATTGTTGAATATTTTATTTTTGTTGCGCAAAATATTCATGGGAGTTATAAAAATATATATGGATAGTAACCGCACATACAAACAATTTTTAACGGCTCTTACCCAGGAAGTTAAGCAAAATTGGTATAAAAAAACCTCTAAACTTGCTGCTCTTGCGAGTATCTCACAAGGTAATTTAAGTAAAATTTTGAATGAGAAAATTGAAACCCCTTTGGATACTCAATTTAGATTGGCTAAAGCTTGTGGTTATGAATATACTGATTTTTTAGCAAAAGGTGAGTTTCTTTTAACTGGCACAAAAATTAACGAGTCAACAAAATCTCCCCCGGTCGGAAACATTATAAGGGTCTATAACAATATTCTTGAAAAAACCGGCCTTGATCTTGATGCAGAGGGGCAAGAAAAACTTTTTGATTTAATAAAGCGTAGACTTACAGAAAAAACTGCAGAGGCAGCTGAACATGAAATAACAGAAATCATCTCACTCACTGATAAAAGGAAAAAAGGTTGAATGCTGAAAACGAGACTGAACAGGAAATAATTGGATTAATTCACAAGCATAAAAAAATTAACGTTAAAAAAAATCACATATATCAAATCATTACCCTTACTTCTTTTGTTACGATTTGCCTGGTTGCGTTTTTATATTTTGGTTCCTCTTTATTTTCCATAGAAGCTACGACAAATCCCATGGGAAAAATCAGTTTACCGGTCGCTGGATCATCCACCGGCAATGATGTAAAAGTGACCGCTGAAACACGCAATCTTGAACCGGGGCAATATGTCTGGCTGGCAGTTGATAAACCGGATATAGGGCTGTGCTGGCCTAAAGCCCAAAGAATTGAGCAGAATTTAAAATTCATGACGACTATATATGAATGTGGGCCAAAGGAACCCTATACGCTGTCACTTTATGCTGTGACCAAAACCGTCAACGACCAATGGCAGGAATGGATTGATAGAAAAATGTTCGGTGGGCTCCCCATGCCTCCGGATAAAAGACGGTTGGATTCGGTGCGGTTGATTCTTAAAGGATAAATCAGGGATTTTTATCTAATTTACTGAGCAATCCTTATACTATCTATTGACAATACTATTGCGAGGCATATAATACAGGTATGATTAAGTCTTTTAAATGTAAAGAAACAGAAAAAGTGTTTAACCGTACTTACTCAAAAAACTGGTCAAAAGAAATACAAAATTTAGCGTTTAGAAAACTTAGGATGCTTAAAAATTCACAAAGTTTAACTGATTTGAGGATACCACCATCAAACAGACTTGAGAAATTAAAAGGGAACAGAAAAGACCAATATAGTATCAGAATCAATGACCAATGGCGTATCTGTTTCACATGGCAGCATCCAGACATTTATAATGTTGAAATAGTAGATTACCACTAAAGGAGAAACCCAAATGGAAAAAATAAAACCTGTCCACCCCGGAGAAATTCTTTTAGAAGAATTTATCAAACCTTTTGGGATTAGTCAGTACAAATTAGCTAAAGATATTAATGTGTCTCAAATGAAAATAAGTGAAATTGTAAACAAAAAAAGAAGAATTACTGTCGACACTGCATTGAGGCTGGCAAAATATTTCGGGATGTCTACTGAGTTCTGGATGGGCCTCCAAAACGATTATGATGTAGAAACCACATTAGATAATAAAGAATTCTCAAATAATATCGCAAAAATTCGACCGTTTACAAACGATATGCTTTATGCATAATTTAAACCAACACCAAAGCAATATCCCTGGGCCTGTTCTTTATCTTCAGCTCAAACTGCTTCACCTTGCTGATCCTGAGAAATCTTTATTGGTGGCTGATTGATGAGATATGGTACGCGGGGCTGATTGAATGGGTTGATTGGGGCAAAATATCGTTTGACTTTGGTACCAACGATATCCTATAACGGCATAAAATTTTAATAAGTTGCTTTTATTATTGTTATTATTAACCAAGGAAGTAAAAAACAAAAAGAGAGGAGGTACAACCATGGCAACGCCAATTGCGCCAACTCCCGTTTTAAAAGGCAGAGAAGCAGTAGAATTCCAAAAAAGACTTGAATCAGATCTGAAACGACCAGTTTCGTTGGTGGAAACACCAAAAATCAGGAAAGCCCGCGAATTAATCAAACAATATGCCTCGAAACATACGAAATAGTGCTGAAGAAAACGGGTGGCTATTAACAAAATTAACTAATTTCAAACTATCCCTACCCTTCGATTGTGGGGACTGTGACTTAAATGAATATTTCAAAGAAGACGCGGTTGCCCACAAAGAAGAACTTTTATCTGAAACCTACCAGATAAAAGAGACTACAACAGAATTGCCTTTTCCGGTAGGCATGGTGAGTCTATGTAATGATGCTGTTCAAAGAAAAACTGTAAAAGATCACGATTTTTATAAAGATCTCCCTGAAAAAAAAAGGTACCCGGCTTATCCATCTGTCAAGATTGCAAGACTTGGAATTCACAAGGATTTTCAAGGTCACGATATTGGCTCTTACATGATCAACTTAATAAAAAAAATGTTCGTCAGTGACAACCGGACAGGATGCCGCTTGATTACGGTTGATGCATATAATAATGATCGTGTTATTAATTTTTATCAAAAAAATGATTTCCAATGTTTTAACAATAAAGATAAAAAAAGAGCAACCAGAGCAATGTTTTTTGACCTGAAACGTTTAAAATTATAACTTTCTCACTACTCAACATCTCCCCAAAAGCATAACTCAACCGGTATTTTCTATTGAAAGAAAAAAACATTTGACAACCTGATTATTTTTTGAAACGATAACATCCGGAACATCTTCCAGGATTTCCAACCTCCCAAAGTATCGGGAGGCAACAATGAATAATAAGTTTAAAGAAACCGGAAAGGATTACAATGTATCTTTGTCGGTTTTTTGTCTTTATGCCAGCTCAAACAAAAATCGAATCAAAACATACCCGGCAATCTCCAGTCGAAAACCACTTAGATCTCCTAAATTTACCTCACCTCCTTGCATTACCCATGGTTTTGTTGTGGCTGCTCCTGGATGCTTTAGGATATAAAAATTGACCGGCTCCCGACAAAAGCTTTTAACCCCTAGAGATGTTGCAGAGCTATTGCAAATTTCTGAGAAAACCGTATATAAACACAGAAGGAAATTTTGTGGGTTTAATCCAGCTGGATTAGGTGTGCTAAGATTTAGAGGGGAAATAATTAATGGGATTATGGAAGGACAAGACCCGAAAGCATTGGTGCTACAGTTTCCAGTATCAGGGGGAAAGTTATGCAGCAAGAGGGTTTATAAACAGGCGGGAAGCAGAGGCAGCCAGAGTAAAACGAAGGCAAGAAATAAAACATCCGAAGACAAAAGAACTCGGCATGGCATTTTCAGAGGCGTGTAATACGTATCTTGATTTTGCAGAGAGAAGATTTGTTGTTGGTGTTTATAAACACAAAAAATATGTTTATGAATGTCTTTATAAGTTCCTTGGTGGTGACACCCCTATTATAAATTTGACAGCAGAAGTAATTTCGAAATATCTTGCTACCCGGCACAGCAATAATAATTATAACGTTCATAGAAAAGAACTGTCTGCATTTTTCACGTACTCAAAAGATATTTTAGAATGTATCGAGAAAAATCCATGCAGAAAAATTGCACTACTTCCCCACACTGTTAAAGAAAAAGAAATACCAAAAGAAACCGATATTATTAAACTACTCCTGGCAGCAGATCCCAAAACTGATGAAAAGAATTTAATAATTGTGTTACTGCATACTCTTGCCAGAATAGATGAAGCGTTAAGAATGAAATGGGAAGATATTAATTTTGAAAAGAAGACATTAATTAAGTGGACAAAAAAAACAAAAGACGGAAGCTATAAAAAAGTCATGGTATCAATTAATCAAGAATTATATGGCACTCTATGGAACATGTGGCAGAACAAAAAACAAAACACTTGGTTATTTTATAATAAAAGAACTCAAGATAGATATATGCACCGCCCCAAATTTATGAAAGGGCTTTGTAAAAGTGCCGACATCGAACCGCATTTCGGATTCCATACATTAAGGCATTTAATGGCTTCATTAATGGCAGACAATCCTAAAACATCAACAAAAACAATACAAAAAGTTTTAGGCCATTCTGCATACAAGACAACAGAAATATATCTTCATGAACTTGACGGAGCAGTTGAAAGGGCAATGGATGATTTGTCAGGAAAATTTACACAAAAAAGCGCAAAGCCGCAACCAAAATCCGCAACCAAAAAATAAAAAGGGTTTCAACAAAAAGTTGAAACCCTTGGTATTTGTGGCGGGAGTGACGAGACTCGAACTCGCGACCTCTTGCGTGACAGGCAAGCGTTCTAACCAAACTGAACTACACCCCCGTAATCTGTATTTTCTGGTGGGCGATGCAGGGCTTGAACCTGCGACTTCAACCTTGTAAGGGTTGCACTCTCCCAGCTGAGTTAATCGCCCGAAAATCAAGCCAGTTTATACCAATAAAAAAAAACCATGTCAAGCAAAAACCATCATAAAAGTATCAGCATTATTATTGATCACAAATTATTTGCATAGCCCATACTTGCAAACCTATATTAAAATATGCTATAAATAATTTATGCTTAAGTAGCAATTCGATTTTTCACTATAAAAATTTTGTTTTTTAATTTATCGATGACGATCAATCTCTTATTCTTAATTTTATTCGTCATAACTTTCATCCGAGGAGTCTGACAATGGAACCTGTGCTAGGATATCTTGAAATTATGGATAAGGGGTTTGGGTTTTTAAGGGCAATAGAAGAAAACTTCCAGCCCAAACCTGAAAACACCTATGTCCCAAATAGTTTGATAAGAAAATTAAATTTAAAAGAGGGTAGTTTTATTGAGGGTTTTGGAGAACAAAAAGGGCCAAGCAATCCAAATCTTGCCCTGATCCGTGTGGAAACGATAAACAAGCTGCCCCTTGATGATTTTATAAACACGCCCTTATTACAAGATCAGACCAGCATTAATCCTTTTGAGCGTTATCACCTTGCGCAAAACAAAGATGATATCACAGGGAAAGCGCTGGATATGGTTGTCCCTCTCGGCATGGGCCAGAGAGGATTGATTATCTCACCACCCAAAACTGGAAAAACAACCCTATTGAGACATATGGCAAACTCCGTGGTAATGAATCATCCAGATGCAAAAGTTTTTATTCTTTTGGTTGACGAAAGGCCGGAGGAAGTGACTGATTTTCAAAGGGGTTTAAAAGATGCTCATGTCCTATATTCTTCAGCAGACCAGCAGATTGGGCAGCACATGAGGATGACACGTCTTGCCATGCATACGGCTATCAGGTGCGCTGAAATAGGGCAGGATTCCGTTGTATTCATTGACTCTTTAACCCGGATGACAAGAGCTTTTAACTCAACTACAGACAGCTTCGGTAAAACCCTGACCGGAGGTCTTGGTGCCAATGCCATGGAGTTTCCAAGAAAAATTTTCGGTGCCGCAAGAAAGCTTGAAAACGGCGGTTCCTTAACCATTGTTGCCACCATTCTTGTGGATACGGGTAGTCGCATGGATGACATTATTTATCAGGAGTTCAAAGGCACAGGTAATATGGATTTGTTTCTTTCCCAGGACTGCGCAGAGAACAGAATCTGGCCGGCCATTAATATTAACAAATCCGGCACACGCAAAGAAGACCTTTTAATGGATAAGGATGAACATAAAAAAATGGTTGAAATTCGAAGGGCCCTTGCCACAAAAGGCGAAAAAGATGCCATGAAGGAATTTATATCATATCTTGAGTAGTGTCTGTTAAAAAACCACCAATTTTCCCGATTCTTTGTTTTGGCCAACAATTTAATTCTTGGCTCAGATATGAGCCTATGGCAATAAAAATTTCCAGGTTTTCAGTCACAAATTATTAAATTCATATCACAACAGGGCATATTCAAGCACTTTGGACATATTCTCAGCATAAACGATTTCCATTTGTTTTTGAATGGCTTTGGGAATCTCTTTGATATCTTTTTTGTTTTCTATTGAAACAATTACTTTTTTAATACCATTGGCATGGGCGGCCAACAATTTTTCTTTTAAACCTCCCACAGGCAATACTCTTCCGCGCAATGTAATTTCCCCTGTCATGGCTATCATTCTTGAAACAGGTTTCCCGGTCAGGATTGAAACCACAGCTGTACACATGGAGATACCTGCCGAAGGACCATCTTTTGGGATTGCGCCTTCCGGCACATGAATGTGGATATCAAGTTTTTTATAAAAATCTTCTTTTATACCTAATTCTTTACTGCGGGACCTGACATAACTTACTGCTGCCTGGGCAGACTCTTTCATGACCTCTCCAAGTTTACCGGTTACCAGGACATTCCCCTTGCCGGGCATGGTTACAACCTCTATTGTGAGCAGTTCCCCCCCCGCCTGGGTCCAGGCAAGGCCGGTAACAATTCCAGTCTTATCTTCTGTTTCCAATACACTATCTCTAAAGGGGGGTTGGCCAAGATATTTTAAAACCATGGTTGTTGAAATTTTGTGCAGTTTCCTAATATTGGTTTGAACGATCTCTTTAGCTATTTTTCTTAACACGGAAGAGACCTCCCGTTCCAGATTTCTTACACCGGCCTCTTTTGTATATTGTTTTATAATAGCATGAATGGCATTTTTTGAGAAAACCGCATCACTCTCAGAAAGACCATTCTCTTTCAATTGTTTTGGTATTAAATACCCTTTGGCAATCTTAAGTTTTTCATACTCGGTATAGCCCGGTATCTGAATGATTTCCATCCTGTCTCTCAATGGTGCAGGAATATCATACAAGCTATTGCCTGTGGTAATAAAAAGGACTTGGGACAGATCATAATCCACTTCAAGATAATGATCATTAAAATTTTTATTCTGTTCCGGGTCCAATGCTTCAAGCAATGCAGATGATGGATCACCTCTGAAATCAGCAGTCATCTTATCAATTTCATCCAGACAGAAAACAGGATTATTATACCCTGTTTTTTTCAAGGTTTGAATAATCTTGCCCGGCATTGCCCCTACATAGGTTCTTCTATGACCTCTGATTTCAGCTTCATCCCTGACACCGCCCAAAGAAATTCTGGCAAAGGATCTTCCTGTAGCCCTGGCAACTGATTTAGCCAAGGATGTTTTCCCCACACCAGGGGGTCCCACAAGACAAAGAATCGGTCCTTTGATTTTTTTAACAAGAATCTGCACAGCCAGATACTCAAGAATCCTTTCTTTAGGTTTCTCAAGTCCATAATGATCCTGATCTAATATTTGTTCAGCCTTTATAAGATCATTTTTGGATCGGTTTTTTTTAAACCAGGGTAAAGAAATCAGCCAGTCAATATAGTTTCTGACCACAGTAGCTTCCGATGACATGGGAGACATCATCTTTAGCTTTTCAAGTTCTCTTTTTACAACTAAAGTCGCTTCTTTGGACATTCTTTTTTTCTTTATCCGGGTTTCAAGATCTTGAAACTCTGTAGAATCTCCTTCTTCTCCCATTTCTTTTTTGATGGCTCGCATCTGTTCATTCAAATAGTGTTTTTTCTGCAAGCCCTCCATTTGCTCTTTTACCCTGCCCTTTATTTTCTGGGACATGGTAAAGACTTCTGTTTCCTTTTGAATCAGCTTTAATAATAGAAAAAATCTGTCTTCTATGTTTCCGGTTTCAAGCAATTTTTGCTTGTCAGCAACTTTAAATGGCATCTGGGCGGCAATGGTATCTGCATATCTGGATTCATGGGCAGAAATAGTATCAAGAGTTTTAAAAAAGGTCTGGGCCACAGCACCGGAAAGCTTGGCATAATATTCAAATGCCTCGGTGACCGTTCTGATGGCAGCTTCCCTTGCTTTTTCGGGCAAAGGTTCTTCAACCACCTCAATATATTCAACATTGAGAAAACCATCTTCATCAACTAATTTAACAATTTTACCTCTTTGACACCCTTCAACCAAAGCTTTAACGCTTCCATCGGGAAGTCTAAGAAGCTGAGTGATTTTGGCCTCTGTACCCACCTGAAAAACATCATTAATATTTGGTTTTAACACTTCTGCATTTTTTTGGGTGGTCAAAAAAATTTGCTTGTCTGCTTCCATGGCTGCGGACAGGGCCTTAATAGATTTATCCCTTCCGACAAAAACAGGTGTAATAATAAACGGGAACAGCACCATATCCCTTAAGGGTACCAGGGGCAGTTGTTTTTTTACACTTTCCGAACCATCAGGATGTAAAAACTTAGGCAATTTAATCATTAAATTTTAAAACTCTCTTTATTTTCAGGCCTGCTTTTTAGGTTGCTCATAAAGCAGTATCGGGGCTTCATTTTTTAATACGACCTCTTCACCGACAACGCACTCTCTTACATTTTCTTTTGAAGGAAGTTCATACATGATATCCAGCATGGTTTCTTCCATAATAGCCCTAAGCCCCCTTGCACCTGACTTTCTTTGTACTGCTTCTTTGGCCATGGCCTCCAGAGCCTCATCTGAAAACTGAAGTTTTACATCTTCAATCTTGAATAATTCCTGGTATTGTTTAACAAGGGCGTTCTTAGGTTCCGTCAAAATTTTAACCAATGATTTCTCATTGAGCTCACCAATAGATGTAATAATGGGCAAGCGGCCTAAAAACTCAGGTATAAGACCGAATTTAATAAGGTCTTCAGGTTTGAGTTGCTCAAGCAGTTCCCCGATATTTTTCTCTTTATTACCGACGATCTTTGCTCCAAATCCCATGGTTTTCTTTGTAATTCTTCTTTCAATAACCTTTTCCAAGCCATTAAAAGTTCCACCACAAATAAAAAGGATATTGGACGTATCAACTTTTACATAATCCTGCTGGGGATGTTTTCTCCCCCCTTTTGGCGGAATGCTGGCAACGGTTCCCTCTATAATTTTTAAAAGCGCCTGTTGAACGCCTTCCCCTGACACATCCCGGGTAATGGATGGATTGTCCCCACGCTGGGATATTTTATCAATCTCATCAATATAAATGATGCCTTTCTGAGCTTTATCAACATCATAGTCAGCATTCTGGACAAGGGAAAGTACTATATTTTCAACGTCTTCACCGACATAACCGGCTTCGGTTAAAGCAGTTGCATCTGCAATGGCAAAAGGAACATCTAAAAATCTGGCAAGGGTCTGTGCAAGAAGCGTCTTTCCACACCCGGTCGGCCCGATGATAAGGATATTACTCTTTTGAATTTCCACGTCATCATTTTTCTTTTCTATGGCTGAACTCAGACGTTTGTAATGATTGTAAACCGCCACAGCAAGCACTTTTTTGGCTTTATCCTGTTCAATAACATAAGTATCAAGCAATTGTTTGATCTGCTTGGGTTTTAAAAAATCCTTTAATCCATCAGTATCAACTTGTTTTTCTTTTTCTTCATCCTCAATAATCTCACCGCACAATTTGATACATTCATTACATATATAAACGCTTGGCCCTGCAATCAGCTTTGTAACCTCTTTTTGATTTTTCCCACAAAAAGAACAAAAAAACTGATCATTGTCTTCCTTTTTCCCAGCCATAATTTTTTGCTACTCCTTTGAAGAATCTTCTGAGTCTTCTTCCAATTCACTTCTGTCAGCTACAACCCTGTCGATAATACCATATTCTCTGGATTGTTCAGCCGACATAAAAAAATCTCTTTCTGTATCTTCAGCTAATTTCTTAATTTTCTGGCCTGTGTGAGTGGATAAAATCTCATTTAATGTTTCTTTCATCCTTAAAATCTCATTGGCCTGGATTTGAATATCAGTGGCTTGTCCCTGGGCACCACCAAGGGGTTGATGAATCATTATCCTGGCATTTGGCAGAGCAAATCTTTTTCCTTTTGCACCGGCAGTCAAAAGGAGCGCTCCCATACTGGCAGCCTGGCCAATACATACTGTTGACACATCCGGTTTTATGTATTGCATGGTATCATAGATGGCCATTCCTGCCGTTACCACCCCACCTGGTGAATTGATATAAAAACTGATATCTTTTTCTGGGTCTTCTGATTCCAGAAACAACAATTGGGCTACAATAACATTGGCAACCTCATTATCAATGGCAGAGCCAATAAAAATAATTCTATCTTTTAAAAGGCGTGAATAAATATCATAGGCACGCTCTCCTCTGTTGCTTTGTTCAACAACCATTGGAATTAGAGGCACGATTCAGCTCCTTATAATTATTTTATTTAAATTTTTATTAGTTTTGATTAAACATTAAATTATTTTTCTTTGTTTTCTTCTACTGTATCTTCTTCTACTGTATCTTTTTCTACTACAGCATCTTCTTGTTTTTCTGCATCTTCTTGGGAAGTCTTTGCATCATCTTCAAGAGAATCCGGATCAACCTTGGTAATGCTACCTTTCTCTATTATAATATCAACAGCTTTTTTTTCAAGCTGTGTCTGTTTATAATATTCAAGTTGTTTGGGATCCATGTTGAAATAATTTTTAATTGCATCAACAGGAGCATTCATTCCCATTGCCATTTCCTCAAAACTTTTTTCCAGCTCTTCATCATTGAGTTCAAGTTTTGTCTGGGAAATAATTTTATCCAGAATCAAATGTCTCCTGGCCTGTTTTTCCGCCACATCTCGATACTGGGTTTTCAGCATATCCTTACTGAGTCCTGCTTCTTCAAGGGTGGTGTTATTTGCAGCATATGCCTGCTCTGCTTCCATTGTAATACCGGAAAGTTCTCCTTCAATCATTACTTCCGGTACTTCAAACTCGTATTTTTCCAACAGATTTTGAAAAATCTGTTCTGAGAGCTCATGCTTTATCCTTTGATCATATCCTTTTTCCAGATTTTCACGAATGGATACTCTGACATCATCCAGGGTTTCAAATTTACCCAGACCTTTTGCTAGTTCATCATTAATTTCAGGCAGAATTTCTTCCTGGATTTCTTTTAGCTTTACCTTATAGACAATAGTTTTGTCTTTCAGATTTTCATCATAATAGTCTTCCAAATATGAAACTTCTACTTCAAGGTCCTGTACCGGGATTGCACCTGTCAATTTTTCTGAAAATTCTTTGGGCAAAGCTTCTTTCCCGATTCCCAGAACATAATTTTCAATTTTGGGTGTTTTATCATATGGTTCTTCATTTAAAAAACCTTCATAATCTATAAGAACAAAATCACCATCTTTTACAGGACGTTCTTCTTGTACTTTCTCTTTTTTGGCCATTGTTTTCTGAATCATGGAAATCTGGCTCTCTATCTCACCATCTGATATTTCATAATTGGTTTGTTTAAGAGCAATTCCCTCAAATTCAATATCCCCAATTTCCGGTTTTATTTCCACAGTAATCTCAAAGACATAGGCATTTTCCGGATCCAGTGGTGGTGGATCCATTTGTGGACCGCCAACAATGTTCAAATCATGTTCTTTAATGGCTTCAATAAATGCTTCCTGTATTAAACGGGGTGCAACATCGGCGTGAACATCTTTTGAAAATCTGTTTTCCAATACCTTGCGAGGAATTTTACCTTTTCTAAATCCCTTCACATCAGCCTTTTTTTTCAAGTCATTGTATGCCTTATTCAGCTCTTTTGTAACATCTTCTTTAGGGATTTCAAAAGACAACATTTTTTTCACAGTGCTCTTATTTTCGATTTTTACCTGCATTTTTCCGTCCTGTATTCATTTTATTAAAATTGAATTATATAATAAACATTACTTCTAATAATTAAAAAAATGTAATATATAAAAATAATATTACATCAAAAGTACTTTTGCATAAAGTTTTCTAAAATAACGCTTATATATAAAGGTGTCAAGAAAATTGGCCAAAGAAACCGTTTTACTCTTTATTATCACCATATTAATGATCATGCCCGGCACAGGATTTGCCGGCACAATGATTCAAACCAACCAACGCATTATTGTGATTGATCCGGGCCACGGGGGGCCTTATAGCGGGCTTGCTCCTTCCCGTGGCATGGAAGAAAAAACCATTGCCTTGAAATTATCCGGGAAGATAGCCCGGAAACTTGAATCGCGTTACAATGTTATTTTAACAAGAACAACAGATACAAATATCTCTCAACCTGAAAGAATGTTTATTGCCAATAAAAACCGGGCTGATTTTTTTCTCAGCATCCATTTGCACAATTCTAAAGAACCATCTGGTTTTTTCTACTATTATGATCCACCTGAACCTGGCAAGGGGGAAATATCTGCTGCTCAAAACACATGGAAATCACAGCCTCTTTTACATCAAGCTGAAAGCAGGCAGGCTGTCAATTCTTTTTTAAACATTTTTTTGGCCCATAAAAAAACGGTTCGTGTTTTTTCAACTGGTGCTCCCATCATCCTTCTTGAAGGGGCAACCATGCCGGCTATATTGATTGAGCCCTTATCCATTTCTTTGCTGCCGCAAAACCCTGATGAGATAAGTAACATTCTTGATGAATATGCCGCAATCATTGTAAAAAGTATTGATCTTTATTTTGAAAAAAAATAAAGGCCGGTTCAATTAAATTTCTTGCATTTATCATTACAAAATGATAATTGTTATGATTGTGTCAATTACTGAATCGGGGCGTAGCGCAGCCTGGTAGCGCGCTTGCTTTGGGAGCAAGATGTCGGAGGTTCGAATCCTCTCGCCCCGACCAGTTAATTGTTGGTTCAAAGCAAA
>Ga0307988_1001470_pt1 | contig 13175 bp, 11 predicted proteins | sample EllFjometagen183_FD_203166 | JGI IMG/M metagenome (GOLD analysis project Ga0307988, IMG submission 203166) | Marine microbial communities from Ellis Fjord, Antarctic Ocean - #183 | ecosystem: Environmental > Aquatic > Marine > Unclassified | place: Southern Ocean | collected 2014-10-08 | reverse complement strand
AATCATCTTGATACAATCTTTGGGTGCCACATCAATACAGGCTGAACAATAGATACAGGTTAAAGGATCAATTTCATATTTTAAATTACACAGATAACACCTTTTGGACTCTTCATGTGCCTGGTCCTCATCATACCCTTTTTCGACCTCTTCATGGGCAGAACCAAGACGCGCCTCCATATCAATGGTATTCATCGGCACTTTTTTTATAAAATCATAGGACCGAAGCCGGTCAGTGGAGGCATGTGATTCCAGACGGACCACCTTCTTTTTCCGTATAAGGCCTGTGAGATATTCATCAATGGCATGAGCGCACTGCCGTCCTCCGGCAATGGCGGAAATCACGTCCGAAGCGCCCGTGACAAAATCACCAGCCGCAAAAACTCCGTCAAAATTGGTCAAATGGCTCTTCTTTCCCATTCCCCCAAGACCCGGGGCCAGATCATCAATGTCCGGGGTCTGACCCAGGGCCGCAATCACACTATCGCAGGGGATGATGAACTCGGAATTTTCAATGGGGACCGAAACCCGGAAAGGAGGCTCATCAATGGGGTCCAGACGGGTTCTGACAAATTCAATGCCGGAAACCTTTCCCTCTGTACCCAGAATCCGTGAGGGCTGGACCAGGGTATGGGTAAAAATACCTTCAAACCTTGCCTCATGCTTTTCAGTCTCATCGATGCGCATGTATTCAATGGTTTTTCGAATATTTATTTTGACATCAACAGCACCCAGGCGGACAGCAGACCTTGCGCAGTCAACTGCTGTAAATCCAGCGCCAATGACCGCGACATTCTTTCCCACAAAGGGAGTTTGCCCGGCATTGATTTCTTTCATGAAATCAAGCCCGTGATACACATTCTCAAGATCTTCGCCTTCAATTCCCAGACGGCGGGGTTTCATACATCCAGTGGCCACCACCACGGCATCATAATCCCCTTGAAGGGATGCAAGGCTGAAATCCCTGCCAATGGTCTGGGAAGTTTTCAGGTCCACCCCCAGGCGCAGGACATTGTTAATCTCCAGCATCAGGAGATCCCGGGGCAGCCTGAACTCAGGGATACCGTACATGAGCATTCCACCCGGTTTTTCCATGGTTTCAAAAATGGCTGCCTTATGTCCCAGAATGGCCAGGTCATGGGCGGCGGCAAGGCCTGCCGGCCCTGACCCCACCACAGCAACGGTCTTGCCCGTGGGAGAGTAAAGGCCCTCAACGATCCTGTGCATGGGGGATTTCAAATCAGCACACCCGCGTTTTAAATGACAAATCCCTACACTTTCCCCGTTATCGGGCTCCCCATGACGACAGGCCGATTCACAGGGTCTGGAACAGATCCTGCCCAATACGCCGGGTAAAATATTGGCGCCCCTGTTTAATTCATAGGCCCTGCCATAGCGTTTTTCATTGATACAACGAATATATCCGGGAATATTGGTCTTGGCAGGACAGGCATCCTGGCAGGGAACACTTTGGGCAACCTGCCCAAAATCCCTGATATCCGTGGAATAGGCGATCTGTTTCACCAATTGGGTTGAATAGACCTTGTTTTTATCCTGATAAAACTTTTCTTCTTTGGAATAGAGATCATTTTTTTTCAATGTTTACCCCATATATTTAAAAAAAAGTTGTAATTAATACGGAAAGAATTTTTTAATTTAGCCTTTTATCATTCCTGTGTCAAAGTATTTATAAACCGATATCAACCCGTAAAAATATACCTTTATTTTTGAAAAAATTCCAGAAGAGGATCTGAACTGATAATATAATAAGCCTGACCCGTGGCCACATCTTTTACCTTTTCCATGATGTTGATATCGCTGATAAATTTTATAGTTGCAATTATACCTGGTATTTTCTTGTTTTGCCTGGCGGTATCAAACTCTGCAGCTGTTATTTTCTTTTTTTCCCCATAGGCCCAGTAAACCACTTTATCGTGTGCCAGAATCGTTGGTTCGTCAAAATTCATATATAGATCGCCGATGAGATCCTGAATTTTTTGCTGTGTTGCATCTTCAAATATTTCATAGATAACAAGAACTCTATTACTTGTTTTCTGGGCCACCACATGCACATTGTCGTCCTTGAATTTAAAGGTATCATTTGATGCTGCATCAACAGAATTGGCTGCTGCTGTTTTCATTTGTTCCTGATTTAAAATTGCCCCTAAGACATATCCCTGCCTTTCTATTCTCAACTTTTCAACCTGGTCAAACAATGTGTTCAGACCATTGGCGTGGGCCAGTCCTGAAAGCAGAATCAATATCCCCGTACAGATTCCATAAATATTTTTTTTCAATATCTTTTCCATTTTTAACGAAAGAAACAAAAATCCGGCAGAAAGGCAGATATTGCCTTTCTGCCGGAAACAATGTTTCTTACTGGTTATATCTTAATTTATTTTCTTCTTCGATTAATTTCATGGTTTCAGCACTGCCACCTGTTTTTATCCATAAATGCTCCGGTCTGGCCAGAAGTTCCTTGATGTAGCCGGCGTATTTTTCTCCCTTGCCCGCATGATCCGCCAGTTCCTGGACTTCGGGTAAAAATTCCTGGTAGAAATTCCTGGAAACTTCATACAGGCCGTGCCAATGGGTATAATCCGGTGCAAACATGGCTGCTGCCATGCGGGCCCGCCTGCCCTCATGGTGCCAGATTTCAAACCAGGTATATCCGATTTTATGCTGGAATCCTGAATTTTCCCAGATCCCATCTTTTTTCAGCATTTTAACCAGAGCCAGGCCTGGTTTTCCGAATTTATCATTATAGAGATTCACCAGATCATCCAGCTGGGAATAAAAATCCCTGACATGGTTGATACCATGGCATGATTTACACACTTCCTGCATGGTGCCCCGCCTTTCTTTCCAAGACACAACACTCTGAATGGTTTTTTCAGCAACCACTTTCTTGAGCCTGTCACCTTCCCGGACATAACTCTTTGCCTTGGCTGTCTGGCCGGCACGTGGTGCTATATCACCTGTAATATCGGTGACTGTACCGTCTGTAAATATCGCCCGGTTTAACTTTGAAGATACCGGAGCTCTCAAATTCCACGAAAGCCTGTCCCCCACATTATGGCTGTTCTTTGCAACGGCACCATTGAGCTTGATATATGAGCCCATGTGGCAGGTAGAGCATGTGGGTGCTGTATAGTAATCATCTCCCAATACCCAGGAACCATCTTTCATGATATTCATGCCGTTGGGAGTATTTCCCTTATCAGAAGTGAAATAAGCGATGCCATGCTTGGACTCCTCATAGATCTCTTTTTGGGGATGATCCGGTCCCAGATGGCATTTTCCGCAGTTTTCAGGCTGTCTGGCCCTGGAAGCGGAAAAATTATGCCTGGTATGACAGGCGTTACAGGAACCTTTGGTTCCATCAGGATTAATCCGACCAATCCCCGAGTTGGGCCAGGTATTATAATCCATCTGGGGGGCATCGGTTTTAGACCGCAGGGATTTCCCATCCTTATCCCGTTTCAGGGATACCACAGATCCATGGCACTGCCAGCAGCCGCTGGACATATTCCCCTTGTTTGAAGGCATACCACCGATCACCTCTGCCAGCATATTATCAAGGGACGCCATGATTTCACCGGCAGTTGCATGGTGAGATATGGCCATCTCCTTTGCCTCGGGTTCATGACATTTCGCACAGTCATTGGGTGTGAGAATGGCCTTGATAAAGGCGCCTTCGTGGTTATATCCCATTTCGTCACCCGCATCTGCCGCATGGCAGTTATAACAACCCACCTGACCTTCCTTGGCTGCTGCATGGGCTGAATTTTCCCATTGAAGGACCAGGGACTTGTTCTCTTTTAAATGACAGGTGATACATTTTTTGTTCATTTCCTGATTTTTAGGATTTTTTACATCAAAGGACTCCTGGGTCAACCCGAAAGCGGCTCCTGCTGTAAAAAAAGATAAAATCATTAAAATTAGTAATGACCTTAAAACAGTCATATTAAATTCCTCCCAAAATTTAAATTAGAATACAAAAACCCAATGGCATTTCTGCATTACCTCACCCTCTTCCTGCACCACCTCCCTCTAATATTTATCGTAAATTATGGTATGATTTATTTTACTTTACTCTCAGTATCTGTCTCCCAGAATGGGAAAATCCTGCTTAATACAAAAAGAATTATAAACGGAATAGCCATGACGATAATCACCGCAAGAATCCCCTCCTTGTCAAACCATTGGGGATGGAATTCCGTGTAACCCCTTGCGCTCTTACTCATGAGCTGACCGCCAATCACAACATTCCAACGCATGATCAATACCTGGAGCAAAAGGATAGCCGAAACAATGGCTGCTGTGAAATTATAAAGACGTTTTTTGATCTTAAAAATGCCCATCACACCCAGAACAAATAAAGGAATCACAGAACAAATCTTGACCTGCCACAGCCAGAAAGAATTTGCCAGGGGACCGTTTAAAAGACCCTCTACCATGTGGTGATACCCGGATTTTAAATAGGAATGGGAAAACACCTCCAGCATTTCAAAGGTAAAGGCCATAATAAAAAAAAGTGTCAAGGTTTGAATACATGTTTTAATGCAGCCATGGTCAATGGATCGCCCTTTTGCCTTACGAATAAGAATATAGGCAAGGATAACAGCCGATATTCCCGACACGCAGGCTGAAAAGAGAAAGATCACCGGCATGAGCGGGGTTGACCATGTAGGATTGGCTTTAACTCCGCCAAAAATAAACCCCACATATCCGTGAAGCACAACAGCAATGGGAATACCGATACCCACCAGAAAGCGGATGATCTTCCGGTCAAGCGCCTGGGCTTCCTTTGAAAGATCAATACTGTCAAAGGTCAAAGCCCGGTAGAGAAGCTGAAGCAAACCTTTGGAGTTGGTTCTTAATTCCACAAGATCTTCACGGTACACAAACAGAACAATAAAGACAAGGACCCCCATGGACACGGCATAAATATACCCGAACCCGGCCATGGCTGAGCTTGGGCTGGGGGTTAACAGCATGTTAAAGTTTCGCTCGGGCCGCCCCAGATGAAGCAGCAGCGGCAGGGTGGCAATGGCCAAAAAAGCCAGGGCAAACAAAAGGGAAAACCGTGCCACCGGGCGCAGGCTTTTGACATCAAAAAGATAATAAAGGGCTGCTATGATAAACGCCCCGTCCACCAGCCCCGTGATATAGGGGTACAATACTATCATCATGCTCCAATGGACATGGAGATCATTGGGAAAGACATAATTGGAAACAAGCATGGCTGCTGAACTATGGCCTGCATCCATCAGATCACCTCCCTTCTTGCACCTTTGTAGTAGAGAGCGGGAAATGTCCCCATCTCTTTTTTAAGCACGGTGAGAACCCCGGGTCCTTTGAGAATTTTATATACTTCAGAAGTTTCGTCTTTCATGGAGCCAAATTTTCTGGCACCTGTGGGACAGACTTCCACACAGGCCGGCAGCAGACCTTCTCTGACCCGGTGATAACACCAGGTGCATTTTTCCGCCACCTTTGTGACCGGGTTTAAAAATCGAACGGAATAGGGGCATGCCTGGATACAATAGGCACAGCCAACACACCGTTTTTCATCCACAAGGACAAATCCGTCAGGGGATATAAAGGTGGCCCCCACCGGACAAACCTGGACACAGGGAGCTTCCTTGCACATATTACAAAGCTTGGGCACAAAAAAAGTGTCTCTTATTTCTTCGTCTATATCTGTTCTGGGATGCTGATATCCATCCAGACCTCCATGGGGGCTGTCCACATAAATTTTGTCACTGAATCCTTTGACATACCGTTCAACCCAGGTCCGATAATTCCCATCGGGAACATTATATTCCCGCTTGTCAGCCACACAGCAGGACCCGCAGCCGATACATCGGGTGACATCGACAATAAAGGCAAATTCCTGGTTCAGAATATCATAATCCCTACCCTTGATGCCGGGTATCTGCACGGGGATTTCAAGGCTGCCACCCCCCATGGGCCAGACCAGGAGCAAGGAACCGGCAATGCTTCCATTCAATACTTTTTTAACAAAGGACCGTCGATTCATGATCCAGCCTCCATCAATCCGGTTATCTGTTTTGCCCGGATAATATATTGTAAAGGTGCATGGACCTGATGACATTGGTTGCAATTATGTGTAATTTTAACACGCTGGTCCTTTAAATGATTCGGCATGGCAACGGTCTTAATCACTTCTTCATGCCTTGCCTTGATCTCGGTGTTATGGCATCTGAGACAAAGGGTGGTAATCTCTTTTTCTTTTTTAACCGGCAGGGTTCCAATCTTCTTTCCATCTGTCACATGATCTGCATAGGTTCCATGACAGAATTCGCAGGATATTGTCTGATGACGGCCCTTTTTATGAATTTTTGCCTCATGGGGATGACATTTGAAACAAGAGGTATTGGTTCCGTGCCGGATGGGAATCAGGGCGGCCTCGGCAATGGCATCTGCCCTGTAAGGGCCGTAAACCCCGAAAGAATCCGGGAGCAAGACCTTTTTAAGAACCAATCCACCTCCTGCAAGTACACCCATACTTATCAGGACGGTCAAAAGACGCATCCGGTAGTTAAAATCCACAACCACCTCCTGTTTTTACTTTCATCAACCATATAACGGATTTTACGTACGATATTCATCTGGAACCTGATTTTCATTTTACTATATTTTATACCCGGGCTTTATGCAATCCCTTTAAAAAAATTATTGCCGCAATACCGTTTTCAAAAATTCATTACAAAAAATCTGGCTCCCATTGTTCAAAAACATCGGGAACGCATCCGGGCCATGCGGATAAGGTATATAAAAAAATAGACATGGAAAAAAAATATAGTACGGGTAATATTTCAAATTTCCGAAGCGGATGGGACAAGGCTTGCTTTTTTTTTCAAACCCTATAAAAATAACTTGTCTTTCCAGCCGATTTATATTAATTGGAATGTTTTTTTTACAACTATAGGTAATCAAATGAACTTTCAGAACATAAGCTATTCTATTCCCTGGAACCTGTTTCTGATCACCATGGGCAACCTCATACTTGCCATGGGGCTCAAATCTATTATCATTCCCCACGGCATGATCACGGGAGGATTTTCAGGCCTTGGCATTCTATTGCTCTACTATACTGAATCATTGACCCCGGGATTATGGTATCTGATCCTGAATATCCCGGTCTTTATCATTGGGTGGAAATTTGTCAGCAAGCGATTTTTATACTATAGCCTTTTTGGAATGATTACCTTGACCATTCTCATTGACCTTGTCAATTTTAAAATTGATATCTCAGACCCCTGGCTGGCCACACTTGCCGGAGGAATCCTTGTGGGAACCGGTGCCGGCATTGTTTTCAGATCCCTGGGATCTGCCGGCGGCAATGATATTATCGCCATCCTGCTCAACCAGAAATTCGGTGTCCGCATTGGCACCTATAATTTTTTATATAATTTTGTTCTCTTTCTTTTCAGTTTCGGAACCCTGAACACGGATTTAATCCTATATTCCATGGCTGCAAGCTATATCTCTTCCCAGGTGATTGAATATTGCATAACCCTGTTTAACCAGCGGAAAATGATCATTATCATCTCCCGGGAACCCAAAAAAATTGCTGACCAGATCATCCACAAACTAAGACGGGGAGCCACCTTTTTAAAGGGAGAAGGCGCCTATACGGGCCAGAACAAAGATATTATCCTCACCATTGCCAATACCTTCCAGATCAAACGCATTGAGGAAATCGTCTTTGGCATTGATCCCGATGCCTTCATGATCACGGAAAACACCTTTAATGTTCTGGGCAAGGGATTTTCCCAGAGAAAGGTCTATTAAGGCTGGTGATGATCCAAATTTCTGTTCCACCACTCTGTATATCTCTATTCTCACAATAAGGATTATCTGACCAAAACCATATTTTTGACCATCAGGGAGCACCTGATTTTTTATTTTACCAGTAACCCCGCTGGTATATACGAAGCAAAAAAGTTTTAACCATTATTCTTTGACAAAATAATTTGATTTTACAGTTGATGATGATCATGGGCGAATAACAACCCTTATTATCAGCTATATACCGAATTTGATTAGTGCCGTACTTCTGTTCTTCTTATTCTGGCTGGCAAACAAAATCGTTCAAAAAACCCTTGACGTCACATTAACCCGGGCGAAAATTGACCGGCAGGCAATCAATCTGCTGCTTCGAGGGACAAAGACCGGAATCTATATATTTGCAATTCTAACCATTGCAGACCATTTGCAGATCAATATCAATTCCTTGCTAACAGGAGTCGGGGTAATGGGCCTGGCCCTGTCTTTTGCGACCAAGGAAACGGTGGGAAACATCATATCAGGGATCGCAATCATCATTGACAAACCCTTCAGAGAAGGAGACTCGATTGCAATGGGCTCCATGCATGCGACGGTTACACAGATTCGCCTGCGGACGACCATTCTGACAACCTTTGACAATGAGACTGTGGTCATTCCCAACCAGCAAATTTCACAGGAAAGGATCGTCAATTACACGATAACACCCAGAATACGGGTAAAAGTACCAGTTGGAATCGCCTACAAAAAAGATATTAATGCGGCAAGGGCTGCTTTGCTGGAACTTCCCTAAAACGAAGACCGGATACTGGCGGAACCTATTCCCATTGTGGTTGTCACGAATCTGGATGCCAGTAGTGTTAATCTTCAGTTGAGATTCTGGATTGAGGATCCTGCAAAGCAATTTGCATTTCTCTGGGAATACACTGAAAAAAGCAAGAAAGCCCTGAATCTCGCAGGCATTGAAATCCCCTTTCCCCACCTCCAGCTTTTTGTGGAAAAGACAGAGGGGTTACAGCTTTTGGCATCTTCGCCTAAAGCATTGCCCACATCGATTGAGGGATAAGCCTGTCAATTTATCATAACTGCTGCAGACATAGTCGGTTACAGACTTAAAATGAAAGGGTCAAGGTCAAAGAGCCTATGATCTGGCCTTGTTTCTGGTTGTCAAACTGTTTGGTTCTGAAAAGATGCCGGTAGGTCAGCTTGAACATATCAACGTTGAATGAAAATCCAATGGAAAGGTCTGCAATCAGCGGTTTTTTATCAACGCTGGGGCTGTCCTCCCAGGTGTTGCCGTCCAGGAAGATATCATGAAAAACTGCCTCAACCTGGCAACCGGCAAACATATGCATGCCAAACGTGGGCTTTCCAGAGCCTGAATGTCTATTAATAGGAGCGCTCACCCCTGCCCCGGCACGGATGATATCTGAACCGAAATCTTTTGGGATATTATATCCAAAGCGGATTTCACCACCCGTGCTTACGGATGTCCTCAAGTTTCCCAAAGTCATTCCGGCATGGGTGATCAGATCATGGTCCATTATCTCCAACCATTCCATGCGGTACTGCCGCCATTTTCGCTGCCAGGAGAACCTGACGGCCGGTTCATTGTGAAGCTGGTTATCCCATCCCTTTGCAGTGGGAATGTCCCTGAGATCATGGACCGTGTTCTGGGCAAATTCCGCTTTGGCAGAGGGCCCGACAACTCCTAGGACGATTTCGCGTGTATCAAGAATGGTAGCGGTTTTGCTGTGCAGGGCCAGTCCGCTGTAGAGAAAGCCCGCATAGGGCCGGTCCATTTCAAATGGTGACAAGGTCTGGATATCAGAAGGAGTATAGATCTGCTGTCCCAGAAGGATGCCAACATTATGTGCGCTTGCCGCATCACTCGAAAACGGGATGGCCTTGATGATCGGTATTGACCATTTCGGCAGGCGCACGTCATCCCTGTATCGGCTCAAATCCTTGGACAGCCAGGTGATCTGAATGGCATTGGTGTAATACTTATCTGTATCCCCGAAAAGATCATTTTCATAAAAAAGTTTGACTGTTTGAAGTTGGGAGGGGTCTTTGCCCCAGACGATGGATGAAAAAAAGGAACAATAAAAAATCATGCCTATGCACCAATATCGTCCAGCCATATCCAATAATCTCAAACCTCACCTCTATTAAATTAAAATAAACATACTTAATATATTTTGATGAATTAAAAAAGAAAGATATAATTTCATCATAATCTTTTGCAGAAAAGGCTGTGCCGTTATGACCTCCATTTCCAGAATTCCGGTCTTCCGGTTTCTGGTATGTTTTCTGTGCAAGTTTCTGTGCTGCCTGGTTCAAGGTTTCAATTCTCTGCAGAATGCTCTGGGTGTCTTCATTTTTCACAGCTTGTTTCAGGTCTCTGATGGCTTCTTCTACTTTTATTCTAACGATTCCATCCACGTTTTCTCCCATTTCAGCCATGGTTTTTTCTGTGGCGTGAATTAAAGCATCTGCCGTATTTCTCGCATTTACCTGGGCTTTTTTCCTTTTATCCTCTTCCGCGTGGAGGTCCGCATCCTTTATCAACCTGTCAACATCCTCTTTGGAGAGGCCGGATGAGGCAATGATCTGGATTGACTGTTCTTTTCCGGTTGCCGTGTCCTTTGCAGAAACATTGACAATACCATTGGCATCAATGTCAAAGGTGACCTCGATTTGAGGCAGTCCACGGGGTGCCGGTTGAATTCCAACCAGATCAAATCGACCCAGAGGCATGTTGCCGGATGCCATTTCCCGCTCGCCCTGGAGGACTTGAATGGAAACTGCAGGCTGATTGTCTTCTGCCGTGGAAAAGGTTTCACTCTTCCGAACAGAAATGGTGGTGTTCTTTTCAATCAATTTGGTCATGACCCCGCCCAGGGTTTCAATTACCAGGGATAATGGTGTGACATCAAACAGTAGAACATCTTTCAGATCTCCTTTCAGAACTGCTCCCTGGACAGCAGCACCCAGTGCCACAACTTCATCCGGATTCACACCCTTGCTGGGTTCTTTGCCAAAAATCGTTTTTACCCGGTCCTGGACAGCTGGCATGCGGGTCATCCCGCCAACCAGGACAACTTCATTTATGTCTTGTGAAGAAAGACCTGCATCTTCTAATGCTGTCTGACAAGGTATTGCAAGCCTGTCCAATAATTTTGAAACAAGCGATTCCAGATTGGCCCTTGTAATTTAATGTTCAAGTGCTTTGGACCGGACCCATCCGCCGTGATAAAGGGCAGATTGACATCTGTTTTCATGGATGTGGACAATTCCATCTTGGCCTTTTCAGCCGCTTCCTTTAATCGCTGCAAAGCCATTTTATCGCTTCTCAGGTCGATACCCTGGTCCCTGCGAAACTCTTCTGAAAGATAATCAATGAGCATAAAGTCAAAGTCTTCGCCCCCCAGGTGGGTGTCGCCATTGGTAGCCTTGACTTCAAAGACACCATCACCGATCTCCAGGATCGAAACATCAAAGGTTCCTCCGCCCAGGTCAAATACGGCTATTTTTTCCTCTTTCTTTTTATCCAGACCATATGCCAGTGCGGCGGCTGTCGGCTCATTGATAATCCTCAGGATATTCAGGCCGGCAATTTTTCCTGCGTCCTTGGTTGCCTGTCTCTGGCTGTCATTAAAATATGCCGGCACTGTAATGACGGCATCGGTTATCTTTTCACCAAGTGCTTCTTCTACGGATTTGCGGATATCCGCCAGTATATGGGATGAAATCTCTGCCGGGTCGTATTGTTTCCCTTGAAGATTAATACAGACATCTCCATTTATCGCCTTTTCAACGGCAAAGGGCAGGTTATTAATATCCTGTTGGATTTCAGGCGAATCAAACTTTCGACCAATCAGTCTTTTAACCCCGAAAACCGTATTAGCTGGATTCGTTATGGCCTGCCGTTTGGCAACCTGGCCCACCAATCGCTCTCCATTTTCAGACACTGCCAAAACCGAGGGCGAGACACCACTAATTCGGCTACAAAAACATTTTTGTCCTAAAAATAAAAACAAGGTTTGATATAAAAACAGGGTTTGATATAAAAACCCGGACAAGGCCAGGGCATGGGAATGTGGCAAAATCACTTTTCAATGACACGGATACATGATAAGAAACAAATAAGAAACAAATTCGGATAAATGGATGAATGAAAATCTGATTTATATACTAACGCTCTATCTTGGTGCAATCATTACAGACCTTCTGGTGCTGGCCGCCCTGGCTCATATGGTCTATCAGAGGAGAGAGCCTCCCAGTATGATTGCCTGGCTTCTGGCCATTATTCTACTGCCCTACATTGCCGTGCCCTTTTATTTTGTATTGCGGAGCAGAAAGCTCCAGAGAAAAGGGAAAGCAGCCATTGAGCTGGCATGCAGGGGCGAGGTGGCACTTGAAAAGGCCACCACCATAGATATGGTTTTAAGAAAAAATGGCATTGCCGGTGCCACCCACGGGAATCGGTTTACCCTTTTTACGGATGGTGTTGAAGCCTATGCCGCCCTGATGAATAAAATTCAGAAGGCTGAACAGCAGATTTCAATCTCCACCTATGTATTCAAATCAGATGAAGTGGGAAGATCTATTCTGGCCGAACTGACCCAAAAAGCTTCCCAGGGAGTAAAAGTCAAACTGTTAATTGACAGTGTCGGCTCCCTGCCCATTTACATTTTTCAGGGGCCTTTAAAAAAATTAAAGAGAGCCGGGGGCCAGGTGGCTTTTTATATGCCACTTCTGAAAAGACCGTTTCAAAACTATATTAATCTGAGAAATCACCGGAAAATTTTTTTGTTTGATGATCAAACAGTCCTTGCAGGCGGCATGAATATTTCCAGGGAATATATGGGGCCTGCTCAATCTGAAAACACATGGCAGGATATTCTTTTTTCCATACAGGGCCCTGCCGTCTTCCATTACAGAAAAATTTTCATGGAAGACTGGAATTTTTCAGCCCGGGAAAAACTTACTTCCTATGAACAACTGCCCTCTCCAATCGGGGATACCCGCATTCAGGTAGTCCCGTCCGGTCCGGATATTAAAACAGATGCCCTGTATGAAGCCCTTTTATCAGCCATTTTTTCAGCAAAAAAACGGATCTGGATTGTCACCCCCTATTTTGTGCCGGACAAGAGTCTGATGCAGGCCCTTGTCATCGCCCATCACCGGGGGGTCGATATCAAACTGATCACCCCGGCAAGTTCAAACCACAGAATTGCAGACCTTGGGCGATCAAGCTACATGAGGGAACTGTGCAGCCACGGCATTGAGATCTGTCTTTTGCAGACAGGAATGATCCACGCCAAGGCAATCTTGTTTGATAATGATGGGGT
>Ga0307988_1001469_pt1 | contig 13180 bp, 24 predicted proteins | sample EllFjometagen183_FD_203166 | JGI IMG/M metagenome (GOLD analysis project Ga0307988, IMG submission 203166) | Marine microbial communities from Ellis Fjord, Antarctic Ocean - #183 | ecosystem: Environmental > Aquatic > Marine > Unclassified | place: Southern Ocean | collected 2014-10-08 | reverse complement strand
GTCCGCGGACAGGAAGCCCTCGTCTATGGCGTAACCCTCTATAACATCCAAGGTCCATTAATCTCTTGATATTCATTGATACCTCAGATCTCAATTCACCTTCAACTTTATACTTGCTGTCAATTATCTTTCTGAGAGTGTTAACCTCCTCCTCAGTAAGATCATGTGATTGGACAGTAGGATCAATGTTGCCTTCTGCCAATATGTCTCTGGCACTTTTTCTACCGATACCGAAAATTGTTGTTAACGCAATCTCAGCATGTCTACCCCTTGGTAAATCTACTCCTGCAATTCTGGCCAATTTTTCCCCCTATCCTTGTCGCTGTTTATGACGTTTATTAATACAAATAACTCGTACAACACCACGTCTTTTAACAATTTTACAATTGCGGCAAATTTTCTTTACAGATGCTCTAACTTTCATCTAACATTTCTCCTAAACAAAGCAATTATAATTAAAAAATTGCTATTTATATCTATATGTTATTCTGCCTCGATCCAAATCATAAGGTGACAACTCAACAGTAACCTTATCCCCGGGTAAAATTTTAATAAAATGCATTCTCATTTTACCGGAAATATGAGCTGTCATAACATGTTTATTCTCTAACTCAACTTTAAATGTTGCATTTGGTAATGTTTCAAGTACTGTTCCTTCTAACTTAATTGGCTCTTCTTTTGCCATAGTTCTCCTAAATCTCTTGATTGCAATTAATTATTTTCGTTTACCTGATCTTCCTAAAAAGCCATCATAATTACCCGTAATCAAATGAGATTCAATCTGACCTACTGTATCAATGGAGACACCCACAACAATCAAGAGAGCTGTACCACCAAAATAGAAGGGTATATTGAATTCAGTCATTAGTATTGTTGGAAGGACACATACTGCTGACACATAAATGGCACCTCCCAGAGTAATTCTGCTAAGCACTTTATCTATATATTCAGAAGTTCTTTTACCGGGTCGTATTCCAGGGATATAACCTCCGTTTTTTTTCATATTCTCAGCAACATCATCAGGTTTAAACTGGATTGCTGTATAAAAAAAGCAGAAGAAAATAACAAATCCCACATAAATTGTATAATAGAGAATAGTTCCCGGACTCATCAAACTTGAAAAATCCTGCATAATTGGCATATCAACAAATTGTGCAAGTGTTGTAGGAAACATGATTATAGAAGATGCAAATATGGGTGGAATAACCCCGGCAGTATTAATTTTTAATGGCAGGTGAGAACTCTGACCGCCATACATTTTCCTGCCTACAACCCTTTTTGCATAATGAACCGGAATTCTTCTCTGGGCCTGTTCCATGTATACAATAAAAGCAATTACCCCTACCATAAGAACTGACAGAATAATTATTGAGAAAATACCCATTTCACCTGTAGTAACAAGCTGGGCAGTATTTGCCATTGCTGCAGGCATTCTTGCAACAATTCCGGCAAAAATAATCAATGAGATACCATTTCCAATACCTCTTTCTGTAATCTGTTCTCCCAGCCACATAATAAAGGAAGTACCGGCGGTCAATGTAATAATAGTTATAAATCTGAACTCCCAGCCCGGATTCAGAACAACAGGTGCTCCTGCAGCGGCAGTCATGCCTTCGAGCCCAACACTGATTGCAAATCCTTGAATTACACTTAGAAATACAGTTCCATACCGCGTATATTGAGTCTTCTTTTTCTGCCCCTGTTCACCTTCTTTTGATAATTGTTCAAGGTAAGGAACAACAACAGTCATTAACTCTATAATAATAGAAGCACTAATATAAGGCATAATGCCCAGAGCAAAGATTGAGAACCTCTCTAAAGCACCACCTGAAAACATATTAAACATGGAAAAGAGGGTACCGGATGCACCATCGAAAAAAGATTGCAGCGCTGCCCCGTCTATTCCAGGCGTAGGTACAGCAACGCCAATACGATACACACACAAAAGTGCCAAAGTTATTAAAAGTTTCTTTTTTAACTCTGGAAGTTTAAATATGTTCTGATAACTCTTGTCAACCATTTGTAATTAACTGCCTTATCTTAGGAATTATAGTTGTATGATAGTCTTCTCAATATTATTATGTAAGGCTTCCGCCAGCTGATTCAATTTTTTCTTTAGCAGTTTTGCTTGCAACGCATTCTTTCAAAGAAAAAACTTTTTTTACTTCACCGTTGCCTAATACTTTGACAGAATCAAATCCGCCTTTTATCAGACCCATATCTTTTAATGCAGCAATATCAATAGTTGCGCCATCATCGAATCGATCAAGATCTCTCACATTCACAACGGCTACATTTTTCTTCCAAATATTTGTAAATCCACGTTTTGGTAAACGTCTGTGAATTGGCATTTGGCCACCTTCAAAACCGGGTCGGACACCACCGCCTGATCTTGAATTATGTCCTTTATTTCCTCTGGTTGATGTAGAGCCCATGCCAGAGCCAGGTCCACGACCTACTCTTTTGCGGTTTTTCCGGCTTCCCTCTGCAGGTGCCAGTTCATGAAGTTTCATTTTATACCTCCTCTACTCTAACCAGGTGAGACACTTTATTTGCCATACCAATAATTGATTGGTCAGCTTTATGCTCAACTGTCATATGCATTCTTTTAAGCCCAAGAGCTCTAATAATTCTCTTATGTTTTTCAGGCCGCCCTATTGTGCTTCTGATCTGTGTAATTTTTACCTTGCCTGCCATCTTAATGTCTCCACTATATTTCTTCAGCCTTAAGGCCTCTACGTTGAGCTACTGCTTCTTTTGTTTCAAGGGATTCAAGACCTTGAATAGTTGCTCTAACAATATTTTGAGTATTATGAGTCCCTAAACATTTTGTTAAAATATCTGTAATCCCTGCTGCTTCCAGGACCGCTCTAATTCCACCACCAGCTATAACACCGGTACCTGGTGATGCAGGTTTAAGCAATACTCGTCCAGCCCCAGCTTTTCCAATTACTTCATAAGGGACAGAACCATTAAGTATTGATACCTTTTTCATTGATTTTTTAGCTGTATCCATGCCTTTTCTAATGGCTTCAGGAACTTCCTTGGCCTTTCCAAGTCCATATCCGACACTGCCTTCACCATCACCCACAACTACCAATGCGCTAAAGCTAAAATTCCTGCCGCCTTTAACAACTTTTGCGACACGATTTATCTTTACAACTCTATCGATTAATTGATTTTCCTCAACTTGCTTATACTTGCCTGCCAAGAGTCTTCCTCCTTAATTAGAAATTCAACCCAGCTTCACGAGCTCCGGTTGATAAAGCCTTTATCCTACCATGATACAGAAATCCATTTCTATCAAAAACAACTTGTTTGATTCCTTTATCAAGAGCTCTTTTGCCAATCAATTGTCCAATTTCTTTTGCTTTTTCTTTTTTATCACCTTTAGCTGTAAGCTCTTTATCTAAGGTTGATGCAGAAACTAGAGTATTGCCTTTAACATCATCTACAATCTGAGCATAAATATGTTTGGAGCTTCTGAAAACACTTAATCTAGGTCGTCCCTGGCTTCCAAAAATATTTTTCCGAATACGTTTTTTTCTTTTTAGTCTTGAGACTTTTCGTTCTGATGTTTTTGCCATCTTTTTATCTTCCTAATGCGTTATTCGCCGCCTGCAGTTTTACCAACTTTTCGGATTATTCTTTCGTCCGCATAAACAATTCCCTTGCCTTTGTATGGCTCCGGTGGTCTTAAAGCTCTTAAATTAGCAGCGGTCTGACCAAGCAATGCTTTATCAATCCCTGCCAAAGTAATTTCAGTGTTTTTATCAACAGTTGCTGTAATACCTTCCGGGATCTTAAAATCCACAGGATTGGAGAATCCAAGGTTTAAAACAAGATCTTTACCTTTAAGCTCTCCTTTGTAACCGATACCGGAAAGTTTAAGCTTTTTTTCAAAACCATTGCCTACACCTTCAACCATATTGGCTATCAAAGATCTAAACAGTCCCTGCAATGCGACCTTTTCCCTATCATTCTCATCGGTTGCTGTAACCTTAATAACTTCTTTTTCGATCTTCACATCTATTGCAGGATGCAGATCAAGATCAAGCGAACCTTTAGGGCCATTAACTTTTATCTGTTTATTTTTAACCTCAGCTTTAACTTTATCCAAAAGCTGAATTGGTTTTTTCCCTATTCTAGACATATTATATTACTCCTGATGCTCAACCTGATTACCAAACATTACAAAGAATCTCGCCGCCCATGTTTGCTTCTCTTGCCTGTTTATCTGTTACCAAACCTTTAGATGTGGAAACAATGGATATTCCTAATCCATTTAAAACAGGTTTAATCATTTTAGCTTTATTATAGACTCTACAGCCTGGTTTACTTACACGATCTATCCCAAAAATCGAATGCTTTCTATCAGGCATATATTTAAGATATACTCTGAGTATACCCTGTAAATCATCATCAAGAAATTTATAGTCCTTAATGTATCCCTGTTCTTTTAGCACCCGCGCAAGCTCTACTTTTATTTTAGACCCGGGGATATCCACTTTGGCAAACTCTGCTTTTCCACCATTTCGAATCCGTGTAAGCATGTCTGCAACTGGATCACTCATTGCCATATTGTTTTCTCCTTAACTATTTCAATTGAAATAATTATTAGTATTTTCTGTGTTTACCAGCTTGATTTTGTAACTCCGGGAAGTTTTCCTGCAGATGCTAATTCCCTGAAACAAATTCTACACATTCCAAACTTTCTAATAAAAGCTCGTGGTCTACCACAAAATGGACATCTGTTGTATCCTCGAACTTTAAATTTTGGTTTCCGTGACGCTTTAACGATAAGAGACGTTCTAGCCAAGGTACTACCTCCTTGTAAATATTAATTCCTAAAAGGCATACCTAATGCTTTTAGCAATTCCTTACCTTCTTCATCAGTCTGAGCTGTTGTAACAACAGTTACATTTAACCCTCTAATACTATCCACTTTGTCATATTCAATTTCGGGGAAAATAATATGCTCTGTAATACCTAAGCTGTAATTACCCCTACCATCAAAAGCTTTACCTGAAATGCCTTTAAAATCTCTGACACGAGGCAAAGCAATGTTAACAATACGACTAAAAAAATCATACATCTTTTCCTGACGTAATGTAACCATACATCCTATTGGCATGCCCTCACGCAATTTGAAAGCAGCTATGGGTTTTTTTGCCTTTGTGATAACAGCTTTTTGACCGGCAATAATTGTAAGATCAGCAGCGGCAGAATCCACTATTTTAGGATTAATTGCGCCTTCTCCTAATCCCATATTAAGTACAATCTTATCCAGTTTTGGAACCTGCATAACACTTTTGTACTTAAAAGTCCCCATTAGCTCAGGGACTATTTCTTTTTTATATCTATCTACTAAAGTTGACATTTAGTTTCCCCTATTTCGATTCTTATGAATCGATTTGTTCATTACACTTCTTGCAGACCCTTACTCTTTTACCATTTTCAAGTTCTTTCATACTTATCCGAGTGGGTTTAACACAATGATTACACATAAGCATCATGTTAGAGATTTCCATGGGCATTGATTTCTCAACAATACCACCTTGTGGATTTGCTTGAGTTGGCTGCTGATGGACTTTAACTACATTAATATTTTCAACTACAACTCTATCTGTTTTTTTTATTACTTTTAAAACCTTACTGATTTTTCCTTTATCTTTACCAGTAAGAATTTTAACTTTGTCATCTTTTTTAATTCTAATTTTTGTATTCATCATTAGAAATTTTCTCCTAACCAACCAGCTCTATATAACATCTGGAGCAAGTGATATAATTTTCATAAACTTTTTATTTCGAAGTTCTCTTGCAACAGGTCCAAATATACGTGTTCCAATGGGCTCATTGTTTTTTTCAATAATTACTGCGGAATTATCATCAAATCGAACAGTTGAGCCGTCAGGTCTTTGAATTTCTTTTTTAGTTCTTACTATAACTGCCTGAACAACTTCACCTTTTTTCACTTTAGCATCAGGGATGGTTTCTTTAACTGATACAGTTATAATATCTCCGACACTAGCAAATCGTCTTTTAGAACCGCCCAACACCTTGATGCAAAGTACTTCTTTTGCTCCGGAGTTATCAGCGACTGTAAGTCTGGTTTCGCTCTGAATCATTTTATAGCTCCCTTTGCTTAAACAGCCTTTCTCAGTATTTCTTTTACACGAAAATATTTTCTTTTGCTCAATGGTCTGGTCTCGATAATTTTCACTTCATCACCGACCTTGCATTCATTCTTTTCATCATGAGCTAAATATTTTTTTGCACGTTTAATATATTTTTTGTAAACGCTGTGTTTCACAAATCTTTCAACTCGGACAACAATAGATTTATCCATACCATCCGATACCACCTGGCCATGTAACTCTTTTTCATTCTGTTTTTCTGTCATAGCAAATCTTTTCAATATTAACTTAAGTTAATGTTCTTTTCTCTTGCAATGGTCATAACTCTTGCAATATTTTTCCTGATATTAGGTAATCCAACTGTATTTGCAAGCTGTCCAGATTTGTGTTGAAAACGCATATTAAAATACTCTTTTTTCAACTCAGTAAGCTGGGTTCTAATTTCATCTTCACTTTTCTCTCTAAGTTCACTTACTTTCATAATCTTAACTCCTTTCCACAAAGCGTGTTTTCACGGAAAGTTTACTTGCGGCAAGCTTTAATGCCTCTACTGCCACTTCTCTTGAAACGCCTTCCATTTCATATATTATATTTCCAGGTCGAACTACAGCAACCCACGAATCTGTATCACCTTTACCTTTACCCATTCTAACTTCTGCAGGTTTTTTAGTAATAGGTTTATCAGGGAAAATCCGAATCCAGGATCGTCCAGCTCTTTTCGCATGTCTTGTTAATGCAATTCTTGCTGCTTCAAGCTGTCTGGCGTTTACATATCCACACTCAAGCGATTGTATTCCAAAATCTCCAAAACTGAGAGTAACACCTCTTGTTGGCTTACCTTTCATTCTTCCGCGCATACGTTTGCGGTATTTTACATTTTTGGGACTAAGCATTTACTTATATTCTCCTCATCAACTGGAACAAAAAATTACGCATTTTTAGTTTCTTTATTAATGATTTCACCTTTGAAAATGAAAACTTTAATACCAATTGCTCCGTAAGTTGTTTTTGCTTCAATAAAGCCGTAATCAATATCTGCTCGCAGAGTATGAAGAGGGATTCTACCTTCTTTATACCATTCTGTTCTTGCCATTTCAGCTCCACCCAACCTGCCTGAGCAAATTATTTTAATACCCTTTGCTCCAAATCTCATGGCTGTGGTTACGCTTCTTTTCATAGCTCTTCTGAAGGCAATCCTTCTCTCAAGCTGCAAAGCAATATTTTCTGCTACTAATTGAGCATCTGTTTCAGCTCTTCTTACTTCTTTAATGTCAATTAGAACATCAGACGATAACATCTTTTCCAAATCTTTTTTCAAAAGAGCTATCTCAGATCCTTTTTTACCAATAATGATTCCTGGCCTAGAAGCAAAGACTCTTATTCTGATTTGTTTTGCAAAACGTTCAATTTCAATTTTTGAAATACCAGCATGATATAATTTCTTTTTTAAAAATTTTCTGACTTTGAAATCTTCATACACATATTTTGCATATTCCTTATCAGCATACCATTTGGAATCCCATGTCTTTATAATTCCTAACCTTAATCCAATAGGATTTACTTTCTGACCCAAGTCTGCTCCTCCTTATATCAACTGGTTATTCAACTATTACAGTTATATGACTAGTTCGTTTCAAGATTCGGGATGCCCGTCCTCTTGCTCTTGGTCTAAACCTTTTCATAGTCGGACCATGATCAACAATAATATTCTTTACAATTAAATCATCTATATCAAGTTCATTGTTGTGCTCCGCATTTGCTACTGCAGATTTTAAAGTTTTCCCTATAATACCGGCGGCTTTTACAGGCATAAACTTTAAAATATTTAATGCGGCCTCAACATTTTTACCCTTTACCCTTTCAATGGGTAAACGTAACTTGAAGGGAGAAATTCTTACAAATTTTGTTTTTGCTATAATTTCCATTTGTATATCCTTAAACTACATCCGTGTTTTTTTACTTCCAGCATGACCATAAAACGTTCTTGTTGGAGAAAATTCTCCAAGCTTATGGCCGACCATATTCTCAGAAACATATACTGGAATAAATTTTTTCCCGTTATGTACAGCTAAAGTAAGCCCTACCATTTCAGGGAAAACCGTAGATCTTCTTGACCAGGTCTTAATCACTGTATTACTATTTGACTCTACTGTTTTTAAAACTTTTCTCAAAAGTTCCTGGGCAATATAAGGACCTTTTTTTAATGATCTTGGCATATTAAATCACCTTATTTCCTTTTTGATCTTCTCTTAACAATATATTTATCAGTACGTTTATTCTTTCGTGTCCTGAATCCTTTTGTAGGAACACCCCAAGGCGTACATGGATGTCTACCACCAGCAGATCTACCTTCACCACCACCCATAGGATGGTCAACAGGGTTCATTGCAACACCTCTGGATTTTGGTCGCTTGCCCATCCATCGGGCACGCCCTGCTTTTCCTATTGTAATGTCGCCATGTTTCTCATTACCAACACGTCCGATGGTCGCCTTACATTTTAAATTGATCATTCTAACTTCATTGGAGGGAAGTAATATCTGTGCATAGTTACCTTCTTTTGCCATTAGTCTGGCATAACCACCTGCACTTCTAACAATCTGACCGCCCTTGTGCTGTTTTAGCTCAATGTTGTGGATTCTTGTACCGGTTGGAATATTTTCAAGAGGTAGGCAATTCCCTGGCTTGATATCTGCTTCAGGACCAGTTTCTATTTCATCACCGACTTTAACATCTTTAGGTGCAAGGATATATCTTTTTTCACCATCTTTATAAACCAGACGTGCTATACGAGCACTTCTGTTTGGATCATACTCAATAGTTACAACTTTTGCAGGGATACCATCTTTATCCCTTTTAAAGTCAATAATTCTATAAAGTCTTTTAACACCGCCACCTTTCCTTTTGCTGGTAATTCTACCATAGGAATTACGACCGGTGTGTTTCTTTAATTTCTTGAGTAGACTTCTTTCAGGTTTTGTTTCTGTAATGTCATCAAAAGAAAGGTATTCCTGAGATCTTCTTCCTGGTGATGTGGGTTTTGTCCTTATAATTGACATATATATACCTCTTTAAACGCCTTCAAAAAAATCAATTTTCTGTCCTGGCATAAGCTTAACAATCGCTTTTTTCCAATTCTTTTTCTTGCCTGAAATTTTTCCTCGTTGAGTCGTTTTACCTTTAATCAGAATTGTCCTTACCTTTAAAACCTTGGTATCAAAATTTTTCTCAATCGCATCTTTAATTTCAACCCGATTGGCATTTATATCAACCTCAAAAGTAATCTGATTGTGGTACTCTTTTTGAAGATTTGTTTTTTCAGTAATTACAGGTCCTCGAATAATATCGTATTCTTTTATCATTACAGGAACCTCCCTTCAATACCCTTAACAGCAGATTCTAATAAAAGCAGGTTGTCATATCGTAAAATATCATAGACATTAAGTCCTGCAGATTTTATCAGTTTCACATTGGGGATGTTTCTTGCTGACAAAAACAAGTTCTGATCATCGTTGTCAGAAATAATCAATGTTTTCTTAAGATTAAGATCATTGAGAATTTTTGCGAATTCTTTTGTTTTTATCTTGTCTAATTTAAAATCGTCCATAATTAGCAACTCACCCGCTTCTAATTTTGAACTTAAAGCCATTTTCAAAGCTTTTAACCTGACTTTTTTAGGGATTTTGTGAGAGTATGATCTTGGGCTAGGTCCGAAGATCACTCCTCCGCCTCTACGCAGAGGTGATTTCACATCACCGGCACGAGCGTTACCGGTTCCTTTCTGTCTGTACAATTTCTTTGTACTGCCAACAATTTCTGATCTGCCTTTAGTCTTAGCAGTACCAGACCTTCTTTTTGCAAGCTGCATTCTTACAACGTCGTGAAGAACACTCTTTTTAACAGGCGTGCTAAATATATCATCTGAAAGATCGATATCCGATACTTTCTTGCCTGCTCTGTCTATAACTTCTACAGCAGCCATATTATTCCTCTTTACTAAATTTAAGACCGCACATCACTGCGAATAGCTATGCAATACCTGCGGCCCTTTGTATTATTTGCTTCAAAGGCATCGATTAATTAATCGACTTTTTTCAATTCCACAATACCTGTTTTTGATCCCGGAATCGCACCCTTAATTAATATTACGTTATCTTCAGGTTTAATATCTACAACCTTTAAATTCTTAACAGTTACTCTGTCCGAACCCATGCGGCCAGGCATTTTCTTACCTTTAATAACCCTTGCTGGCCATGCACTCTGCCCGATTGAACCAGGAGCTCTATGATTACGACTACCATGAGTTTCTGGCCCACGGCTGAATCCATGTCGCTTAATAGTTCCCTGAAAGCCACGTCCTTTTGAAACACCGGAGACAACAACCGTATCTCCTACATCAAACATGCCTAAGTCTACAACCTGACCAATTTCATATTCGTCAACACTGTCTACTCTAAATTCTCTTAATGTTGCAAACCCCTTACCACCACTTTTTGCAAAATGCCCGGTTTCAGGTTTATTTACTTTTTTTGGAGCAAGTTCTTCAAACCCAAGTTGAAGTGCTGTATAACCATCTGTCTCGACATTCTTAATCTGTGTTACAACACATGGTCCTGCTTTAAGAACTGTAACAGGAACAAGCCTCCCGTCAGATTCAAAAACACTTGTCATCCCAATTTTTTTTCCTAATATTCCAGTGCTCATTTTATTACCTGTTCTTAAAACTATAATTTAATCTCAACATTCACACCAGGTGAAAGATCAAGTTTCATTAATGAATCAACTGTCTGCTGAGTTGGCTCCATTATGTCCATCATTCTTTTATGGGTTCTAATCTCAAACTGTTCCCTTGATTTCTTGTTAACATGGGGAGAGCGTAAGACACAGAACTTATTTATTACAGTAGGAAGTGGTACCGGGCCTACTACCCTTGCTCCTGTTTTTCTTGCTGTATCGACAATATCAAGCGCTGACTGATCAAGAAGCTTGTGATCATATGCTTTCAGCCTGATTCTAATTTTGGTCTTTATCATAGGTATTTCTTCTTTCTATACTTTACTCAATTATCTCGCCAATAACACCAGCGCCGACAGTACGTCCGCCTTCTCTAACTGCAAAACGAAGTTCTTTCTCCATGGCTATGGGAGCTATCAGTTCTGCTGTTATGCTTGCGTTATCTCCTGGCATTATCATCTCTACTCCCTCGGCAAGAGAAAGTGAACCTGTAATATCTGTTGTTCTAAAGAAAAACTGAGGTCTGTATCCAGTAAAAAATGGGGTATGTCTTCCACCTTCTTCTTTGCTTAATGCATACATTTCAGCTTTAAATTTTGTATGGGGTTGAATGGTTCCTGGTTTTGCAACAACCTGGCCTCGTTCAACTTCGTCTCGTTTTGTTCCTCTAAGAAGAAGACCTACATTGTCTCCAGCCCGGCCTTCATCAAGAAGTTTTCTAAACATCTCAACTCCGGTACATACTGTTTTAGTAGTCTCTCTTATTCCTACCAACTCAACTTCTTCACCTTTTAGAACAATACCACGATCGATTCTACCTGTAACAACAGTTCCACGACCGGAAATACTGAATACATCTTCTATTGGCATAAGAAAGTCTTTATCTGTATCTCGGATTGGCTCTTCTACATAAGTGTCAAGAACATTTAAAAGCTCTGTGATGGGTTTTGCAACCTCATCGTCAGGATCATCAGATTCAAGGGCTTTCAGTGCACTTCCTTTTATTATTGGCGTATCATCTCCGGGAAATTCATATGTATCAAGAAGTTCTCTCAGTTCCATTTCAACAAGTTCGATAAGCTCTTCATCATCAACCATGTCACATTTGTTTAAAAATACAACGATGCTTGGAACACCAACCTGACGGGCAAGAAGTATATGTTCACGGGTCTGAGGCATGGGGCCGTCATCTGCGCTGACAACAAGTATTGCACCATCCATCTGAGCTGCACCGGTTATCATATTTTTGATATAGTCAGCATGACCCGGGCAATCCACATGGGCATAGTGACGAGCTTCTGTCTCATATTCAACATGAGCTGTTGCGATTGTTATACCACGCTCACGTTCTTCAGGAGCTTTATCAATCTCATCAAAAGGCACAAAGTCTCCTCCGCCCCTAAGACTCGCATGTTTGGTAATTGCGGCTGTAAGCGTTGTCTTACCATGATCTATATGACCAATTGTTCCTATGTTTACATGCGGTTTGTTCCGCTCAAATTTTTCCTTTGCCATGCTTAAACTCCTTTTTACTCTCGTCTATATTACTCTTGTCTTTATTATTACTATTATTTAACCCATATTCTGGAGCCCATGATCGGATTCGAACCGATGAACCTCTTCCTTACCAAGGAAGCGCTCTACCGCCTGAGCTACATGGGCAGCCTAAAGCTCTATCATTAAATATTGACCTTATTTTTTCTAAAATTCAGTAATGATGGAATGAACAAAAAATGGAGCGGGAGACGAGGCTCGAACTCGCGACATTCAGCTTGGAAGGCTGAAGCTCTACCAACTGAGCTACTCCCGCATATACCCAAATTAACAACCGGCAATTTAAAAACCAGCAATATTGCCATGCTGTGTAGTAACGACCCATCAATAAAAACAATAAGATCTCCTACATCTTTATTTATGGTGGTGGGGGGAGGATTTGAACCTCCGAAGGCTCTGCCGTCAGATTTACAGTCTGATCCCTTTGACCACTCGGGAACCCCACCACATTTTTTTTGGAGCCGATACCCCGAATCGAACGGAGGACATTCTCATTACAAGTGAGATGCTCTACCAACTGAGCTATATCGGCCCATCTAAAACAATGACTTTATAATTACCAGCCATTGAAAAACCTAAGAAAGATACCAAAAAATTATTATAATGTCAACGTAAATTTAATAAAAATCTCTTTTTTATTATTTACTAACAGGGCTTTTAAATTCTTAAATTGCATCCTTATATATAAGGTAAGACATGTGAAATTTTAAAATTTGAAAAGAATACTACCCGTTCATTCTTTTTATAAAACTTAAA
>Ga0307988_1001468_pt1 | contig 13180 bp, 10 predicted proteins | sample EllFjometagen183_FD_203166 | JGI IMG/M metagenome (GOLD analysis project Ga0307988, IMG submission 203166) | Marine microbial communities from Ellis Fjord, Antarctic Ocean - #183 | ecosystem: Environmental > Aquatic > Marine > Unclassified | place: Southern Ocean | collected 2014-10-08 | reverse complement strand
CAAAAGCATCCTGAAAGCAAAAGGATACAGCACTGCAGTTGGTGATGAGGGTGGTTTCGCACCAAACCTTAAATCTAACGAAGAGGCTTGTGAAGTTATAATCGAAGCAATTGAAAAAGCCGGTTATACCGTTGGAAAAGATATGATGATTGCTCTTGATCCTGCAATGTCAGAACTTTACAACAAAGAGACTAAAAAGTATGAGCTGAGATGGTCAACCGGCGCAACTCTTACCAGTGAAGAGATGGTAGACTACTGGGCAGAATGGGCAGAAAAATATCCTATCATTTCACTTGAAGATGGAATGGATGAAGATGACTGGGACGGCTGGAAATTACTGACAGACAGAATCGGCGATAAAGTTCAGCTTGTAGGTGATGACTTATTTGTTACAAACACCAAAAGACTTGCTAAGGGAATTGAATTGGGAATCGGAAACTCAATTCTTATTAAAGTTAACCAGATAGGTACTCTTACAGAGACTTTTGAAGCTGTTGATATGGCTAAACGTGCCGGTTATACCGCAATCGTATCACACAGATCCGGTGAAACTGAAGACAACTTCATTGCTGACCTTGTAGTAGCACTTGAAACCGGACAGATTAAAACTGGTTCCATGAGCCGATCAGACAGACTGGCAAAATACAACCAGCTTATGAGAATTGAAGATTATCTTGAAGGAACTGCGTCATACCCCGGTATGAAAACTTTCAACTTTAAAAGATAATGAATCAAATTCCAAAATAAAATATTTTGGGAATTAGATTTTTGAAGTTATTTATTGATTGATTGATATAAAAAAAAGACTGTCTCAAATGAGGCAGTCTTTTTTTTATGTGCAGGTCTTATGTGTAGTGCAGCTTAATGTTGGGATGTTATTTAATCGAACTTATTTTCTGATTGTTCCGGAAAACTCCTGCTGACTACTCCTGAGACACGACCGTAATCAAATCCCCGCCGTATAAGCGCACGCATCATTTTATCACGATTCATACTCCTGTTTCTCAGAAGCTTTGCTGCAGCGCTCTCTAGAGCCATGTCCAGAGTATCCTCATCAATACAGTCATCCAGGATTTCCTGAATAATATTTTGGGCTACACCTTTACGGGCCAATCCAGCTGAGAGCATCGCCCTGCCCTCTGGATTCTTTCTTAGTCGAATTCGAACCCATATTTCAGCATATCGCCGATCACTAAGCAGACCGCTATCAGTGAGAGAAGTTATTACATGATTTATTGTTTTTTCTGGAAATTCTCTTCTGGCAAGTTTTGTACAAAGTTCAGCTGTACAATGCTCACGAATCGCAAGTAATTCAACAGCCTTGCTTTTTGCTTTCCTGAAATCAATCCGAAGTTTAAGATCTGAGTACTCTTGTTCAGTCAGTTCCTGACCAACAAACAGATTGAACTGTTCCGCGAGCTTCCCGGAAATAAAAAAAGAGGAGCCATCCTCCGCAGCAGCAGTAAAGCTGTTCCGGTTAACTCCTCTTTCAATTCTCCCAAAAAACGTTTTATCGTTTTGAGAACTGGAACTTTCGGCGTGCACCTTTTTGTCCATATTTCTTTCGTTCTACCATTCTTGAGTCACGGGTAAGAAACCCATTTGATCGAAGTACTTTTGTGTTTGTTTCATCATAAGCCTGAAGAGCTCTTGCAATACCATGTCGGCATGCACCGGCCTGACCTGATGGTCCTCCGCCCTTCAAATTGATTACTATATCAAATTTCACTAATGAATCGGTAACGTCCATGGGTTGTTTTACAACAAACACAAAACTGGGATTACCAAAGTACTCATCCACGTCCCGACCATTAATGGTAATAGCTCCGTTACCTTCTCTGAGGTATACGCGTGCAATTGCAGTTTTTCTTCTGCCGGTTCCTAATGCAAGATTTAAATTCTTATCCATATCCACTTACCTGCTCCTGACCTTAAAGTTCTACTGTTTCGGGTTGCTGTGCTGCATGCGGATGACTTACACCTGCATATACTTTCATGTTTGTGAACAGTTGTCTGCCCAATCTACCTTTGGGAAGCATGCCCCGAACAGCATTTTCCATCGGAAAGGTCGGTTTTCTTCTTACCATATCTGAATACACTTCAGCAGTAAGTCCACCCGGATAACCCGAGTGTCTGTAATAGACCTTCTTATTCTCTTTTCCGCCGGTTAAGGCAGCTTTCTCTGCATTTATAATAATGACATAGTCACCATTATCGTGCAGCGGCGCAAACTCCGGTTTATTTTTTCCACGAAGGATCTTTGCAGCCTCAACAGCTACATTACCTAATATTTTCCCTTCAGCATCAATTATAAACCACTTTTTTACCAAATTTTTTGGCTTTACATAAATTGTCTTCATATCTTCTACCCTGTTACAGAATTATTGATTTGTTCATAAATAGCGGTGTATCGTTTCATATTTGACTATTCTTGTCAAGCAGTTTTCAATATAACTATTTAGGAAATTTCAGTACTTGAATTTGCCCGGCAAATTGTTTGATATAACGGCAAATTACTAAGCGTAAAGTGCCTGTTTTTTTTCATATTTTTTAGCTCTTACTCATCAGGAAGCACCCTTACAGCACCTTTATCAGCTGAAGCTGCCATTAGTGCATAAGCTCGAAGTGCTTTGGACACCTTTCTGTTTCGATCCTGAGGTTTAAAAGCCATTTTTCCTTTTGCAACCTCTTTTTCTCTACGAATATCCAACTCCTGTTCACTGACTTTCAGCTCAATGATACGTAAAGAAATATCAATAGAGATGAGATCCCCTTCCTCGATCAAAGCAATAGCTCCGCCAGCTGCCGCTTCAGGGGAAACGTGACCAATAGACAATCCGGAAGTGCCGCCGGAAAAACGACCATCAGTTATCAATGCGCACTCTTTACCCAAATGACGGGATTTAATATAGGAAGTCGGATAGAGCATCTCCTGCATACCCGGTCCCCCTTTCGGTCCCTCATAACGAATAATAATTACATCACCTTTAACTACACTGCCGTCAAGAATTCCATCACATGCTGCATCCTGGGAACTAAATACTTTAGCCGGTCCAGTAAACTTATGAATTGAGGAATCAACTCCGGCAGTTTTAACAATACATCCCTTTTCTGCAATATTTCCAAACAGAATAGCCAACCCGCCGTCTGGTGAATAGTTGTGGGCTATATCGCGGACACATCCATTTTCCCGGTCATTATCCAGCTCTTTATAATATTGACCCTGACTGGACATTATCAGATTTCTGAATCCGCCAGGAGCACTTTTATACAATTGACGTATCTCTTCATCAGCCTGCACATTCATGATATCCCACTTCGTCAAAGCCTGACCAAGGGTTAATCCATCTACACGGGTAACTTCAGCATCAATTAATCCACCACGATTCAATTCAGCCAGAATCCCCATGATCCCGCCGGCACGATTGACATCTTCAACATGATAATGGGAACTAGGAGCCACTTTGCAGAGGCAAGGTGTTTTACGTGAGAGTGCATCGATATCATCCATGGTAAAATCAACACCCGCTTCATGAGCAATGGCTAAAAGGTGCAGTACGGTATTTGTGGATCCACCCATAGCAATATCAAGGGTCATAGCATTCAGAAATGCTGCACGTGTTCCTACTGAACGGGGCAGGATGGAATCATCGCCATCAAAGTAATAGCCCTCAGCCATCTCTACAATTCTATGAGCAGCTTTTTCAAAAAGTACCATTCGGTTCTCATGGGTTGCAACCACTGTACCATTCCCGGGCAGTGCCAATCCAAGCGCTTCGTTAAGACAGTTCATAGAATTAGCGGTAAACATGCCGGAACATGAGCCGCAGGTAGGACAAGCAGAACGTTCAATCTTATCTATCTCTTCATCAGAAACCGCATCATCGGCACTTAAAACCATAGCATCGACCAGGTCATATTTTTTATCACCAATTATTCCGGCTTCCATCGGTCCGCCGGAGACAAAAATAGCCGGAATATTCAGACGCATAGCAGCCATAAGCATTCCGGGGGTGATTTTATCGCAATTACTGATACAAACTAATGCATCAACTTTATGCGCATTGCACATATATTCCACACTGTCAGCAATCAATTCCCGTGAAGGTAGAGAATAAAGCATGCCATCGTGTCCCATCGCAATTCCATCATCAATAGCAATTGTATTGAATTCGGCAGCAAAGCAGCCTTTACTTTCAATTATTTTTTTCACCTGCTGCCCGACATCATGCAGATGCACATGACCGGGAACCAGCTGAGTAAAGGAGTTGGCAATACCTATTATGGGTCTACCAAGCTGCTCTTCTTTTATACCATTTGCCCGCCAGAGGCTTCTGGCTCCGGCCATTTTTCTACCTTTTGTTGTGGTATCGCTTCTTAATGGAATTGACATTCTTTGACTCCTGAGGAAAGTGTCTTTCGACTTTCACAATAGTATTGTGTTGTCTTTAATAAAATAATACGCATAAAAACATATATGAGCACTAATAACTTCTGTTTATATAAAGCAGGGAAAGTGGGAGGCTGGAAACGGGAGACGGAAAAATGAACACCAAACCTGATCGACAGGCTCTTCCGGTCTCCGGTCTCCGGTCTCCGGTCTCCGGTCTCCGGTCTCCGGTCTCCGGTCTCCGGTCTCCGGTCTCCGGTCTCCGGTCTCCGGTCTCCGGTCTCCGGTCTTTTACTTTCCCCAGTTTTCAGGGCGTAAAGATCTTACCGCTGCACCAGCCTGCCACATTTCAGAATCATGAATCTCTTTCAATTCAGCATCCAGTTTTACCTGATAATCAGGAGCACCGTTTGCTTTAAGAGTAATTGCAGTCTCAACACCTGAAATTACTGATTCATAGAGGTCTTTGAAAACAGGAAGTGTTGCTGCTTTGAACTTGGGACGCCAGTCAAGTGCTCCACGCTGAGCTGTAGAACTGCAGTTTGCATACATCCAGTCCATGCCGTTTTCACCAACAAGACGAATAAGGCTTTGTGTCAGCTCTTCAACTGTCTCGTTAAAGGCTTCACTTGGTGAGTGTCCATTTTCTCTCAGAACATCGTACTGAGCTTCCATAATTCCTGCCAAAGCACCCATCAGAACACCACGTTCACCGGTCAGGTCACTGTGAACTTCTTCTGCAAAAGTAGTTGGGAAAAGATAACCGGATCCAATGGCAATACCGATAGCGAGAGTTCTCTCTTCAGCACGGCCTGTAGCATCCTGGAAAATAGCATAACTTGAGTTAATTCCGCTTCCTGCAAGGAAGTTTTTGCGCACACTTGCGCCTGAGCCTTTTGGAGCTACCAAAATTACATCAATATCTGCTGGTGGAATAATACCAGTCTGTTCTTTGTAAACAATTGAAAATCCATGTGAAAAATAGAGTGCATCACCTTTTTTCAGGCAGGGTTTTAGAATCGGCCAAACTGCTTTCTGTCCGGCATCGGATACCAGATACTGAATAATGGTTGCTTTTGTTACTGCTTCTTCAATAGGAAAAAGTGTTTCACCTTCAACCCAACCATCAGCAATGGCTTTATCCCACTCTCTTTTGAACTTTGGAGACTGACCGATAATTACGGTAAATCCATTATCACGCATGTTCAAAGCCTGTGCAGGACCCTGTACACCATAACCAATTACTGCTATTACTTCATCTTTTAAAACTTCCAGTGCTTTTTCTACAGGAAACTCATCACGCATTACTACGGTTTCTTCTACTCCGCCAAAATTAATTTTTGCCATTTTAATACTCCTTACTAAATATGTTTCGTATTATGCACTATTTTTTTTGTTGAATAAAGTGTTACTTTCGCGATATAGTGTTGTGCAAAACGCAACATAGAAATTTAAGAGTTTAACAAAGGATATATAAATGGATTTTCATGAATTAAGGCTATTTAAACATTTGGCAGGCACCCTGCATTTTGCCAAAACCAGCAAGGCCTGCAATATCAGCCCATCAGCCTTAAGCCGCACTATTGTGCGCCTTGAAGATGAAGTGGGATCAAAACTCTTTTACCGTGATAACCGCAGTGTGGAATTGACAGATTCCGGAAAAATGTTCCACAGCTTTGTCCTGGAATCTTTGGACAACTGGGCGCAATTCTGTGATTCTGCCCGTTCACAGGAACAAGTACTGCAGGGAGAACTTTCGATTTACTGCTCAGTAACCGCCTCATACAGTGTTCTGTCGGAGGTGTTTGCACGTTTTAGACAATTATATCCAAAAGTCCACATAAAACTGCAGACAGGTGCTGCAGCTCAGGCTATCAACATGGTTACCGATGGAACAGTCGATATTACCGTTGCTGCCCGGCCTGATAAATTAGCAGAAACACTCTGTTTTAAAACCATAACTACCACAGACCTTGTTTTTATTGCACCGATTATTCACTGCGAAACAGCTGATATGGTTAAAAGCGGCAATCTCGATTGGGGACGACTGCTGATGGTACTTTCTGAACAGGGTCTATCCCGGCAGAGAGTTGATTCCTGGTTCAGTAAGAAAGGGCTGAAACCTGATATATATGCCGAAGTTTCAGGTCATGAAGCAATTCTGGCGATGGTCAGACTTGGATGCGGTGTTGGAGTTGTTCCTCGTCTGGTCCTGGAAAAAAGCAGCTTTGAATCAGAAATTGCTGTACTGGATATTTCTCCCAAACTGCAGCCTTATACGGTAGGTTTATGTCTGTCCAGAAAAAGACTCACTTCTCCGTTAGTACGTGCTTTCTGGGAGATTGTGGAGGATGAAGAGCAGGAAACCCCATGATACTCTTATGTATGAAGTATGCATGATAAAAAGCTGCGGCCGAAACCGCAGCTAATGAAAAAATATATTAAAAAGGAGATTACCCAATTTTATAAATTATGAAAAAACTTCACAAAAATTTGTAGTCAATAATTAGTTCCATCTGCCTGATCTTCTCACCTCTGCTGTGGGGAATCCCTTTACATCAGAGAGGAGCCCTTCAACTTCTTTATCCTGAAGAACATGACTGGTTAGCTCACCTGCCATATAAGATTGATAGCCTTTCAAATCCATGAGTCCATGGCCGCTCAATCCAAAAACGATAGTCTTCTCTTTCCCCTCTTCTTTTGCCTTAAGAGCTTCGCGTATCGCACCGGCAACAGCATGGCTGGTTTCCGGAGCAACAATCAGTCCCTCTGTCTTGGCAAAAAGCATTGCTGCCTCGTAACACTCAATCTGATCAATGGCTACCGGTGAACAAAGTCCTTCCACAACCGTCTGTGATACCAGTGGAGACATTCCATGATAACGCAGACCACCTGCATGAATCGGCTCAGGAATAAAGGTATGTCCAAGAGAGTACATTGCCATTAAGGGAGTCATGCCTGACATATCACCAATATCATAGAGGAATTTTCCTTTCGTAAGACTTGGACAAGAGGCAGGTTCAACAGGAATAATATCAATATCAGCACCATTGATTTTATCACGCATAAAAGGAAACGAGAGACCGGCAAAATTACTTCCGCCTCCGGAACAGGCAATAACTACATCCGGTTTTTTTATACCGAACATTTCAAGCTGCTTTTTAGTCTCCTGCCCAATAATGGTCTGATGCAGCATGACGTGGTTCAGGACACTCCCCAGCGAATATTTTGTTAAACCCGACTCATCGGTAACAGCCTGTTCAACGGCTTCACTAATGGCTATAGCCAGGCTTCCCGGGGTGTCCGGCATTGCAGCAAGAACATCCCGTCCGGACTTTGTCTCCATGCTGGGACTGGGAACACATTCTGCTCCCCAAGTCTGCATCATTACCTTTCGGTAGGGTTTTTGGTCAAAACTGATTCGAACCATAAAAACTTTACACTCAAGATCCATTTGACTGCAGGCAAATGCAAGTGCGCTTCCCCACTGTCCGGCCCCGGTTTCCGTAGTCAGCCGCTTAATACCAGCCTTCTTATTATAGTAGGCCTGTGCCACAGCGGTATTCGGTTTATGACTACCGGCAGGTGATACAGATTCGTTCTTATAAAATATTTTTGCCGGCGTACCCAATGCTTTTTCAAGTGCTACCGCACGGTGAAGAGGTGAAGGACGCCATTTTGTAAGCACTTCAAGAACTTCTTCCGGAATATCAATCTCTGCCTGAGAGCTCATCTCCTGCTCAATCAGGGCCATTGGAAATATAGCGGACATCATCTCGGGGGTTACCGGTTTCCCATCAGGACCCAGATAGGGAAGAGGAGGATTAGGTAGGTCTGCTGCGAGATTATACCATTTTCGCGGTATGTCGCTCTGATTTAGAATTGCTTTTGTCATGTGTCCCTCCGCTTATACACGGTACATTTATGCACAATGCATGTTTGTTTTTCATTAGTTCCGGCGTTTCTGTTTATAGTAACGCTTCTATAGATAGAAACATACACGATAAACAAGAGTTTTGTCAACAAAATAAATTGTTATTGCTTGATTTCCTTATTTTTCATGAGTATTTTCAATTAAGAAGAGGATGAATCAACGTGAAAATAGAGTTAGACCAGGAAAAATGTATTGGATGCGGATTCTGCAAAGAACGTTTACCATCAATCTTTTTTCTTGATGGATATACGGCAAGATTGACAGATTTCGGCAGGGACATAGATGGAAGTAATGAAATACTTATCAAACAACTAGAGGCTGCTGCTGCGATATGCCCTGCTGAGAATATCAGTATGGATCAGGAAAAACCGGCACGGGAAGCTTAAGATCTATTACAGAATAAAAACAGAGACTCGCTTAAATTCCAGTCATTGATCTGACAAATCGTGTCAGGCCTTCAATCTCACCATCAGAAAACTCTCTGGGTATGATAATTGGATAATTCTCTCCAGGAGGAAGCAGAATACCCATCTCAAGAGCTTTCTTAAATAATTCAATATAAGAGACCTGGTCCATTCTGGTATTAATATAGGGACCACGCCGGTCCCAGGTAAAAACATCTATTAATCGCTGAAATTCCGACCCTTCACCAACAGTACTATGCATCTCTCTAATTAACAGAGAAATGGTCTTAACCATTGCATCAATTAGAAAAGGGGAAATCATATCTCCCGGGGGCATTTTTGCTGCTATTGATTTATTTCTGATACAAACAATATCGGGAATAAAATTACCGGGAAACGGCATTATAGGAACGAGAAGATCATGTGAAAACTTATGATCAGCAAGAAAGGGTCTCCAGAAGGCCACTTTCCCCTTATCACTATCCGAAAGCGCTGGATCATGAATTACATTATGGGTAATTTTGGAACCTACTGCACGGGAGAGCGCCTCGAGAGTTCTTTCCATGTTCGCATAGAGACGAAAATAGAGATACTCCGGAAACATCAGCTTGAGGATTTTTTCGAGCCTTCCGTCATAAACTGATGGATACTCAGCCATAAGTCCTCTTGATGCGGTAGATTTCATTACCTGTGACATACCCTCTGGACGATGACCGAGAATTGCCCGTCCATTGTTTTGAAAGAGGTCTATATAGCGTTTTCCATGCAGATCGTACAATCGATATCCACGGGCTCTCGCTATTATCGGCATATTATATGTTGGTTGATCTATCTCTTTTGCCATATCAGCTATCCTATCAGTCCTGTGCAATTTTCTCAAGACGCGCGTATTTAGGAATGAACTTTGCAGTTCTTCCCGTATCAAACCATACGGTTACCACTTCACGTCCATTTTCCATACTGGATTCAGTGATATAACCAGATCCATACTGCTCGTGATACACACGATCACCTGCTGTATAGAGTGCTGAAGAGACACCTTTAGGGGAGTCATTATCCGAGGCCTTAAACCCTGATTTATTAAATTTGGGCGAGTCAATCTGAATCTGCTTTCCAAATCCCGGATTTCTGCCTGCTCCTGATCGCTGTGTTCCTCCCCGGGAAGCATTAGATGCTTTAGAAGGAGCTTTACCATAGGAAGAGCCTGTTGAATAAGAAGGTTCGGTCCGCGAGCCGAATCCTGATCCATAACCTGCGCCAAATCCTGAACCTGTGCCAAATCCGGACCCTGCGCCAAATCCTGAACCTGTGCCAAATCCGGACCCAAACGGCGGAGTTCCTTCAATTTTCACATACTCCATTGGAAGTTCACGTAAAAATCGTGACGGCATCTGATAGCTGCTTCGACCCCATATAGATCTTTTTCTGCATGCGGTAAAATAGAGCAAATGTCTTGCCCGGGTGATACTCACATAAAAGATTCTACGCTCTTCTTCAATATCATCATCAGTCTCATTCGCCCTGCCGGGAAATAAGCCCTCTTCCATCCCCGAAATAATTACACGGTCAAACTCAAGACCTTTAGTGTTATGCATGGTAATCAGCGTTACACCGGGTTTATCAGAGGGGTCCTGTTTACCTAAACGGGTAGGATCCAGTTCAAGAGATTCCAAAAAGAGAGACAGGCCGACACGGCCGGGAGGATAGACACTGGTAGCATTCACCAGTTCCTCTAAATTGTTCACTTTCTGGGTCAGTGCTATCTGATCCTGCTGGCGGTGATATTCGAGAATCCCGGAATCCTTTAAGGCTGTTTGCGTCAATTCTGCAAGATCAGTTTTTTCAAGATTCTCCAGAGCAGCAGTATACCAAAAGAGAAAATCCTCTGCTCCCTGCTTTGCCTTACCCCGAAGCACCTTCAAAGAGTTCCGCAATCCTGCAGGACAGTTGCCATACTCATTTTCAGCTTCTTTCAGAATCTTCTCCAGAGAGACCTCTCCGATTCCGCGTGCAGGTTTATTGATAATTCTTCTAAATGCAACTTCATCGGCAGGATTAAGAACAAGGGCAAGGATAGCCAGTGCATCTTTCACCTCTTCCCTATCATAAAACCTGAGGGCGCCAACTATTTTATAGGGTATTCCCATTCGCATAAATACGGTCTCAAAAGCTGCTGACTGTGCGTTTGTTCTGTACAGAATCGCTGTTCCATCATAGTTTGAATCTGAATCTACCAGATCGGCACAAAATCGTGCCTCGGCAAACTGATCTTCAAAAAAAACCAGTCTACCCTTCTCCCCATCCGTTTTTTTTGTCCACAACGTCTTTCCATGACGGCCAAGATTGTTACTCACCACTTTTTCCGCTATTTTCAGAATATTACCGTCAGATCGATAATTCTCTTCGAGCTTAATAACTCTTGTATTGGGAAATTTATCGGGGAATGTGAGAATATTCATCAATTCCGCACCACGGAAACGGTATATTGACTGGTCATCATCTCCCACAACACAGAGAAAGGACCCTTCACCATAGAGCTGCTGCAGCAGCTGAAATTGTGCAACATTGGAATCCTGATACTCATCAACCAGAATTGCCCGAAAACGATTCTGGATTCTTTGCCGCACCGATGGATTTTTTTTCAACAATTCTACTGAACGGGAAATTAGATCACCAAAATCAGCATTGCCAATTCCGCGAAGTTTCTTATCATATGCTTCATACATCTCCGGAAATTTTGGATCTCTACTTATAACTGAGAGATCATCATCAGGCCGCAGACAGTAGTCTTTTGCTTTACTGATTGACCGCACATAAGGTTTCAGCTCCACTCTCTTATACTTAGTGAAAATGCTGTGCAGCAAGGTTAAAGAATCTTCATCATCATAGATAGTGAAGCTGTCTGAAAGTGCCAGCTGAGCTGCATTTCTTCGGAGCAGCCAGGCTCCGAAAGAGTGAAAGGTCTTCACCATGACATCATCGGATCCTTCAGCAATGGAGAGCACACGATCCTTCATTTCAGCTGCTGCCTTATTGGTGAAAGTAACTGCCAGAATCGATCTGGGATTACAGTTGAGGTCCTTAATCAAATAGGCTATTTTGGTTGTTATAACCCGTGTCTTTCCTGATCCGGCACCTGCAAGAACCAGCAGCGGATCGGTACACTCCAGCACTGCTTTTTTCTGCTGATCATTCAGAGATTGTAAATACTCTTTTTCATTACTCGTATGTATCTTCATAAAGCTGCTTATATTACCTTGATCCATGAATGCATGGATATGAAGTTTTTAATGAATTAAAAAACTTCTGGCTCTCCTTCTATTATAACTGCCGAATTGGTCAAAATTATTCAAAAATATGTAAAATTTATTTTCTTTCTGATTTCCCGGTAAAAGCCTATTTTATAGGTACCGCTTCCAAATCAATCCCAATTCTTCTCCTTATCCCGCATCGGATCACATCTCCCGGCTTCCCGGAATCTGAGAGCACTACGGTTGAACCATCAACTTCCGGAGCCTGGGCAAACATTCTCCCTATCAGCAAATCTTCCTGCTCAATTTTTTCCTCAATCAGCACATCAAAATCACGGCCCACCCAGCGATCAAGCTGCTGCTCAGTTATGCTGTTCTGAAGCTGTTCCAACTCCAGTTTATATCCTTCAGCACGGGATGAAGCTCTTTTATGTGATAAAGCTGTCCGCTCTGCAAAAGCCGGGGTACCCTCTTCAGGTGAATAGATAAATATACCGGCCCAGTCAAGCTTTGCTTTTCCGGCAAAATCCAGAAGTTCATCAACATGATTTCTTCGTTCCCCGGGAAATCCCAGCATAAAGGTAGATCTTATTACTGCATCAGGAAGTGTTTCCCGAATTCCTCCGATCAAATCCAGATATTTTTCAGCTGATCCTGTTCTTCCCATTCCGCGCAGTACCGGAACTGCTGCATGCTGAAAGGGAATATCAAAATAGGGAAGAATATTGGGCCGCTCTTTAACCATCTGCGGCAGCTCTGCCGGGAAATCATCAGGATGGATGTAGAGCATCCGTAAAACATGCTTCCCTTCAAGGGATGAGAGCGTATCCAGAAGATCAAGAAACTTACTCTTTTCAAGTCCCAGACCTTTACCGGTGTTATGTTCAGTTCCGTAAGCAGCAAGATCCTGAGCAATCAGATTAATCTCAGAAACACCCTGACTAATTAAATTTTCCGCATCACTCACAATCTCATCAAACGGCCGGCTTCTCAGATCACCGCGGATTAATGGAATTGCACAATATCTGCAGTGATGACTGCACCCTTCAGAAATTTTAAGGTATCCGCTCCCGGGAAAGGAAAAGAGTTTTTTTCTGGTAAAATATTCACGGTCCGGCAGTTCCGGATAGAGTTCTGCACGTTCACCGCCCATAATCTGATCGGCAAACTGGGGAATTTTCGAAAGATTCATGTTTCCAAA
>Ga0307988_1001467_pt1 | contig 13180 bp, 11 predicted proteins | sample EllFjometagen183_FD_203166 | JGI IMG/M metagenome (GOLD analysis project Ga0307988, IMG submission 203166) | Marine microbial communities from Ellis Fjord, Antarctic Ocean - #183 | ecosystem: Environmental > Aquatic > Marine > Unclassified | place: Southern Ocean | collected 2014-10-08 | reverse complement strand
TCCCTTTGTAGTTTACGCAAGGCCTTCTTTCATCAGATCGAATGAATCTCCTGGGGTGCCCCTGAAGTCCATTTTTCAACGATGTCGAGCACAATTGTTTTGTTGATGGGTTTTACAATATAGTCGTTCATGCCTGTCTCCAGGCATTTTTCACGGTCTCCGTCCATGGCCTGACCGGTCATGGCCACAATGGGGACCTTTGGTACATCTTTTTCCTTTTCAAATGCTCTGATGGTCCGGGTGCTTTCCAGGCCATCCATTTCAGGCATTTGGATATCCATGAAGATCAGGTCGATTTTTTCAGGCGAATCGCTGTATTTAAGGAAAGCCTCTTTGCCGTTTCCCGCCACCGTGACCCTATGCCCGGATTTGGTGAGCATTTTTTCAGCAAGCTTCTGGTTTACCGGGTTATCTTCCGCCAACAGGATATTCAGTTGTTTTTTCTCAGCAGCCGGCCCAGAAGGGGCGCTGACGACCGGTTTATCAATGGGGGCTTCATCGGTCAAGGGAAATGTCAGGGTAAAACAGGTGCCTTTCCCGGTTTTACTTTCCACCTCAATGGGGACCCCATGTTTTTCAAGGATCTCTTTGACAATACTCATCCCGAGACCTGTCCCCACTTCGCCGCTGGTGCCGCTCTGGGAGGTGCTGGTAAACTGATCAAACAGGTACGGTATTTTGTCTTCGGAAATACCGATCCCGGTATCCACTACTCTGACCTGAATGTTACCCGGGGGACTGGGTTCAATGGTGAGATGGATGGTGCCATTGTCGGGGGTAAATTTGATGGCGTTTGACAGCAGGTTGTTAAACACCCGCCCCAAACCGCTGGCGTTTCCCATAATAATGGCGCCTTCACACGGGTCCTGTAATTGTATGGTCTGGGATTTTCCGGCGGCCATCTGTCCCAGCGAATTCACGCTCGTTTGAATGACCTGGGACAGGACGATGGGGTCCATCTTCAGTTCAGTTTGCTCCGCCTTGGCCTTGCTGAGATCCAGGATTTCAAGGGCTTCCAGGCCGTCTTCCGCCTGAATGATGGCCAGGCCTTCACGTCTCAGGTACTCGCATACGATATGACGTGCCACACCGCTGTCATCCACCACCAGGGCGGTCATTCCCTGGACCAGTTGCGCAGGTTTCAACACCTTATTGACGGCCGAGAGGATTGCCCCTTTAGGAAAGGGTTTGCTGATGAAATCCGCAGCCTCCAGTTGAAACCCCCTTTTACGATCCTCCATGGTATCGTTTCCCGTTACAAAAATTACGGGCATCCGGTTGTCGGGACAGTGGGAAAAAAAGCGGGAATACCGTTCCCCCCGGAATTTTTGACAGGTGTCAAACCCGTTCAGCTTGGGCATTTCAATATCCAGGGTGATAAGGTCAGGAGGCGATGGGGTGGCCAGGCGGGCCAGACCCTCAAGGCCGTTTTTGGCCTCAATCACCTCATATCCGCCGTCTTCAAGCTCTTTTCGAATGGTCTGGCGAATCATCCGGCTGTCGTCTACCACCAGGATTTTCATGGTTTAATCTCCCGGGAAATGCTAGGTTATTTCAGTTGGTAAAATAGGGATCTCAAATATCGTTTCGGTTCATACCGGGGGTCCACATTGTTCAGGGATTCCGTGGCGCCGATAATCAGGTAGCCATCCTTTTCCATGACCTTTGAAATATTGCCGAAGAGTTTTTTCCGGTCCGCCATATTAAAATAAATCCCCACATTCCTGCAGAAAACAATGTCAAAGCTGCCCAACCCGTCAAAGGGGGCCATCAGGTTTATTTTTTTAAAGGTGACCATGGCCCGGATTTCATCATTGATCTTCCAGGTGCTGCCATTGAATGTGAAGTATTTTTTCAGCTTGTCTTCGGGCAACCCCCGTTTGATTTCAAACTGGTTGTATTCACCCCGACTGGCACAGGCAATGGCGGTGTTGGAAAGATCGGTGCCCAGCAGTTGTATCCGGTACCCGTTCAGGTCCTGCAGCAGCTCTTTTAATACGATGGCAACGCTGTAGATCTCCTGGCCAGTGGAACAGGCTGCACTCCAGATGCGGATCGGGGTTGGGAAAAACTCTGAAGATGCAGTCCTCCTCGCATCAATGAGGTCCGGCATAATTTTGTGCTGAAGCAGTTCAAATGGCCTTTTGTCCCTGAAAAAAAGCGTTTCGTTTGTGGAAATCCGGTCAATGATTTTCTGTCTGAGGGTGTCCCCTCCAAGTTGTCTTGCTTTATGATAGAGTTCGGCGAAACAGGTGCAGCGCTCTTGCTCAAGCAGCGAGGCCATTCGGGTTTCCAGAAGATAGGCCTTGCTCCTGTCAAGATGGATTCCCGATAGCTTCTGTATAAATCGACAAAACAGGTCATGTTCTTCCTGCGTAATCTTTACCATTCACATTTTGCCGGGAAACGGTTTTGGTCAAACTCAAAAAAAAAGCATTTCAACCATTAATTTTAAGGCTCTTTGGGATCGTCCGACGAATCTGTTCCGATATATGATCCAGGGGCACTACCATGTTGACGATGCCCATTTCAACAGGCTTTTTGGCCATGCCGTATACCACGCTGCTGGCTTCGTTTTGGGCAATGATGAAGGCGCCTTTTTCTTTCATTTGCTCCAAGCCCCTGGTGCCATCAGAGCCCATGCCGGTCATGATAACCCCAGTGGCGTTGCCACCGAAATGTTCGGCCACCGACCTGAAAAGGTAATCGGCTGATGGTGCGCAACCATTTTCCGGCGGATCGTTGGTGATACGAATGATCTTGGCGTTCTTAAACACATCGTTGGCCACCTTCATCTGTTTGCCCCCCGGCGCGATATAGGCTGTGTCGGGCACAATTTTTTCTCCATTAACCGCTTCTTTCACGTGGATGGCGCAACGGCGATCCAGATTCCTGGCCAGAGATTCTGTGAATACGGGCGGCATATGCTGGGCAATTAGCAGGGGAACCCCCAGATCAGCGGGCAATTCCGGTAGAAAATGGGCCAGGGCCACGGGTCCTCCGGTGGAAATACCGATGGTCACGATTTTTGACCGGGGTGCTGTTTGAATAGACGCTGAAGGTGTTGCGGTTCTCCGGTCTTCTGGGGAAATCTTTCGGGCTGTGGTCAACCCCTGAACCGCATTTTTTTTCTTGCCTTTTAAAATCCTTCGCACTTCCCTGAGCCGGGCAAATGCCTTGATCATGGGCGTAATGGCTTTTTTAAGTTCGGCAATTCTTTTCATGGCGATCTTACCGTTGTAGGCGCTGCCCACCACCACCACCACGCCCGGCATTTCGCTCAGTATATCGGTGATCACTTTGCGATACAGGATGGTATCATCAACCACCAGCACGCGAAGGTCAGTTTGGTTTTTCATGGGTTCCCTTCGGGGTCTAAGCCTAAGCCTTTATTCCAGGACTTTTTCAATATCCAGAATCCCGATCAGTAGATCATCGGTTTTGATGACGCCGTGAAAAAATCGCCCTGTATGCCGTTCATATTGGCGGGGGGGCTTCCACCTCATCGACGTTTACCCGAACCACCTCGCTGATCTCTTCCACCACCAGGCCGATATGTTCACCCGCGGAACGGACGATAATGTTCCGGCCCTTTCTGTTTACACGGGTTTCAGGCAAGCCCAGCTTGTATCCCAGATCAATGACCGTAACGATCTGGCCGCGAAGGTTCAATATGCCCCGCACATAAGCGGGCGCACCCGGTACCGGTGTCAAAAGCAGAAGTTTGTTGATTTCCTGGATTTTCAGAAGATCAATGCCGTAAGCGGACCCACGGACGTAAAAGGTGGCAAGATCCAGACTCTTGATGTCCGTATTGTTCTGCCGGGATGGTTGCATGCTGGATAAATTCCTTTTCTCAGATCTTGAACCGTTCCGCCATGGATTTCAATTGTTCCGCCAGTTGGCTGAGGTTTTCAGCACTCAGGTTCACCTGGGAACTGCTGTTGGACATTTCCTGGGCGGCTTCGTTGACGCCGGCGATATCCCTGGCAATTTCCGCGGAAACTGTGGAACTCTGCGCCACATTTTCCGTCACCTCTTGAATACCCTGGGCGGCCTGCGCCACATTGCCGGCGATATCCCGGGTGGTGACGGACTGCTCTTCCACTGCTGTGGCGATAATGGATACGATTTCGTTCACTTCGTTGATCACTTTTGAAATCTGGTCGATCTGTTTGACGGTGCCGTCAGTGGAATTCTGAATGCCCTCTATCTTTTGCTTGATTTCATCGGTGGCACCGGCTGTCTGTTTGGCCAGTTCCTTGATTTCATTGGCCACAACGGCAAATCCTTTACCCGCATCCCCGGCCCGGGCCGCCTCAATGGTGGCGTTTAAGGCCAGGAGGTTGGTCTGCTCTGAAATCTCTGTAATGGATTCCGTCACTTTACCGATTTCCCGGGCGGCTTTGCCCAGTTCATCCACTGTTTCGGAAGCATTCTGGGCTTCGGAGACCGCTTTTTCTGTTATTTTCGCCGCTTTTTCTGTGTTCTGTGCGATTTCACTGATGGTTGCCGTCATCTCCTCGGAGGCCGTGGCCACCATGTTGATGTTTGTGGAGGCCTGCTCCGTGGCGGCCGCTACGGAGCTCATATTGGCACTCATCTCTTCCGCGGCGGTGGAGACCGTATTGGATTTCTCCGATGTTTGCTCGGCGCCGGAAGACATCTGGTGGGAGATGGCACTCAGTTCCGTGGAAGAGCTGGACAGGGTGTCCACTCCTGCAGCAATATCCCGAATCATCTTCCCCAGGCTTGAAACCATGTTGTTCAGCGCCTTGGCCAGGACGCCGATTTCATCTTTCTGGTCAATATCAATGGTTTCCCGGAAATCGCCTTCCGCCATTTTTCCGGCGAATGCCGTTCCCTTCTGGATGGGGCGCGTAATGGAGATGCTCAGATAAATCCCCAGGGCCAGGGCTGCTATAAACCCCACAATCATGCCCAATACCGCCGTCATTTTGGCGTTCGCGGAATCGGACCGGGCCAGTTTTTCCTGCTCGGCCACCACCCCTTCGTTGACGGCAATAATATCTTCAAGGAGCCTGTCAGCGAGTTCATGTTTCTCCAGGGATGTGACCATGGCGTGATGGGTCATCTAGGTTGAAAATTTTTTCGGCTTTGGTGGTCTCATCCCGCATTGCCTCAAGATGAGCGATCACTGCCTTTCCGGCGGGAGCCCTTTTCCCTTCAAAAAGAGCACGGGCCCCATTCGTATCGCCCTGCTACACCAGCGCCCTGATTTTTCCAACAGCTTCATGAAATTCATCGTGATAGTCCAGGATTCCCTTTAAGGATGCTAATAATTCCGCGTTTGTTGTTTTGAAAGTCGGCGCCCATTTCCCGAAAGGGCACGATTTAACGCTGTCTCCACCCCCGAAAGTTTTCCCGGTGAGGATCATGGAAAGGGTTTTTTCTAAGAGTCGGTAGTGATCGCCTCTGAAACTTTCTACCTTTGCCCGCAGGGCCATGGGGTTCAGTATATCTGTTTTATCCAGTTCAGCGCAAAATTGGAAAAAGACATCATTGCCCTTTTTGACCTCCTGCCAGGCTGCCACAAATTCCTTCCACAGCCGGGCTTCTTCCTGGGTCTGTGGCAGGGGTTCATAGAGATCCCAGGCGTTTTTGTAGCGTTTTTGCGCCGCAGCAAATTCCTTGTAAAGCTGCTTTCGGGTATCCATGTCCAGATTGGGGTCCAGAAGGGTTCGTTGAACCTTGGTCATGCCTTCCATCTGCCCGCTCATGATCAACAGACTTTTGATGCTGGGCAGGCGTATTTCGCTGATTTCCAGCAGATTACCGTCAAGGTTGTTGATGCTGCTCCATCCCACAAAGCCTATGACCAGCGTGATCATCGCCACAATGGAAAAGCCACCGATTAGTTTTGCCATCAGCTTCACATTCTTCATCCTCAAACCTCCATGTTGGATATCCGTTGCCGGTTTCCGGTAGCCGGTTTCCGGTTTTTTTGACCATGAAACCACAACTGAGAACCGAACAAGGTTACCTTCTGCTTTCCCAAATTCAAATATTAAATATCTCTCATGAAGCGGTCGATGCTTTCAATGAGTTTTTCCCGATCCAGTTTGATCTGGTAATCGTCAATTCCCACCTCCCGGCCCCTGGCAATGTCATCATCTTCCGCCAGGGTGGTCAGGGCAATGACCGGCAGGTGCATATATCGTTCGTCGGATTTTATTTTTTTTGCCAGGCCCAGTCCGTCCAGGTTCGGCATTTCAAGGTCCGTCACCACCAGGGATATGGTATCTCCTTGTTCCTGAAGGAGATTCCAGGCAGCAAGGCCGTCTTCGGCTTCTATGACGGCATAGCCTTCATCTTCAATAAAGCCCTTAACCTGGTCCCTGAAAAAATTGGAGTCTTCGGCAATGAGGATTTTGGCCGCGGCCGCTGGGGTTTTTTCAGTTTCCTGATTTTCAGTAAACCAGTCGGGGTTGAGTGTGGCGATAATGTCAAAGACATCCACCAACAGTGTGGTTTGGCCGTCGATGACAACGGATCCCATGATTCCGGGTTGTTTCAGCGCCTTTTCATCCGGTTTTGCGGTCACTTCAATGGCATCCACCGGGCCTGTGGCCAGAAGACCGACCTCCCTTCCCGCCAGCATGAAGACCAGGACCAGCAAATGGTTTTTTTCCTCCAGGGGCTTGATTGCGGCCACCTGGTCCATGGTAAACAGAAGCAGGTTGCCGTCCCGGTATTGCATTACTTTTCTGCCCCCCATGACTTCCACGTCGGCGGCGCTGATTTTTTCGATTCGAAGCACTTGGTTTAAGGGGACGGCGAACTGCTCATCATGGCCGTTCCTGAACACCAGAAGCGATTGCCGGTCTTTGCCGACTTTCAAGGCTGCCGCTTTCTCTTTGGCCAGTTCTTTTGCCCGGGTGCTTTCGTGTACCGAAGAGAGTTCGGAAAGCTGTGCCAACTCCATTACGTCCAGGATCAGGGCCACCTTGCCGTCCACCACGAGGCCGTATTTCATATCGCCGGATGATACCACGGCGATGTTAAGACCGCTGGCAACCCGGTAACGCCGGTCGCTGTCGGATCGCTGGGGGTCGTTCGGATTTTCCGCATCTCCGTTTCCATCGGCTGTCCAGTCTTCATCCAGTGATCCGAAAAGCGGACTTTTTCTGGACCGTCGGTCCGCGATACGTTTACGCCGATCGGCCCTGGCTTTTTCGGAATCGGGGTCCGCATAGGTACGCCCGATGCCCAGTACGTCGGAGAGCCGCAGCAGGGGAAGGAGCCGGGACCGCAATCGTACTACTTCCGCGTCCCCCACGATCTCCACCCGTTTCTGTACCTGATTTGCAGGCAACCGGATGAGCTCCACCAGGTTTATCTGGGGCACGGCATACCGTTCATTTTCGGTGAGGATGATCTGGCTGGGGATAATGGCCAGGGTCAGAGGGACCTTGATCCTGACGGTGGTCCCTTTTCCGATTTCCGTGTTCAGGTCAATCTGCCCCCCCAGGCGGTCCAGATTGGTTTTGACCACATCCATGCCCACCCCTCGGCCGGAGAGATCCGTGACCTTATGGGCCATGGAAAATCCCGGCAGAAAAATCAGTTGGATTTTTTCATTTTCAGAAAGAGCTGCCAACTGCTCCTGGGTGATAAAGCCTTTTTCAACCGCTTCAGTGGCCAGTTTTTCCCCGTCCAACCCCTGGCCGTCGTCTTCAATCTCAATGTTGACCTGGCCTGCCTCGTGAAATGCTTTTAGGGAAATTCGCCCGATGGGCTGCATGCGCGTGCGCATGATGGCTTCCTGAAGTTCGGACGTAATATGGTCGATGCGTTTGCCCACCGCCTCGGAGGTGTCAAGGTCCTTTCTGGAAAGGGATTGAAGCAGCTGGTTCCGGCCTAGAACCAGTTCACCTGCCAGGGTCATGAGGGAATCGAGCAATTCCACATGCACCCGCAGACTGGTTTCAGGAATGGATGTTCTGGTTTCGGCGGGTGCTGATGGGGCGACGGGTTTTGGTTTCCCCTGGGCTTTTTCCGGGGGAGCGGTTGAGAGCGGTTTGGGTGGGTCGGTAATGGAAGAAAGGGCCGTGACGTGATCTGAGATATCCATTTCATCACTTTTTTCCACATGGACCAGAAGATCCTGAAGTGCGTCTGAGGCCAGCAGTAGAAAGTTGATGTTTTCAGCGTCGGGGACGAGCTTTTCGTTTCGGATCAGCCCGAGAACACTTTCCATGTGGTGCGAGAGTGTTTTGATGTTTTCCAGACCGATGAAACCGGCCCCCCCTTGATGGAGTGGGCTGCACGAAACACCTTATTGACCCGTTCAACGTCGATGTTGATTCCGGCCTTTTCCATTTCCAGCAGATCTGTTTCAATGCCGGCAAGATGTTCCAGGGATTCGTCAATATAGGCTTTCAGGGTTTCGTCATCACCTGCGCTCATTAGGGCACTCCACAAAAAAAGGGCTATGCACAGATTAGCATTTTCTATATATTTAAATGATCCATTTACCATTAATAAAAGTCAATTTTCAAGAATAATATTCATTGGTTTGCTTATTATGACCTTGTTTGCAAAGGTCTTGACAGGGCTGGCGAGTTTGGCTATTAATTTGAATAATGACATAAGATCATGCATGCTCGAAAAAGGATTTACCGTCAATCATTAACTATCTGTTCGGGGGAATTGTCATGAAAGAGCTCAATGAACTGGATCTGCCCGATGACCTGCGTTACACTGAAGATCATGAATGGGCGCGGATGAAAGGTGAAAATGTGACCATCGGTGTCACTGATTACGCACAGGAACAGTTGGGCGACATTGTGTTTGTGGAAATGCCTGCGTCAGGGGATTCATTCAAAAAAGGGGATGAGTTCGGGACCGTGGAGTCGGTCAAGGCCGTTGCAGAGCTCTATATGCCCGTTGATGGGGAGGTTATCCAAGTGAACCAGGCCCTTGAAGATGCCCCTGAATTGTTGAACCGGAGTCCTTATTCGGATGGATGGATTATTGAGATCAAACCCGATGATATGTCACAGCTTGAGGTCATTTTGGACAAGAATGCCTATGTAAAATTGTTGGAAGGGTCGTAACCCATGCGTTATCTACCCCATACACCGGAAGATATCGCGGCCATGCTTCAAGTGGTGGGGGTTGAAAGCATGGCGGAACTTTTTTCCATGGTTCCGGATGAATGCCGTCGCCAGGATACCCCGGATCTCCCGGAACCCCTGACGGAATGGGAGCTGGATGCCCATATGGCGGCCCTTTCGGAAAAGCGCCCGGGTAAATCCCGGGGCGGTCCCATTGCGTTCCTCGGGGCGGGTCGTTATGATCATTTTATTCCTGAATCCATAAACTACCTTCTGGGGCGCTCGGAGTTCACCACCGCCTATACCCCCTATCAGCCGGAAATGAGCCAGGGAACCCTTCAGGCTATTTATGAATACCAGACCCTGGCATCAAGGCTCCTGGGGCTGGAGGTGGCCAATGCGTCCCTCTATGACGGAGCATCGGCCCTGGCGGAAGCCTTGCTCATGGCCATGCGCATTACCCGTAAGAAAAAGGTGGCGCTATCCAGAGCGATTCATCCCCATTATCGGCAAGTGGTTCAAACATATCTGGGCCCAGCGGGGGTGGAAATCGTTGAATTGCCCTGCCTTGAAAATGGTAGAACGGATATTTCAGGTTTGCAAGGCGTGGAAGATCTGGCGGTGATGGCTGTTCAATCCCCCAATTTCTTTGGATGCATTGAAGATCTGACCGCTGTGGGGAACATGTGTCGAGAAAACGATGCCCTCTTTATCACGGCTTTTATCGAGCCCCTGGCCTATGGCCTCCTCAAGAATCCAGGGCTTCAAGGCGCCCATATTGCCTGTGGGGAGGGGCAGAGCCTGGGGATTCCCCGGTGGTTCGGGGGGCCGGGGTTAGGAATGTTCGCCTGCAAGCGCCAATATATGCGCAATATGCCCGGGCGTCTGGTGGGGCAAACCTTGGACAAGCAGGGGCGGCGGGGTTTTGTTCTAACTTTGGCCACCCGGGAACAGCACATCCGCCGTGAGAAGGCAACGAGCAACATCTGCACCAATAGCAGCCTCTGTGCCCTCAGCGCGGCCATGTATATGGCATCCCTGGGGGGGACGGGTATCCGGGAACTGGCCAGACTCAACTACGACAAGGCCGGTTATCTGAAACAGACGTTGCAGCAGGCAGGATTTCGAATCCCTTTTGACAGCCCTGTCTTTAATGAATTTGTGGTTGAATTTCCGCCCGATTTTGAAGCCACCTACAACAAGCTTCTCAAAAAAAACATGGTGGCGGGGTTGCCCCTTTCCCCCTGGTATCCAGAACTGAAGCATCACTATCTCCTCTGTGTCACAGAGACCCGAAGTAGAGCGCAGATGGATGCCTTTGTAAAGGAGGTTACGTCATGAACAAACCTCTGGCACCCACCGGCTTGAATCTGGATGAACCGTTGCTCTGGGAAATGGGAAAGCCGGGTCGAACCGGTTTTTCCATGCCACGACGTGATGTTGAGCCTCATCCCCTGGACGATGACCTTGCGGGGGAGGGTCCGGATTTTCCCGATTTGAACGAGATGGGGGTGGTCAGGCATTACACCCGGCTCAGTCAGTGGAATTTCGGCGTGGATACGGGAATGTACCCCTTAGGATCCTGCACCATGAAGTACAACCCCAAGATCAATGAAAAATGCAGTCAGCTGGAGGGTTTTGCGGGATTGCACCCCATGCTGCCGGCAGGCATGACCCAGGGTGCGTTGCACCTGATGGTCGAGCTGGAGCGGTTTCTTAAAGAGATTACCGGAATGGATGCGGTCAGCCTGCAGCCGGCGGCCGGAGCCCAAGGTGAACTGGCCGGTATGTTGCTGATCCATGCGTGTTTAAAGGGCCGCAACGAAACGCGAAACAAGATCATCATTCCGGATACGGCCCATGGCACCAATCCCGCCAGCGCGGCCCTGTGCGGGTATCGCCCGGTTCGCATAAAATCGGGGGGAAAAGGCATCCTGACGCCTGATGCTGTTTTGGAGGTGATGGATGAGGATACGGCCGGCATCATGATCACCAACCCCAACACCCTTGGTCTCTTTGAGGCCCATATCAAAGCCATTTCGGATATTGTCCATGGGAAAGGCGGGCAGGTCTATTGCGACGGGGCCAATATGAATGCCATCATGGGGATGGTGCATATGGGAAACAGTGGCGTGGATGTGCTGCACCTGAATCTTCACAAGACCTTTTCAGCTCCTCACGGCGGCGGCGGTCCGGGGTCCGGTCCTGTTTGCGTGGCGCGTCATCTGGAGCCTTTTCTGCCGGTTCCCAGGATTCTGGCAAAGGATGGTATATATCACCTGAGCGAAGACTTTCCTCAATCGTTGGGAAGACTCCATTCATTTTTCGGTAATTTCGGTGTCTTGATCAAGGCGTACGCCTATATCCTTTCCATGGGTGCCGCGGGCCTTACGAAAAGCAGCCAGCTGGCGGTTTTGAATGCAAATTATATCAAGGAAAAACTGAAATCGGTTTTCCATCTTCCCTATGACAGGCCCTGCATGCATGAGTGTGTGTTTTCCGATAAATTTCAACGGGAACGGAAAATTACGACCCTGGATATGGCCAAACGTCTGATGGATTTCGGATTTCATCCGCCCACCATCTATTTTCCGCTGGTGGTGGATGGGGCCATGATGATTGAGCCCACCGAGACGGAATCCCTGGAGGAGATTGACCGGTTTGTGGCGGCATGTCGGATCGTGGCCACGGAAGCCATGGAATCGCCTGATCTTTTGCGGGAGGCGCCGAAACGGTGCAAGGTGGAACGGTTGGATGAAACGTTGGCTTGCCGGCAACCCTGTTTGGTGGGGTGATACTGAACAGATTTACAGGTCTTTCGATATGGAAAGATGGAACGTAATCCCTCGATCAACCCCCGGTTCCGCCCACGTATCCCCTCCATGACGTACCATGATCTCTTTGACGATGGCGAGCCCTAAACCCGTCCCTTGGGTTCCCCGGGCGCTTTTCTTCCGTTTGAAGGCCTCAAAGATCCCGTCCATATCTTCTTTTTTGAGGCCTGCGCCGTCGTCGGCCACAGAAAAAATGTGATGCGTTTCGGTTTCATTGTACCCGAACACAATCCGGCCTAACCCCTCTCCCCCATATTTCAGGGCATTGTCCACCAGGTTTCGAATCACCCGGATCATGGACAACCGGTCCGCCTTGATTTCCGGCAGGTGCTCCGGTTGAGACCATTTTACCTCTGCTGCATTCAGCCGTTCCCAAAACTCTTCCCTGATGACCTCCACTACCGCTTCAATGGGGAGTTGTTCAAGGGAAAGGGGCGATTCCCGGGTTGAAATGAATGAATTGATATGATTGACCAGTTCTTCAATGAGTGCGGAAGTTTTGACAATCTGGTCGCAGGTCCGTTTCCCTTTGTCATCCAGCAGATGTTCCGATTGCTTTTGGAGCAGCATGGCCAGGCCGTGGATGCCCATGGCCGGGCTTTTGAGATCGTGGGAAATGGAATAGGAAAAGAGTTTGATTTTGTCCGCACTGGCTTGAACCTGGCTCTCCGCCATTTTCCGCTTTTCCGCCATTTGATTGAAGGCCTTTGCCACATCTTTTAATTCGTCATCCGCCGTGGGCTCTATCCTATGGTCCAGATTCCCCCGGCCGAAAGCGTCGGATCCTTCTTTCAACTGCCTGACGGATCGGATGATCCCCCGGGTGGTGAACCATGTGGCCACACCCATGGCCAGGAGCACAAAGAGGGTCATGCCGAGGGTGACGGAGAGGGCGACGGCGCCGTGGTGAATGGCATTTTCAGCGGTTTTTTCCGTGTCTTTTCGAATCAGGGGCTGAATGTTTTCGTTTAATATCCGCCGGATTCTCAGAAGACCTTTTTCGAATCCTTCTATTTTGAGCCGTAGCTGATCCACAATGCGGATGATTTCCTTCCCCGAGGCTGCGGTTTGTTCGTATTTTCGGCCCAATTCATTAAAGGAAATCTTGGCCGATTCGGACAGGCCGGATTCAAGGTAGATATTTTTCCATTTCAAAAGCGCACCTTTCGCCTTTGAAATCTCAGTTTTCAGGATCGGTTCCTGCTGGATCACATAACCTTCAATGGCTGAAAAGATCCGGTGAAAGGAGATTTTCATGAGCAGGGC
>Ga0307988_1001466_pt1 | contig 13180 bp, 12 predicted proteins | sample EllFjometagen183_FD_203166 | JGI IMG/M metagenome (GOLD analysis project Ga0307988, IMG submission 203166) | Marine microbial communities from Ellis Fjord, Antarctic Ocean - #183 | ecosystem: Environmental > Aquatic > Marine > Unclassified | place: Southern Ocean | collected 2014-10-08 | reverse complement strand
CACTCAAACGAAATGACACTGAACTGGGTGTTAAAAAAAATGCTAAAAAAAGAAAAATTGAAAATATTTTGTACCAACGGCTTGATAACCGGATAAAACAACTGCTTCAAAAAATTGGACAAATTGGTAATGAAATGGGGCTTAACCTATATGTTGTCGGCGGGTTTGTAAGAGATCTGCTGCTGAATAGACAAATTGAGGACATCGATATTGTTGTTGAAGGAGATGGAATTGAATTTGCCAAAGTATATGCTAAAAAAGAAGGCTGCAGAATTAATACCCATACAAAATTTGGTACGGCAGTCATTATTTTCCCGGATTTTTTTAAAATTGATGTTGCATCTGCAAGGTTAGAATACTATACCACGCCGGCAGCCCTGCCCATTGTTGAAAAAAGTTCCATAAAACTTGATCTTGCCCGAAGGGATTTTACCATTAATACTTTGGCGATTAACCTGAATCCGGATAATTTCGGAACCATGATAGATTATTTTGGTGCCACTAGGGACCTAAAAGATAAAACTATTAGAATCATCCATAATTTAAGCTTTGTTGAAGACCCCACACGTATTTTCAGAGCAATTAAATTTTCAAACCGATTTGGATTTAAAATTGGAAAGGTAACTTCAAATTTAATTAAAAATGCAATTAGGATAGATTGTTTTAAGAATCTAAGCGGTCTTAGGGTATTATCGGAATTAAAACAAATCTTTGAAGAAGAAAATCCAATTCCTGCCATTCGAACAATGGAGGTGTACGGCCTTGAAAAAGTTCTTCATAAAGATTTGACAATTATCCCCAATACATATCAATTGCTTGAGTCTGTGAACAAGATTTTGTCCTGGCATGATCTTTTGTTTGTTGATGAACAATATCCAAGGTGGTCTGTTTATTTTATGGCTCTATTGAACCGGTGTTCTTTTAACGTCTGTGAACAAATATGTAAAAGGCTCAAAGTACCGCCAAAAGAGCGCAATATCCTTTTTGATATGAGATATAAGGCTGAAAAACAGTTATTTGTCCTGGAAAGTTCATCATCTTCTTTTTCCAGGCAAGATCTGTATTGGGCTTTAATTAATTTTAATACGGAATACATTTTATATATGATGGCTCTTTCCAAAAAGCAGGACATTAAAAAAGCCATTTCGAATTTTTATACGCACCAAAGAAATATAAAACCATATATTAAAGGCAGAGATTTATTGAAAATAGGAATACCTTCAGGACCGGTTTTTAGTACCATTATCAACCAGGTTTTAAACGCTAAACTGGATGGACTATTGAAAACAAAAAAAGAAGAAATTCAGTTTGTCACTGAGTATGCAAAGAAAAACAAACTTATTGATTAAACCCTAACTTTTTGTTAATCCCCTTTATTTAAAAATAATATTTATTTCAGGAATTATTTAAAATGAAAAATGCAGATTTTTTAACAGGTATCACGACAAGCGGTACGCCACATCTTGGCAATTATGTTGGTGCCATTCGTCCGGCAGTTGAAACAAGTAAAAATCCAGAGCTTGAATCCTATTATTTCCTTGCGGATTATCATTCTTTGATTAAGAATCATGACCCTAAGCTAAGAAGACAATCAGCATTTGAGATTGCTGCTGCATGGATCGCTTTAGGTCTGGATTATGATAACTGTGTTTTTTATCGCCAATCTGATATTCCTGAAATACCTGAATTGACATGGATTCTCACCAGCCTTACTGCAAAAGGGTTGATGAACAGAGCCCATGCTTACAAAGCATCAGTATCTGAAAATGAAGAACAAGGTAATAACAATCCTGATAAAGGCATAACCATGGGCCTTTTTTCATATCCAATACTTATGGCTGCAGATATCCTGATGTTTAATGCCAGAAAAGTTCCTGTTGGAAAGGATCAGGTTCAGCATCTTGAAATGACAAGAGATATAGCAGCAAGATTTAACCATGTTTATAAAAAATTGTTTATTCTTCCCGAAGTTGTTGTGGATGAGACTTCTTCTGTTCTCTCAGGTCTTGACGGGCGGAAGATGAGTAAAAGCTATCATAATTTCATTCCATTGTTTGACACACAAAAACGTCTTAGAAAACTGATTATGAAGATAAAAACCAATTCCCTTGGACCGGACGAACCCAAGGATCCTGATACATGCACACTTTTTTCAATATACAAGGCATTTGCAAGTGAATCGGAAACTATAAATCTTGCAAATCGTTACAGGCAGGGTATTGCATGGGGAACTATGAAGCAGGAACTCTTTGAATATATTGATGAAATATTGAAAAATCCAAGAAAATCCTACGAAGAGCTTATGAAAAATCCATCTGATATTGATGGAATTCTTAAAAAAGGTTCAATAAAAGCAAGAGAATTTTCTGTTCCCTTTCTTGAAAAAATAAGAAAAACCATTGGGATTCAATCAATCGGTTAATTGTTTTATTTCTTTAAGGGTTAAATAACGCCATTTCCCTTCTTGTAAATTTTCAAGATAGATATTGGCAATCCTGACTCTTTTCAGTGAATCAACTTTGTTCCCGCTTTTTCCAACCATTTTGCGAATCTGACGATTTTTACCTTGTTTTAAAACAATATTGAATTTATTTTTTAAAAGACGCTTTACTTTTGCTTTTCTAGTTATGACTTTGTCAATGACCATGCCTTTAGCCATCTCCATTAAGCATGTTTTAGATATTGGATGAAGAGTGGTCACAATATATTCTTTTTCATGATTAAAAGAAGGATGGGATAATCTATTGTGGAGATCTCCATCATTGGTCAAAAGCAAAAGTCCCTTGGAATCTTTATCAAGTCGGCCTATTGGATACACCCGCTCATCAATATCGATCAGGTCAAGGATAATTTTTGATTTCTGCTGTGAACAAGATGAGACATATCCCACTGGCTTGTTCAGGGCAATATAGATTTTAGGCGATTTTTCTTTTAAAATAACCTTTTCATTATTAAAAAAAATGATATCCTTTTCAGAATCAATTTTTGTTCCAAGTTCAGTTACAATCTGTTGATTGACTTTTACTCGACCGTTTAAAATATGTTCTTCTGCTTTTCTTCTGGAACAAATTCCTGCATGGGCCAGGTATTTTTGAAGCCGCATCTTATGACCTGTATTCCGCGTTGATTTTCACATAATCTTCACTAAAATCACAAAAGAAGAAATAGTCGGTTTCTTGTCCAAGGTTGAGATCAAGTGTAATTGTGATTTCATTGTTTTTCATAATCTTGGCTGTCTTTTTTTCAGCTTCTTCTCCCACCCAACTACCCTTCAAAACCAAAGGCTGTTCATCAAAAAAAAGATCTATATTTTCAGGAATAACCATGGCTCCTGACCGGCCGGCCGCTGCAGTGATCCTTCCCCAGTTTGGATCTTCTCCATAAATAGCCGTCTTTACCAGATTGGAATGGGCAATGGCTTCAGATGCTTTAAATGCATCTTTTTTGGTTTTAGCTCCTTTAACGATAATCTGTACAAATTTTGTGGCACCCTCCCCGTCTTTGACAACCATTTTAGCAAGTTGAAAACAGACTTCATCAAGAGCATTTTGAAATACTATCTTAGAATCTGTATCATTAATTTTAATTTCTGAGCTACCGTTTGCAAGAGCCAAAAGGGTATCATTGGTGCTGGTATCGCCATCAATTGTAATCCTGTTAAAAGACTTTTCATTGGCAGCGCTTAAACAGTTTTTTAAATCTTGTGGCAAAATATCTACATCTGTTAAAATGTATGCCAGCATTGTGGCCATATCCGGACGAATCATTCCAGAGCCTTTTGCAAATCCCATTATTGCAAATGATTTATTCCCAATTTCCCCGGTTTTTTTTACAATTTTCCGATGGGTATCTGTTGTAAGAATAGCATCGGCAAAATTATCCATGCCCTCAAAAGAAAGCTGTTTGACGATTGCCGGAATTCCAGCGTCAAATTTATCCATGGGAAGATTTGCACCAATTACACCGGTTGAAGATACCAGAACAAGGTCTTGGGAAATATCAAGACAATTGCCAAGCAATTTTGAACAGGCAATAGCATCGTTGATTCCTTTCTCCCCTGTAAAACAATTGGCATTGCCACTGTTCACAAGAACAGCCTGACAAAAGCCTTTTTTAATTTTTTCTTTTCCCAGCAGCACGGGTGCTGCCATCACCTTGTTTCTTGTAAATAAAGCCGCCGCCGCCGCCGGCTTCTCACAATATATAAGTCCCAGGTCTTTTCCACCATTTTTTTTAATCCCGGCACAAATACCGGCAAATTTAAAGCCTTTCATTAAATTTACTCCTTAAAAATAATTTGAAAAAGTATTATACTTTGCCCTTTGATTTGTGTAAATGATTTAACTCAAAGTAAGCAGGACAGATGCTTTTTGTCCATTTTAAGGAATGTCGGTTCATAAAATCAGATCATTGACAAGAAAAAGTTGGTATTTCAATGGTTTAGATATGTTTCTGAAAATTGACCCTACCTGTCCCACATATTTGTGGGACAGGTCCTTTTCAGCCTCTAAAACAACAGATCCCAGCTCCTTGCTTCGCCTTATGGAATCTAACTTTGCCGGTAATTTATGCACTCTTTCAAGGGGTGTTTTGCCTACCGTCAAATACTCTGGGTTTTTTCCCATATCCAGGAGGATCATGTCTTTGCAAAATCTTTGATTGTTTTAATTTCCCAAACACTATAAGCCGGTGTTCATAGGGGTGAACTTCCACTAATTTACTTAAGACCGAATTTATGTAACCATCCTGAATCACCATTTCAACTCTGAATTCCCGGACCTGTTCGACCTTGTTTTTATCTCCGATAAAAGGACTGCTGCCATGTAGTGGTCTGAATTGCCCGACACCTTCAGTCTCCCATGAACATGAATCATAATTGCCTAATTTTCCGGCGCCTTTTTCAAAAAGAGCTATTTTAACTTTTTCAAGATGTGATTCCGGCACATAAAAACATAATTGATACATGTATAATCCTTCAAAATTTTAGGATATGTTCGATTTTTTTAAATTAGTTGGAACTCCTTTTGGAGGAAGACTGGGTTACGTTCTTCCATAATTAGGTTCATCCTCAATTGAACCAGAAATTTCATTTCCGGATGAGTAATGATGTAAAATTTTTCCTCTTCAATTGCCTTAAACACGATTTCAGTTCAAGTAATATCATGGTTTAAATCAATAATTAGCAACTTTGAAAATACCTGTAAAGAGAAATCAAAAAGACAAACTATATTGTACCTTGAGTTTATCAAAAAACAAATTTTCTGTTACTTTTAATACATTGACACATATAATAAAGAGTTTGGGTCTGAAGTGATTTTCCAGGGAGGTTGGGTTACAGGGAATCGTTGATTGCTGTTCTGTACAGGTTCTTAATGCAGCGAAATGTTAAGAACGGCAAGTGTTTGAGCTTAGCGAGTTTTGCCGTTTAGTGCAGCGCAATTTAGAACCTGTAAGAACAGTTCAATCGGATGAGTCGCAATCCACCCCAACCGGATTCAAGTGATACCAGTCCATTAACAATGGACATTCTTGTGTTGACATAAGGGTTTAAAGACTATAATTGTATATGCAATCGCAACTTTTTTTGAGGTAAAAATGGAAAACAATGAAAATTTCTTAGAAAGCTGTCTGTTTTTTAATACCAATGCCCTGTCCAGGTATTTATTAAAACTTGCTGAAAAAGAATTTGCTTTCTTAAATCTCTCCCCTGCCCATGCATCATTAATGCTATTGGTGTATGATACGCCCGGAATCAGTCCAAAAGAATTAAGTCGTCGGCTTAACCTTACTCCTTCAACTATTACACGCTTTGTAGATGCTCTGGTAAAAAAAGAACTTGTCAATCGCAAGTCTAAAGGCAAGGCAGCATTTATCTCACCCACTGCAAAGGGACTTGAATTAAAAAGCCCTGTTGCACTTTCCTATAAAAATTTATATTTAAAATATACAAAAATTCTTGGACCGGATTCAGCCAATAAATTATCCTTTACCATTCTCAAAGCCAATAAAAAACTATCCCAATTTATCGTTGATAATGAAAAAAAATTTTAAAATTATTATTGAATATGATGGTACAAACTTTTTCGGGTGGCAAAAACAACCAGACACAAAAACAGTTCAAGGTGAAATCGAAAAAACTTTAAGTCTGATTCTGAACCAGGAGATCAAGATTAATGGATCCGGGCGAACCGACGCCGGTGTTCATGCCCTGGGCCAGGTGGCAAATTTTCATGCTGATACAGATATTCTGCCAAAAAAACTTAAAGCAGCCCTGAACAGTCTGATAAAAGATCCCATTGTAATAAGGGACTGCCACCTTGTAGAAGATAGTTTCCATGCTCGGTATAATGCTGTTTCCAAAGAGTATAACTATCTTATTTTAAACAGAGAAGACCCTTGTGCCATACAAAGGCTGTATCAATGGCATATCCGATCTTCGCTGGATATGCTTTCAATGACACAATGCTGCCATGCCATTACAGGCGTTTTTGATTTTAAGTCTTTTGAAAATACCGGAAGTCAGCGTTCTTCAACAATTCGAGAAGTTTTTTTTGCTAACATTAGTCTATTGGATAATCAGCGGTTTGTATTTAAAATTTGTGCCAACGGATTTTTAAAATACATGGTACGAAATCTTATTGGAACCATTGTCCTTGCAGGGTTGCATAAAATATCTTTAGTTGAGTTTATCAGAATACGAGATGCGAAAGACAGGACCATTGCCGGTCAGACCGCTCCGCCCCAGGGATTGGTTTTAAAAAAAGTTAACTATTCGTGATCTTTTATTTTTTTGATATACTCATTGTAATGTGAGATTATGTCCCGTCTGTAAATCAATCCCATCAGCTTGCCCGTACCATCTTCATCCATAACCGGTAATGCATCAATATTTTTTTGCGTCAACTTTAAAAGCACTGTGTTCAAGTCCTCAGAAGGTGTTGTGTATATCAAATCAGACACCATGATATCTTTCATAACAACCAATTGTTCTATATGGGCGGTGAAAATAACTTCTCTAATATCGTTGGAGGAAAAAATGCCTGAAAACTCACCTTTTCTGTTAAGAACAGGAAAATAATGTTGTTTTGTGCTTGAAAATATTTTTTTAAATTCACTGAATGGCATATCTTCTTTCACACATCTAACCTCTTTGATCAATTGCTTTAAATTTTCAACTTTTATCGTTTGAAGAATATCCATCATAAATTCACCGGCATGGGCTGGAGAATCAATCCTTGATTTGACCTGATTTTCAAAGATCGTCCATCGCTGGCACAATAAATAACAAATGGAGCATACCATAAGGCTGGGTAACAATAAGTGATAAGAATTGGTCATCTCACTGATAAAAATAATCGTTGAAATAGGTGTGTTGGATGCAGCGGCAAAAAAACCTGCCATACCAACAATAACAAATGATCCCGGGCTGGTAACAACAGAAGGGATGAGCATGTGAAAAATTTTTCCAACTGCTCCCCCCATGGCTCCTCCTATGACAATGGATGGACCGAATACTCCCCCGCTACCACCAGACCCAATGGAAAACGATGTGGTGAATATCTTTCCCAGGGCCAATGCGATCAAAGTTGGAATGGCCACCTGGTTGAAGATTGCCTGCTGAGCAATTCCATAACCAAATGCAAGGGTATATGGAAGGAAAAAACCGATAATACCGGTAATCAAACCACCTATAGCCGGTTTAAAATGGTTGGGGATTGATAATTTTTTAAAAAGATCAATGACCCCATAAAATACTTTAATGTAAAGAATAGCGGTGAGCACAAGCACGCCGGCAAGGACCAGGTATGGTCCAAGTTCCAATGGATTTTGAAATTTAAAATTTGGAGAATCAAATAAAGAGCCCCATCCAAAAACAAGGCAGAAAGTACAATAAGCTACAACAGAGGAAATACCAGCCGGGATAATGACTTCTGATTCAAAGTCAGGGTCTCGATATAGAACTTCGGCGGCAAAAAGTGCTCCGGCCAGAGGAGCCCGAAATATTGACCCGACTCCGGCACCAATACCCGCTGCCATCATAATTCTTCTTTCTCTTTCTGAAAGGTTGAATTTGCTTGCCAGAAAAGATCCAAAGCCGGCACCGATTTGTGCAATAGGCCCTTCCCTGCCCCCTGATCCTCCAGTTGTGAGCGTAATAGCAGAGGCAATTGTTTTGATGAAAGGTATTCTGCTCCTTATCAACCCTCCCTTATGGTGGTAAGCATCAATAGCAGCATCTGTTCCATGACCTTCAGCTTCAGGGGCAAATGTATAAACGATCCACCCGCTTACAAGACCACCCAAAGCAGGAAGGATTAAAAGCATCCATTTGTTAAAAGGTGTCTGGGAGTGTGGTAAAAGAAGATGTTCTCCTGCCGGGGATGCAGGTCTGTATCCTGCCATGAGATCCAGGAAATAATGCATGCCCAGCCCGCATAAATAATGGAAAACAATGGCGCCGCAACCGGCAATAAGTCCGATTAAAACAAAGTAAAAAAGCCATCTCCCAGCTATTGCAATATCCCGCGAACCAACATTCTCTTTGAAACCCATGAAAATCAACCTTTTTTTAGGTCAGCAATTCCGCTTAATATAATATCAAATAATGTTTCAACATCATTTTCTTCAAGACAGGAAAAGGCCACCCGGATATTTTTTGATCCGATGGAAATCAACCCGGTTCCATAATTATCCAGGAGATGAACCCTTAATTGTTCTGCATCCACATCCTTAAGCCGGATACACATGAAATAGCCTGAGTTAAATGGATAAACATCAAAGGCATTCTTGAACTTCGGATTTTTTAAAACTGTTTTTATCTTTAAAGCCCGTTTTTTCAGAAGTTCAAATTTTTCTAGTTTATACAACTCATAATTCTTATCTTCCATGGATTTTAAAATAATGGTCTGGCTTAAATGGGAAGCATTGGAAATATTTCCCCTGATACATCCAGCGGTTTTCTTTTCCAAAGCTCCAAGAACAGTGTTGTTACTAGCCCAAACACCATATGTGAGAAAACCGGTTCTCAATCCCCATGCATATTCTTCTTTTGTCGCGCCATCCAGTTTTACAGCCACAAGACGTTTATTTACTCCGGCCAACAGGGAGAATATGGATTCTTTGCGGGTTTCTTCTTCAAAGCACAATCCAAAATAAGCGTCGTCACAGGCTGCAACCACATTGGTTCCCTGCTGGGCAATATCAATGAGAATTTCTGCAACCCTTTGTGCTTCGGCTACACTCAAAGAATAACCGCAAGGATTATGGGGGAAATTTAAAATAGTAATAATTTTATCATTTTTCTTTGCCTGATCCCGAACCACCTGTTCAAAAGAATCAATATTAAACTTAGTCAACTTATCATCATAGGCCTTAAAATGTACGATGCTGGCATTATTTCTGACACAAAAAGTCATATTATAATTCCCCCACATCATATCAGGCAGAACAATCACATCATCAGGATCAACCCACATATCGGAAAATGTGCTGACCCCATGGGTGATACCAGATGTCACAACAGGAAGGCTGATTTCTTTATTTTTCAAAGATGGATTTTTTTTATAAATTTCAGATTTCCATTTGTTGCGCAAGGCCGGAATTCCAAAAGAAGGAGCATAGGTCAAATAATTATCAGGTGCAATATCTTTAATATACTTTGTAACAGAAGGAAGGCTCAATACTTTGTTCCCTTCTTTGGCAATACCTATGGTTGCATTAATTTTATCTGCTTTTTGTTTGGCTTCAGCACTCTGGCTAAGGATGCCTTTTGGGAAAAAAAGTGCTTTTCCCATATTAGAAAGCATTTCAAAAATGTGGGGGTTGGATCCATTAATAATATTGTTTAATTCTTGTGCTATTGGATTCATAAGTCACTCTTTTAAAATTGATACCAGACAAAATTTAAACCTAAAAAAACTCTGCAGCTTTATTAAAATAGAAACCACAGAGTTTAAATAAAACTGAAGAATAAAAAGTTTATCTTCTCTTGGATGCTTTAATTGGATTGACCTTTTGTTTTTTTGAAGTGTCAACGATTTTGACATGGGTTGCGAAATTACAGATTCCATTTTTCCATTTTAATGAAGGATCAGGAGCAGCAGTGCAATAACTACCTGTTTCAAAGTCTGAGGTTCGTGAACATCCCTTGCATTCATCAATTATGGTAAGACATGCTCCTTCATTGTAGCTGCAGCCTTTTTTTGTCATGAATACGCAGTCGTCACCTTCTCTAATAGTTGTACAAATCATAATAATAATCCTGTAAATTAATCCTGTTGTTTGAAGTTATAGAAAAAAAGAAACACATTGTTTTCTTTATCATCTTATTTTTTATTATATTGCTATAAACGCTTTTAAATATCATAATTTTTAAAAAGTGTCAAGATTTGAGTTTTTTTAAAGTCATAATTTTTTTATATAAAAAACAGCTTGAGTATTGTATATAAAAGCAAGTAAGCAAATTTTACAACCTATAAAAATGAGATAATATTTCATCATGATAATTGAGAAAGCAAAAGAAGCATTAAAAATAGAAGCCGACAGTATTTTGCAATTAACCGATAAAGTCGGCGTGTCCTTTGAAATGCTTGTTAATACAATATGCAGTTGCCGGGGTCGAGTAATTATTTCCGGTATAGGAAAATCAGGCCTGATTGGCAAAAAAATAGTTGCAACTCTTGTCAGCACTGGAACGAATTCAATGTTTTTACATCCAGTTGAAGCACTTCATGGGGATTTGGGAATGGTCAGCAAAGAGGATGTTTTTATTGCTATTTCCAACAGTGGTGAAACCAATGAGCTTAACCAATTGCTCCCAGTGATCAAAAATATCGGATGCCGGGTTGCAGGGTTTACAGGGAATCTTGACTCCACCATGGCTAAATCATGCGATATGGTGATTGATACAGGAGTTGAAAAAGAAGCCTGTCCCTTTAATATGGCTCCGACTTCCAGTACAACTGCCCAGCTTGCCATGGGGGATGCCTTGGCTGTTGTATTGATTACCAAAAAGAAATTTGGAAAGAGCGATTTTATGAAATCCCATCCAGGAGGAATGTTAGGACAGCGCCTTTCATCCAGGGTTGGTGAAATCATGTTTGAAGCGTCCACTGCACCATGGGTTTTGACAGGATCTTTAATGGGTCCTGCACTGGAACAAATGGACCGATTTAAAATAGGTGCAGTCTTTGTCCTGGATAAAGAAAAAAAACTAAAAGGTATTATTACGGACGGAGATATACGACATTGTATGGCCGAAAATTGCATAGATTTAAAAACGCAAACAGTAGACATAGTAATGAGTTCAAATCCCCATGCATTAAGTGCCGGATCTTTTTTATATGAAGCCTTAAATCTTATGGAGAAATATCAAATTACAGTACTTCCCATTATTGATAATGACAATCTCCTTGACGGAGTTTTACATTTACATGATATTCTTGGAAAAGGATCTTTTCAATTTAATGGTGGAGTCAATGAATAATTTTGATTTCAGCACAGATATTCCTACCCTTGGTAAGGCAAAAATTACCTCTCCGCTTAATCGTTACACAAAATCAGGAAAACCAGTCAAAAGGTTTGTTTCAGATGAGACAAAAATAATTGTTGATGTTCAAACAGATCATTTAGGAACAATTCAGAATAAAGTTATCAGTTTTGAAAAGGCTGGTCCCAGGGAAAAAATATACTTTGATCCAAGCAAATTGAAATGTGTTATTGCAACCTGCGGCGGATTGTGTCCGGGATTAAATGATGTTATCCGATCCATTGTATTGGAACTCCATCACATATATAATGTTAAAGCAATTTATGGCATCAAACACGGGCTTCAAGGATTTATACCTGATTTTGAACATGAAATAATGAATCTAAATCCTGATACTGTTTATGGAATTCAAAATACCGGCGGGTCCATGTTAGGTTCTTCAAGGGGAACCCAGGATATCGGCATGATCGTTGATTGTTTAGAAAGGATGAGCGCCGGCATTCTTTTTCTGGTAGGTGGGGATGGAACGTTAAAGGCATCAAAAAAAATAGCTGAGGAAATTGAACATAGAAATTTAAAGATATCGATTATCGCCATTCCAAAAACCATTGATAATGATATTTATCTAGTATCCCGTTCATTTGGGTTTGATACTGCGGTTGATGTTGCAACACTTGCCATCAAAGGGGCTCATAATGAAGCAGTTGCATATCCTAATGGCATAGGATTGATAAAGCTTATGGGCAGACATTCCGGATTCCTTGCCTCTACTGCCGCTCTGGCTCAACAGGATGCCAATTTTGTTCTTATTCCTGAGGTTAATTTTTCCCTCTATGGAAAAACTGGATTTTTACAGGCCCTTGAAAATAGAATTATACATAGGAAACATGCTGTTATCATTGTGGCTGAGGGCGCTGGTCAAGATTTGTTTGATGATCAACAAAAAGAATTTGACCCGTCAAAAAATATTGTTCTCCAGGATATTGGTCTTTTTCTTAAAGATAAAATTTTAAACTGGTATAGTGCAAAAAATATTCCAATTTCATTGAAATATATTGATCCAAGCTATATTATCAGGAGTCTTCCTGCCAATGCCAATGATAGTGTGTTTTGCGGTTTCCTCGGCCGAGATGCCGTCCATGCAGGAATGGCAGGAAAAACAAAATTATTAATCAGTTTCTGGAACAATCAGTACGTCCATGTTCCCATGGATGCTTCGGCAGGGAAGAGGAAACATATGGATCCCCAGGGAAGGCTTTGGCAGTCTGTACTGGAAGCAACAGGTCAGGATGCATTTTTCACCGATTGATTTCAACAAATTTTCCTTTTTTAATTGTTATAAGGAAAAGGTTTCTGTGAGCAGTACCATCCTTATCAAAAAAAGTGTCGCCGGTGGCACCTTTGAAAATGCGCGAAGCCTTAAGGGCATCCTTTAAGCTTTGTCTGGAATCAATAGTTTCATCCATGGCAGTTAAAAAAAGAATGGAACTGGTATCATAGGATATGGCTTCTAAAAATTTAGGTTTTTTATTAAACACGGCCTGAAATTTTTTTGTAAATTCTACGGTAGCTAAATTTTGACTGTCGTCAAAAAATCCATCAGCAATGACTGCCCTTTTATTATATCCTTTTACATCTTTTAAAAGTTTTTTATTATGCCACAAATTTGTTCCGACAAGATACATGCCCCTG
>Ga0307988_1001465_pt1 | contig 13186 bp, 9 predicted proteins | sample EllFjometagen183_FD_203166 | JGI IMG/M metagenome (GOLD analysis project Ga0307988, IMG submission 203166) | Marine microbial communities from Ellis Fjord, Antarctic Ocean - #183 | ecosystem: Environmental > Aquatic > Marine > Unclassified | place: Southern Ocean | collected 2014-10-08 | reverse complement strand
TTTATCTGTCAAAGAGCAATTGAAATCGACTTTTCGTCGCTTCAAAAAAAAATTTGGCTTTCATTTTCGCGGAAACGGGACATGGCCGACAATTCAGGCCGATTCCTGCTTCTGATTTTTTACGAGCTTATCAAAATTGATTCGATATAAAATTAATATTTCAAATTGATATCCTCTTAAATTAATGATATTGATTTTGAAAAAAATAGGAATAAATTTAACTAAGGAGATATATTAATGAGCAATGAATTAAGCATTTTAGGCTTTGGTCAATGCGGTAGCAAAGTTGCTGTAGAAATTTCTGCCAGTTTCAATCCGACAAATATTTTGAAGGGAGATAGTATATTCGGATTTTGTTTTAAATACATGTCAGAAAAAATCGGGCGCCAAAAAAGAGAAGATATTGGGCAAAGCCCTGCTTTTTACATTGCTGATTTAAACACTTCTAATGACGTATATATATATTTCACGAAAGCTCAAGCAATTAGAGATAATTTAAACTATATAAATAATATGCAACCACGTGAAATTATTGAACGAATAAACAAAAATAATAAAGGTGTTCTTTTGGAGGAGGGTGATACAGAGATTGTAGAGAAAGTAAAAAAACAGAATGAAGCCTTAAAAATGGTAACTGCTCTATATTTTGAATCAAATAGTAAACCGCTTCTTGAATTTGGAGGTGCAGGGGGACTTCAATACTTAAGTGAAGCTATTGCTGAGCAAGACACAAAACTATTAAAGTCAATTGATACACGGCAAGGCGGGGCTCTCATCGGTATATTTTCTTTGGGAGGCGGAACAGGTTCAGGAAGTTTATTTTCAATACTTACTAAATATAAAAATTTGATTCATCGTTATACAGTAGGGGTTGGCGTTATACCAAACAGAGAAAATACTGAAGAATTTGCAAATGCTGGTCGATATCTAACAAAATATTTGGGTTCGAGAAACGAAGATCGATTTCACACATTGATTTTATTTAGTAATGAAGCTGCGAGAGATGTCATAATTGATGAAAAGATGTTAGATAATGCTAACCCTTTAAGTCTTATAAATAACTATATTACTTCATTTATTCATGATTTTTCTATGATTAATGACAACAAAACTATTACACAATTTGGAAAACTGTTTGATCCTATGGATGGTAAACGTTTTCTTTCAGGGATATGCACTATTGGGTATTCTTACAGTGATGATTTTTCTGCAAAAGAACTTTTTGTAAATGCTATTTCTCCCATGGCATATGAAAACAAGTGTCTTTCTGGGATAGCTATAAGATTAACAAACAGCCAGCATGATAGAACAAAAGAGAATGAGATAAAAAATTTACTTCTAAGTTTAATAAATAAAATTGATGAAAAAAAAGATATAAAGGAAATTAATGAATTTGATGAAATTAATGAAATTCGTTCAATTACACCGTTTTACCGGACAATTAAAACGGTTCGTTTGTTTTATTTTATTAAGAATACAGACTATCAAAGTGAGGCATATAAATTTCAGAGAACAATCAGCCAATTTTTCCAACATATAGCTGGAGACGATGTATCTGTAAGTATCAATTGTTATTTTACGCCGGAATCAGAATCTAGAAATAATTCTTTGTTGATAATTATTGGCGGTGCTTTCAGTTTTGAGATATATGAGAGTGTTATCAAATACACAAAACAGTCTTTTGTTCAAAAAGATAAAGATGATGAAGTGAAAGATGTCGAGGACAGTTTTAATGAACTACTGGATGATGTGAAAAGAACGCGTTCATCTGGACTCCCTACAGACATCTCAAACAAGGTTGACACTATTCTAACTGACTGTAATTGTAGTACTATTGAGGGTACAAAAAGTAAGGATAACATTAATATTTTTGACCACCCAGATGTAAAATCATTTTTGAATGCTGAAAAATTGGAAAAAATTTTATTAAAACGGGAAAAAATAAAAACGGCTTTTGAAGAAATTGTAGAAAATTTTACGCTCGGAGAGAAGAAATTCGAAACAAAAATTAATCCTTTTGATGATTTCTGATTTCTATCATTGAGATAACCGCCTGAAGATAAAATATAAATCGCTACTCATTGAGGAGGGAGTCTGTTCTTGAGCTGGTATAAAAAATCGGAGAAAAAAACGCAGAAAAAATCAGATGGCGCGTCCTTTGTGTTGACGGGTTCAACGCGATTGTGTTAGTCTCCAAAAAGAATCAACAGTGGCAGATATTATGCCCGATAATGTGCCAGTCAATATGCCAATCAATGTGGCCAGTCAATGCGCCAATTAATGTGGCCAGTCAATATGGCCAATCAATATGCCAGTCATGTCCAATGAGCCGGCCAGAGCCGAATCAGAGCGATGATTAAAGTGATGATCGAAATGATGATTAAAGCGATGATCGAAGCGATGATTAAAGCGGATCGCCGCCCTCTGGCTGTAAACCAAGAAAGGAGTTGATGCCGAGTATCTCTGGAACGATTGGAAGAGTCTGAGGGTCTGATTTTTTTAAAAGAACATTTTTTTTTAAAAGAACATTTTCTTGAAACGGTTTTGATTAACTCATAAAGGAGACATCATGGACGTAAAAGATTTTTGCAACGGAATGGAAATGGAACTGACCGCATGGAAGGCCAAATTATTTGACGCCATTTGCAAAGCTGAAAAACTCGGTTCCGCAGACAGGGAAAAGGCGATGTCAAATATCAATGACATCAAAATCATTGTTCAGGACATGGACGACAAAATTGAGCGTTTGAAAAAAGAATGCCCGGCGCAATGGAGCCCCGAAAAAAAAGCCATCGACACGGGAAATACGGATATGAGAGCCAAATATGAGGAGACCATGTCCTTTATCGGAGATGCGTCCCCGGTTTCGATTCCAGGTTAGACGAGCAGACGCCGGGCGGTTTTTTTAAAATTCCAAAAAGGCCGCCCGGCTTTAAAAAAGAGTTGTTGTTTCATATCGTTTTCATTAGTTTTCATCACGGAGGCGCGATCCGCCATGACATTCCCCCCCCTGCCAAACGCCCACGCGTTGGCTGTTCTCTGTCTGACCATCTTGGCTTTGATCCTGTTCACTCGTGAAAAAATTCCCCTGGAGTCATCCAGCTTTCTGATTCTCATGGTCCTGGCCGCGGGCTTTGAGCTTTTCCCGTTTGAAACCGGCGGGGGGACGTTGCATGCCGTCGATTTTTTCCGGGGGTTCGGGCACGAGGCGCTGGTGGCGGTGTGCGCCCTGATGATCGCTGGAAAGGGGATTGTCCGCACCGGGGCGCTGGAGCCGGTGGGCCGTGTGTTGGCCCGGCTGTGGAAGATCAACCCGACCGTCTCTTTGTTGTTGACGTTGATGGCGGGCGCTCTGATCAGCGCTTTTATCAATAATGTTCCGGTGGTGGTTCTGTTTCTTCCGATCTTGATGAGCGTCTCCCTTCGGACGGGGATGAACGCCTCCCGCGTTTTGATGCCCATGGGTTTCGCCACATTGCTGGGGGGCTCTTGCACCACCATCGGAACCTCCACCAACCTGCTGGTGGTCTCGGTGGCCGCCGAGATGGGGTTGAGGCGGCTGGGAATGTTTGATTTTTTATGGCCGGCCCTTATTTCCGGAAGCGTCGGCATCCTGTATCTCTGGCTTGTCGCGCCCCGGATGATCACGGAGCGCCAGACTGTCCTGGCCGATCCCGCGCCCAGAGTATTTGTGGCGCACCTGGAAATTTTTCAGGAGAGTCCCTTTGATGGGAAGCCGTTGTCCGAGGCGTTGAAGAGACTGGATGGGGCCATGAAGGTCTCCAGCGTGGAGCGGGGGCCGGACAATTACATGCTTCCCCTTCCCGGACTGGTTCTGATGGCCGGGGATCACCTGATTATCCGGGACACCCCCAAACGGTTGAAGGAATTTGAAACGGCGCTGGAGGGAACGCTCTATCCAGAGGATTCGCATGACGCGCCCATTGACGAGGATCATCCGTTAAAGGCTGAAGATCAGCAGATCGCCGAGATCGTGGTCATCGACGGGTCCCCGCTCCAGGGAAGAACGTTGGCCGGGATGCGGTTTGCGGATCGATACGGGGTGATTATACTGGCCATGCACAGGCGGGGCAAACCGCTGGAAAATCTGTACAATGAAATTGGCGCCACGAGATTGGAAACCGGGGATATTCTTTTGCTTCAGGGGTCGAGGGAGAAGATCGCCGCCCTGAAACGGGAAAAGGACATGGTCATACTGGATGCCACCATGGATCTTCCCTTTGCGGAAAAGGCGCCCATGGCCCTGGCGATTATGCTGGGGGTGATTTTGTTGGCGGCGTTTGGGATCATGCCCATCGCCATCAGCGCGCCATTGGGGGCGTTGTTGATGATATTCACAGGGTGCCTGGGATGGCGGGACGCCACGAGCGCGCTGAGCGCCCAGGTGATTCTCATTGTGGTGGCCAGTCTGGCCCTGGGCGGGGCCCTGCTGAAAACCGGCGGCGCGGATTATCTGGCCGGAGTCTTTGTGGCGCTGGCCGGATCGGCCTCCCCTGGTTTTGTGATCAGCGGCCTGATGCTTTTGATCGCCATTTTGACCAATATTTTATCCAACAATGCCGCGGCGTTAATCGGGGTTCCCATCTCCATTTCCATTGCGACTCAGATGGGTCAACCCCCGGAGCCGTTTGTCCTGGCGGTTCTGTTTGGGGCCAATATGAGCTACGCCACCCCCATGGCCTACAAGACCAACCTTCTGGTGATGAACGCCGGGCAATACACCTTTAATGATTTTCTTAAAATCGGGATTCCCCTGGCGCTGATCATGTGGGCGGTCCTCTCTTGGCTGCTCCCGACGATGTATGGCGTTGGATAGGGGGAGGTTGCATGAGGAAATGGTATGGCCATGGAATTTTAATTTGAAATGACAGCCATATTATGATACGGATTTGAGCATGGTTTAAAGACTGCTTCGGGCGCCACGGGTCATTGTAAACATAGACTGTTGTAAACACAGACCGTAGTAATATCAAACTCGGCAATATCAAACGCGGCAATATCAAACGCGGCAAAATCAAACGCGGCAAAATCAAGCGGCGGCAAAAAAAAAGCGCGGCAAAAAAAAGGCCGGGTCTGTTTTATGCGCAGGCATTCATACACAGGCCGTTATGCTTAGGCCGTTATGCTTAGGCCGTTATTCTAGGGCCTGCGCGGGCAAGACACTATATTGCGTTTCAATTAATTTTTTTTTCACATAACCATCTAAAAAAAAGGAGTCTGGCATGAAAAAAGTGATGATCAGCATGAGCGTTGTTTCCATTTTCCTGGCAATGACTGTCGTGGCCTTTGCCGGCATGACATCCCCTGATCCCGATGAGCTTTGGACCAAAATCACCAAAGAATCCCCGTACACTGAGTGGTCTTTCTGGCCGGATCATGTCGGCATGCAACCGGGACGCGCCCCCCATGGCCCGTTGCACAAAGTCTATGTCAATGATCAGGCGTTGACGTCCACGTTGCCATCCGCCCAGTATGGCTCCATTGTGGTCAAGGAGAATTACGGGAAAGACAAGCTGCTTAAAGCCATCACCGTGATGTATAAAGTCATGGATTATAACACCGATTCCGGAGACTGGTTCTGGGCCAAATATTCACCGGCCGGTCAGGCGGACAAATTTGGAAAGCCGAAGGGATGCATCGCGTGCCATGAGGCGGCGGCGGACAATGATTTTATTTTTGTGCATTCATTGAAATAGGCCGAAAGTTTATAAGTCAGTGAAAAATGGCGCTCAATATTGGTTTTTCGGCATGGCTTTTGGGCGCGGCCCGCAGGATGGCCCGGTGTGGCCATCCGTTGATATATGGCTGGCATCCGCGACGAGATAATCTGTCAACAATGGCCAGGTCATTGGCCAGGATCGGCTTCTCCTGTCTGGCACAGGCCGCAGAGCGGCCGAAAAACCGTTCCAACGCAGAGCGTTGGAACGAGAGAAAGCCAAAGCCCAAAAACCAAGAAAAGCAAAAGGAGCGGACCCCCCATGTTGCTGATTCATCCCATCGTCCAATTTGTGGCCACGGTCATGGCTTTTTACGCCATGACGCTTGGAATCGCCAGATTCAAGACCGTCCATCTGAACCAAAAAGCGCGTTTTAACTGGAAACGGCATGTTCGCGTGGGTCTGATGGCGTCGGTCATCTGGCTCCTTGGGATTTTGGGAGGCCTATACATGGTGAAAACCAGTTGGTACGCCTGGATGATCACCGGTTCCCATTCCAACCTCGGAATCGGAATGATTCCATTTATTCTCTTTGCCATTGGATCGGGTCTGTATATGGATAAGAAAAAGGCCAAACGAAAGGCGTTGCCCTTGGCCCACGCCATATGCAATCTCATCATGCTGGCGCTGGCGCTGGCGCAGATTTACACCGGCGTTGTGACTTACCGGGTGTATGTGCTGGGGCTTTAGGCGAGGGGTGGGTCAACCATAAATCACCCATTTTGACAAGCTCGTAAAAAGTAACGATAGGTTGGGTTTCGTCCCTCAACCCAATCTACAAGTGACCGTCATTAATCAGCATTTAAATGATGCCATGTTGTGCCTGCTTGCGAATCGGATTTTTCAGCGAGCCATTAGGGTTTAATCCGGGGACAAAAACCAAGGACAAAGAAAAGATAAATGACATGGGTCGCGCCCGGTTTACAAATCGTCGGGCGGCGGCCCTGGATTTCCGTTCTCATCCCAGCCGCGATGAAAATAGTAATCGTTGACCATAAATTCAAGCTCTTTTTTCGATATGCCGTCCCCATTTTTCAAGCGTTCTTTGTAAAGCCGTTCCGGCAGGGCGTCGTCTTTGGGGAGAAGACCTTCCCGCACGTTGAATCTCCGGATCAGGTCGGCCACGTCGGCCGCTTTTTTCCCCAGGCTTCTTTGATCCCAGTCCATTCCCGTGATCATTTTAAAAATGCGCGCCATTTTATCCCACGGGTAGATATCCTTGTAGAAACGGCACAGGATCATGCAGTCCATCATGGTCAACCGGTCTTCGTAATCAATGAGCGTCGCCGCTTTTCCTTTGATTTCATTTCGGGGGATGAGTCCGCTGATCTCAGGCGAGTGGAAGGTGGCCCGAAGGTGGCACGCCCCCCGGTTGGAGACGGCAAAGGCCAGGGCGCTCCCTTTTAGCGCCCGTGGATCGTACCCAGGAAGCTCCAGGCCTTTGACATGCACCGCCATGTCTTCCATGCCCCATTGGGAGGCGGCGAATCGAATCCCGTTGGCCAAAACGTCGCCAATCCCTTTTCGCGCCGAGATCATCTCAAGAAGCCGGGCCACGCCTGCGGGATCGCCGTAGGAGATGTCGAAATCAATCTTTCCCCGTTTTTTGGCCTCGATGGCCAACCCGCACAGATTTCCCGATGAAATTGTGTCCATGCCCAGGCGGTCGCACAGATCATTCAAATGGATGACCTCCTCAATCTCTTTGATGAGGCACAGGCCGCCAAAGGCAAATATGGTTTCGTATTCCGGGCCTTCCATTTTCAGGCCCGCGTGTCTCCCATTTAAAACCGTGGTCATGCGGCCGCAGGCGATAAAGCACCGGGCGCAGGCGCGGGGGGTCACATCGCAGGTTTGGTGAAGGGTCTGGGCGCTTAGTTTTTCCCAGTCGGAAAACTCGTCAGTGGACCAGTATCGGGACGGGAAGGCTCCGATTTTCATGAGCTGGCCCAGCATTTTTGGGGTTCCATGGCGGGCGAATTCAAGAACCCCGGCGCTTTTTTTCGATTCGGTCGCCGTCTGCTTTGAGAATGCCTTCACGGCGTCCGGGTCATGGAGGGGCCGCTTCATATTCCCTGAAAACAAAATGGCCTTTAATCTTTTGGACCCCATGACGGCCCCGGCTCCGGTTCGCCCGGCGCTTCGCCAGTAGTCGTTTTCGATGGCCGCAAACCGGACGAGATTTTCCCCGGCCGGGCCGATGACCACGGCGCCCGATTTTTCACCCTTTTTCCCGGGAGTCCCAAAGCGGGCGCGGACGGCGTCTTCGGCGGCATAGGTCTCCATGCCCCAGATATCGTCGGCCTCTTGGAATGTCGCGCCCTGGGGATGGACCACGAGAACCATCGGGGTCTTGGATTTTCCGGATATGACAATGGCGTCGAATCCAGCGGAATCCATGGCTTCGGGAGTTTTTCCCCCGGCGTAGGATTCGGAGTAAATGCCGGTTTGGGGCGATTTTGTAAAGACCCCGTAACGGCTTGAACCCCATATCATGCTGTGGCAAACCGGGCCGGTGGCAAAAATAAGCCGGTTTTCAGGCGTCAGGGGATCGACGTTTTCCGGGTTTAATTTCCAGAGGAGAAAAGAGCCCAGGGCCTTGGCGCCGGGGTATGACGAGAGGGTCTCATCATCTATTTTTTCTATGACGTGTTTTTTTTCAGTCAGATTAATTTTAAGAATGCGTCCGTAAAATCCATCCATTTCCGTAACCGGCTCCCGCGCGATAATTTGTTTTTTTTTGCTGTTTGATGAAAAATGCCGAAAAGAAAGATTGGTCGAGCCATCCAAAATGGCTGGCTGGCGTCGGGCGCTTCGCGCCGTCAATCCTCAAGGAAGCCATACCATTTGGGCCGGGCAAAGTAAAGGAGTAAGGACTCGCCGAAAAATCAGCGCCCCATTTCAGATTGGACCCACGTCATGATCTCGTTTATATTCACATGCCGCTGAAAGTGTTTGGCCAGGCGATCATACTGACCATTCCGCATCTCAAGGCCCCCTTTTTCGGGAACGTTCACATGATGAAGCCCGATGGAGGCGAGCCATTTTTTCATTATTTCCGGGTTGTCAAACAGGCCGTGGATATAGGTTCCCATTATTTTTCCGGATGGCGCCACGCACCCGTCTTGATGGCGGTCCATATGATCCGTCTGATCGGGTTTCAAAGGGGCGTCGGGTTCCAAAGGGGCGTCTGGCGCCGGGGCGCGCGTCGCGCCTCTGGATAAAATTCGAATCAGGGGAGCGCCTTTTTTTCGGATGGTTCGCCCCATGTGTATCTCATAGCCCGATCCGGGAATCCCGTCCCAGGAGAATGTCGAAAGGGTGGTGATCTTTGGGGATTTCAGTTCGGTGACAATGGGGAGCAGGCCCAATCCCGGGGTTTGGCCCGGCGCGCCGTCCAGCCCCAGGGGATCGCGGATGGATTCCCCCAGCATTTGATACCCCCCGCATATCCCGAGTATATGCCCCCCCTTGGCGGCGTAGTCTCTGATTTTATCGGCCCATCCCGTCGATTGAATCCATTGCATATCGCCGCGCGTGTTTTTTGATCCGGGCAGAATCAGGGCGCTTAAAAAATCAAGGTCAATGGCGCGTTCCAGAAAAAAAAGATTCAGGTCCGGCCCATGGGAAAGGGGCGTAAAATCATTGAAATTGGATATTCGGGGAAGGCGAAGGACGCCTATGGCCGGGGAGCCGGGGACTTTGGCATGGGATATTTCCGGGCGTTCGATGACGGTGGAGTCCTCTGGCTCAATGACAATATCGTCATGCCAGGGCCACACCCCGAACACCTTTTTGCCCGAGCGCGCCTCAATCCATTCCACGCCGCTGTCAAACAGGCGGGCATCGCCCCGAAAGCGATTGATGACAAACCCTTTGATCATCTCCCGATGCTTTGGGTCCAGACAGGCCAGGGTTCCCATAATCTGGGCGAAAACGCCTCCCCGGTGGATGTCCGCCACCAGAATGACCGGGGCGTCGGCATACTCGGCCATGGGAAGATTGACGATGTCATGGGCCATCAGGTTCATCTCGGCGCAGGAGCCCGCGCCTTCCATGACCACCACATCGCAGGAGCGGCGCAGTCGATCCAGCGCCTGTTTCGCGACATTAAAGAGCCGGTCTTTTTCTCGATAAAAATCTCTGGCCGAGCGCTCTTTTTCGGCCCGGCCCAAAACCACGGTCTGGGACCGGGCGTCGCCCGAGGGTTTTAATAAAATCGGGTTCATATCCACATGGGGAGCCATTCCGGCGGCCTCGGCCTGAACGATCTGGGCCCGGCCTATTTCCAGGCCGTCCGGCGTCACCCCGGAGTTGTTGGACATGTTCTGAGCTTTGAAGGGAGCGGCCACCCACCCCTGTTGGAGAAAAATTCGGCAAAGGGCTGTGACCACAAGGCTTTTCCCCACATCCGAACCGGTTCCCATCACAGCGACGCAGGGCGCTTTTTTTGATTTTTTCGGACGCACTCTTTTTTTTTACCCTCTTTTTCGGTCTGGAGAAATAAATGTGTGGAAAACAAAAAATTTTTCTTGATTAATGGGTGTGTTTCGATAATAATCCATAGGCTTTAATTTTTAGATTTACCCCATTCCAATGTGCCATCATACAATGAAAAAAAGTGAAAATGCCAGTAAAAAATATGACGCCTGAATCAATGAATATAAAAAACAGAATTTTTATTTCCCTTGCTGTTTTATCCGTCTTCTCCATCTTGATCTCATTTCATGGTTGCGGAGAGGAGACCCGCATGGTTCATTTAAAAAACGGGCCGCCTTTTTCGTCCATGACCGCGGAGAAGGCGCCTCCAAAGGTTCTCAATCCAGCGGCTGTGAATTTAAAAACCCTGGATCTGGACGTCACGGACATGTGATTCGCGATCCGGATTCATTGTTGACAGCGCCCGACAGGTTAAAAAAAAAGGGGAAACGGCCGTCCCGCACACAGACGCCCCGCATGATTTTCCCCCTGTTTGCCGCCCATCTGGCCCGCCATTAGACGCCTTGCTCAAACGCTTACCCCATACCCCTTTGAGAACCATAAGATGAAACAACACGAAAGCCATCCGATGTATCGGTTTCTGGTTCTTCTGACCATCGCCACCACCGTTGGATTCCAGGCATGGAGAACCCTTTTTAATAATTTCGCCGTGGAAATGGCCTCTCTTGAGGGGAGCCACATGGGCGTGATTCAGTCGGCCCGGGAAATCCCCGGTTTTTTGACGCTTCTGGTTATTTTTGTGATCATGATCATCAAAGAGAATCGTCTTTCCGCGTTGTCGGTGGTTGTCATGGGGGTGGGCGTGGCCCTGACCGGATTTTTTCCCAGTTATTCCGGCATTCTGGTCACCACCGTGGTGATGAGCTTCGGGTTCCATTATTATGAGACCACCAATCAATCCCTGACCCTTCAATATTTTGACCGGGATTTGGCTCCGTGGGTCTTTGGAAAACAGCGGAGTTTTGCCGCCGCCTCGAATATCGGCGTGGGCATTCTGGTCTATGCCATCATTCCTTACTTAAGTTATCAGACGATTTATCTGGTCATCGGGGCGTTGGTGGCGGCGGTCGGCGGGTGGGCTTTTTTTCAGGATCCCACGCGCGTCAACCTCGTCCCCCAGCGCAAAAAGATGATTTTTAAAAGCCGGTACTGGCTTTTTTATTTTCTGAATTTTATGTCGGGGGCCCGGCGGCAGATATTTGTCGCCTTTGCGGTTTTTCTGCTGGTGAAAAAATTTGATTTCACCATCCAGGAGATCGCCATTTTATTTGTGATCAACAACGTGGTGAACTTTTTTTTAAGCCCCCTGATCGGAAGGGCCATTATCCGGTTCGGCGAGCGGAAAGTCCTTTCCCTGGAATATTTCAGCCTGATTTTTATCTTTGTCGCATACGCCTTTGCCGAATCCAAAATGGTGGTGGGCGGCCTTTACGTGCTGGATCACATTTTTTTCAACTTTGCCATCGCCATTCGAACCTATTTCCAGAAAATCGGGGATCCTCAGGATATCGCTCCGAGCATGGCCGTGGGATTTACCATCAATCACATTGCGGCGGTGGTTCTCCCGGTGGTGGGTGGGCTGTTGTGGATGATTGATTACCGGATTCCATTTCTGGCCGGGGCGGTTTTGAGCGCCATCTCCCTGGCGGCGGTTCAGAAAATCGACACCCGGTCACACCGCCCTGAAAAATGATCGGTGGCGGGATAACATTATGGCAATGACAAAAAGTTGATTTTATGCTTTTATTTGCAAATCGCCTCTGGTATGGATGGATGGCGGCGAAAAATAGTAAACCAAAACTGAAAAGCTCGTAAAAAGTAAAGATAGGTTGGGTTGCTTCGCTTAACCCAACCCAACCTACAAATAATCGTAATTAATCAGCATCTGAATTATGCAATGTTGCGTTTGGTTGGAAATCCGATTTTTTACGAACGTATCAAAACTAAAAAAAAAGGAGATTCTATGTCCGTTCATGTGGTGGATCATCCATTAATCAAACATAAGTTGGGGCTTCTTCGAAAAAAAGATGTCAAAACCAAGGAATTCAGAGGTCTGGTCTCTGAGTTGGCCACCCTGATCACCTATGAAGCCACAAAAGATTTGGTGGTGGAGAACAAGGTGATCGAAGGCTGGGCCGGGCCGGTCAACGTCGAAAGGATCAAGGGGAGGAAAATCACCATTGTGCCGATTTTGCGCGCGGGCCTGGGAATGCTGGAAGGGGCGCTCAATCTGGTTCCCCTGGCCAAGGTGAGCGTGGTGGGGCTTTATCGAAACGAATCGACTCTGGAGCCGGTTCGCTACTATGTGAAATTGACCCACAACATTGAGGAGCGGGCCGCGTTGCTCATTGATCCCATGCTGGCCACCGGCGGAACCGCTGTGGCGACCATTGATTTATTAAAAGAGGCGGGGTGCAAAAAGATCAAGGGGCTGTTTATCGTGGCGGCGCCCGAGGGGATAAAAAAGGTGGAGGAGAGCCATCCCGATGTCGATATTTATGTGGCGGCGGTGGATGAAAAATTAAATGAAATCGGGTATATTTTGCCGGGGCTTGGCGATGCCGGGGATAAAATTTTCGGCACGAAATAGCCTTTTTTTAAATGGGAGGGCGCAAAGGCGCGACATGCCGCGCCTTCGGCCCAAAACCAGACGGATTTAAAAACAGACATCCGTGATGGCGTCGTAAAAAATCCGATCTACTGCGTTGTAGTGGTTTTTCACTCGTTCGGCATACTACATGTTATGTATGGCCCCGCTCCCGAAAAACCACTACGCCTTGGTTATCGAATTTTTTGACCCATTGGCTATGGATTGGGCCACCCGTGCTTTTTTACGAGTTTATCATCCGTGATTCGTGAGACATTTAAAAAGGGCGGTTTTATGCCGTGTCAGACTGGCGACTTAACCCCCCAAAATTGGTAATTTATTTTTCAGCGAGCCTTAATAT
>Ga0307988_1001463_pt1 | contig 13189 bp, 7 predicted proteins | sample EllFjometagen183_FD_203166 | JGI IMG/M metagenome (GOLD analysis project Ga0307988, IMG submission 203166) | Marine microbial communities from Ellis Fjord, Antarctic Ocean - #183 | ecosystem: Environmental > Aquatic > Marine > Unclassified | place: Southern Ocean | collected 2014-10-08 | reverse complement strand
CGCTGTCCTACGCTTAATCTCGGGGATTACTCCCGTTGATCCAAGGACTCGCTACCCGGTGGCTGGCCAACCTTCCGGGACGGGCATCTCACCCGCTAAAATATGCGACCTTGCCCGGCCGCACAAAAAAAAAATTATTTTATATTTTGTAAATTGTCAAGGTATCATTTTTTAGTGTTACAGCCTAACCGTTGTGTCCAGACGCATAATCAAGCGGATATGCGACCCGCTCAATTCTCTACACAGTGTGTAGAGTTTTTTAAGTCTCTGGAAATATTTGATAAAACGGCCTGAAATTCCAAAGATTGGCCACAGAAAAACCCTGGCCAAACTCCTGATTTAAGGCGATGGAAAGATTTTTAATGAGCTGGCTTCCATATTCCGCCCGTTTATTTCCTTTCTGCTCTTCTTCGACAATCCGTTTTCCAATGGCCCAGTACGCCCGTGTCATGGCTGTGTTTACAGCGAAAAACGACCCCCGCCGCCCCTTTGCCATTTTTTTATTTTTTTCAAAAACCGCGCCGCCTATCGACCAGATTCAGACCCGGGAGCGGAAGATTTGGAAATCGCGCACCGAAACCCAGTGTCATTAAGCCAATAAGCCGGGTTGCCCCACATCCGTTTGGACGTCCGGCTGTTCTCCTTTGCAAAACCGCCCCAATTCCCGCCGCCGCGAATGACCTTCAACGTGCTCCGCTCATTCCCCGCCGCGGCCCCGGCGTCCTGAAACCGTTTCAAGGGCGGGGCGCCATCCGCCGGGCCCACGGGATTATGGGCCATGACATTCGGGTCAAAGCCTTCATAATAGAACCGATCGTACCAGTCGGCCACCCATTCCCAGACATTTCCCGCCATCCCAAAGCAACCGTAGGGGCTGATTCGTTCGGGGAACGCATGGACGCCCGCCGCCTTAAATACGGACCACGGGTTTTCAAATATCTCATCCCAGTCGTTGCCCCAGGGATAGATGTAATTCCGCAAGCCGCGAGCCGCCTTTTCCCATTCCGCTTCCGTGGGAAGGCGTTTCCCGGCCCATTTGGCGTAGGCGGCGGCGTCATGCCAGGTGACAAATCGGACGGGATATTCTCCTTCGCCGGGCGAGTACCCCCGTCTCCACGCCCCTTGGGCCTTGTGTCCCGAGGCGTTTATGAAACGTTCAAACTGACCGTTTGTGACCTCATGAATGTCTATATAATAGTCGGGCAACCAAACCATGTGCCCTGGTTTTTCATTGTAATGTCCCGAATCGTTTCCCATGACAAACGCGCCGGCCGAAACAAACGCCATTTCCGCGCGGTCTTTGGAGCTGGTGTATTCCCCGTCTATCAGCAAAATGCCCGGCGGCAGGCCATCGGTCGCCGATTCATCCCCGGACACGCCGCCATCCAACCGGCCGTCTTTTACCCACGCGTCTTTGGCGGCCCCATCTTTGGACGGATTATCTTTGGCGGCCCCGTCTTTGGCTTGGGCGTCCGGGGAGAGCGCCCATCCAAAAACCGCCAGCGCCAGACAACAAAAAATCATCACACATGTTATTTTACGATTCATTGACCTCCACCTCGCAACCCTGTCATTTTTTCCGGTTTTGCTTTCACCAGATTTTTTTGGGTTTTTTTGGGTTTTATTTGATTTTATTTTTTTGGGTTTGGCTTTGTTCATTTGCTTTGGCGCCAAAGGGCGTCTATTTGGAACTCCGGGCGCACCGAAATCCCAAAGTAAAATATCGGTACTCCGGCTCATGCCCTGTTCGCGCCGAGGCGGCCGCCGAACTCGGGTAAGAATTGGAGCCGCCGCCTTTGATGGTTTTTTTCAATCCTGCGGCGTCAAAATCCGTGGCCACCCATTCTGCGGCATTTCCCGCCATATTGTAAAGGCCATACGGGCTGCGCCCCTTGGGATACGCGGTCACCGGCGCCGAATAAATATAGCCGTCCCGCTCCCCTTTCCATTCATAGCCGCCGGTGTTGCAACGATCAAATTCCCATTTGTTTCCCCAGGGCCATATGGCCCCCTCCACGCCGCGAGCGGCTTTTTCCCATTCCTCTTCCGTGGGAAGGCGTTTCCCGGCCCATTTGGCGTAGGCGTAGGCGTCGTACCAATCGACCCCCACCACCGGATGCTCCTCTTTTCGAAACGTCTGATCGTCAAATCGTCGCAGATCGGCCATCCCTGTTTTTTTAAACAGAGGCGGGGAAAAGGGCTTCCAGAATCGGGGGGTGTGATCCTTTGATTTGGGCTGATCCGGGTGCCGGATGTCCTGGTCGGAATGCGTGGCGACCCAGTCTAAAAACAGCCGGTATTGACGGTTTGAGACCTCGTGGACATCCATGTAAAAATGATCCACAGACACCCGTTTTTCCCCGGCGCCCTGTCCCATGACAAACTCCCCGGAGAAGACCAGACGCATGGCGGATATCTCGTCAGGCGCGAACCTCGGAGCGGCATGGGCGTCGGATATCAGGGTAAACGGGCAAAAGAAAACTAAAAATAAAATGACGGCGCGTGTTTTTTTCATGGCTGATGTTCGTCTCTTTTTATAATGTGGTTTTATAATGTGGTTTTATAATGTGGTTTTATAATGTGGCGTTGGGTTAAACGGATGCGGCGCGTGACGGGCCGCATTTTCGCTTTTTTATTTTTCATTCATTTTATTCTATTCTATTCTATTCTATTCAATGGACAGAATAAAATTTTCCAGATCCCGCATCTGAATGACGCTCAAATGAGAGGTTCCCCCGTGAGTGTCCGGGATATACGTCTTTTCATTCAGAAAACTCATCTCATTAAATCCCCGTTCCACGCGGCCTTCCCGGATATTCTCACCGCCCCGGAGGACCGGATATTTGAATTTTCGAAGGGAATAATGATCCGGGGAGGCGATGACCTCCCGGATGGATCGCGCCCGTCCGTGATGCAGAAACGAAAAAGGACGATCGAAAATCCCCCGCAAGGGAAAGACCGTGACATTCCCCTCTTTTCGCTCCACCCGTCCTTTTTCCCAATATTCCAAATCCCGCTGATAATTGTTTGCCGAATCCATCCAATGGGGACCCACCAGGGTAAACGCCTTTTCGCGACGGGTAAAGCTGACGATGGACGGAAGGGTCCGCTCATGGTTGTTATACAGCGCCTCTTTTTTGTCGGTGAACTCCGGAGGCTGATGGCACACCACGCATCCGGTGTCCAGACGGTTAAACAGGCGCTTTCCCCGGAGCGCCGAAATATTTTTTTGATCATACGGGTTGGGATGCAGCCGGGTTTCCGCCGCCTGAAACTCCCCGATGAAGCGTTGAAAATCCCTGAAGTTGTATGCCTTTCCAAAATACGTCATGGACGCCTGGCGGATAAACTCGTCCCGCCGCTCCTTTAAATCAAAATAGATGGCGCCAAAGGCGTCCACAGACATCTTGTCCTGAATCTCTTCATGTTCTTTGGGTCGCTCGCCCAACGGGGTCGGGTGGGACACTCCGGTGAAATCCCCCTGGGGATTCGGCTCCATAAAACCCTGAAGCGCCACATGCTCCCTGGCGTCGTCGAACTGGGCGTCAAAACAGGAGTGGGTGCCTTCAAAATAAAAGGGCTGGACCGCGAAGAGATTTTTAATCTGGGGAATGGCCAAAGAGCCGCCATTGACGAATTTTCCGTCCTTCATCTGGGCGATGGCCTGGCCGGCGCCCCATCCACGGGCGTCGCTGGTGTCATAAATGTGGCACGACATGCACGACGTGTCCTGATCCACGGAAAAGATCGCCGTGTTCACAAACATCTGCCCCCGCTCCGCGTTGCTGTCTGGAAAGGGCCGGGTCAAATCCCCCACCGCATATGGGGTGGAGCGGCCGGTTTTCCGTTCAATGGCGCTGACGGTCTCCCCCAAAAAATTGCTCACAAACAGCCACCCGTCGGCCGCGCTGTTTTTCGGCCCGCAAACGATATCCCTGGGCATGATTCCGGTTTTGTAAATCGCCACAGGCTCAAGGTATTCCGACGGCTCGGATGGGGAGGGATTGATTTTCCATTCCACCAGCTCATAGGAGCCTGACATCGCCGTGTAAAGACGGTCGCCGCAGACCTTGGCCGCTTCGGGAAACGCGCCCGCCACCCGCTGAAGCTCCGGCGGAATATCCCCGCTGATCTCCATGGGCAAGACTTCGGCGGAATCGGAGGTGTACCGGGTCCATGCGGCATGGGCCTCATACCGGTTCGCCTTTAAAATATAGTCCAGATACGGTTTGTCCCCTGGCTTGGGAATGACCAGCCGGCCGGTGTCCACGACAATGACGTCATTTTGAATGTCCGACATCTTAAAGGCGGCGGTTCCGTCGATGGCGTCAAACGGACCCAAAATGGCCTGCTTGTTAATGGGAAACGGCTCGGTGGTCTCAATATCCCGCTGAACCGAAAACTGGGCCGCCGGATGTTTGGGGTCTTCGGTCTCCCCGCCCCAGGGATCCCGTTCTTTGGCGGCCCCGAAACCCAGCCCCATGGAGAGCGCCACCAAAAGCTCCTTTTTGGTTTTCTTGTCGTAAAACAGGGCCAGATCCAGGACCACGTTCTGGGTGTATATGCCCCCGACCTCTTTTTTTCGTTTTAAATCAATGATGGAAATGTCCTGGGTTCCCAGATTTCCCACATACAAATATTTTCCGTCGCGGCTGATCTGGAGGCTACAGGGCTTGGACCCGAAATTTCCCACGGGAATGCCCGGACCCTGGCTGGCCCGGTCGATCCAACGCGCTATTTTTTTGTATCCTGAATCGTCTTTTGAAAATATCGCCTTTCCCCCGGCGTGAAAATTGTTCCCGGACAAATCATCGGAAAATCCCCCCTGGTCGTGGGGGCGTATGGCTTTCAGCAAAACGCTTCGATCGGCGTCTCCGGGCGCCGCGTTTTCAATGGCTGAAAAAAACGACTTCAAGGCATTTTTGCCCGCGTAAAAATCCCCTTTGGAATACATGTGGCAGGCCGCGGTTCCGCAACTTCGCCTCAACTCCGGGAAGACGGTCTTTTTGAATTTTTTCTCGTCAAATCCCCCCAGCGGTTTGATCTTCGCTGAAAATCGTTTCCTCCCGGCCTTGACATCCAAAACAAAGACCTGGTTTAAATACCGGTTGCTCACATACGCTTGGGTCCCTTTTTTATTGAACGCCATCTGCTGGCAGTAAAAATCCAACGGGATCTCGCCGGTCACTTCATCCAGCGCCGTGTCGATGACAGACGCGTAATTGGAAAATCGGTTGATGACCACCGCGAATCGCCCCTTGGGGTGCATGACGATGTGATGCGGGCTGGATCCGACCGTGATCCGTTTCAGGGTCTTTTTCGTCGCCACATCAAACACCGCCACCTCGCGGCCGGGCTCGGCCTCATTTCCCATGAGCGCAATGTATATCTTTTTGCCGTCCGGGGTGATTTCCATGGCCTTGGGATGATCCCGATGGGGCTGGGGCTCGGGATACGGGTTGTTGTTTTTTACGGGCTCCAGATCCCGACGGCGCCAGGTTTCTCCCCAGGCCCATCGGTCGCTGGTCAATATCCCGTATATGGATGGATTGGAAATGCCCGGCGTCATGCCCGGCGTCGGCGCGCTTTCCCCCGAAAACGCCCCCGGCCCCATAAAAAGGCCCAGGGCAAACAGGACGCATCCCGCGATAATGGCTCTTTTGCTGTGTCGTTTGATGGTCTTTTTTTTCATTTTATTTTCTTTGCCCCCCTGAACCCGGCCCCCATGTCGATCCAGCGGACCAGCCACATTTTTTCATTCTCGGTCAAATTCCGGCCTTTTAGTTTGCTCTTTCTCAACAGAGATCGGCTCGGGTGGGGACCATCCCCGGTCAATATTCGGCGCGCTTTCAACTCCCGACCATACACTTTTTCGATCAAATAACTCTCAATGGCCAGAGCGCCCCTCTCATTGACGTATTTTTTATGGGACTGCCACCCGCTGTCCGCATCCTCCAATTGCATCAGATTCTCATAGGCCTCATTGTAATAGGCGGTTCTTTTCCCGCTCAAAGAGAGTCCGGCCGGGGGCGTCTCCCCGGAATGGCATGCCACGCAGCGCCGGTCTAAAATCGGCTGAATGTCCCGGACAAAATCCATGGGCAACCGTTTTTTCGGATCGACTCCGTGTTCCGCGGGCTCGCCCTTGGCCAGGGCGATGGCCCGAACCTTCTCCTGGCCTGAAAACATGTTCACCGGACCAAACAACTTTTTCGGGTCGCCGGACATGGAGCCCATGCAGGCGCCACAGGTCTGAAACGTTTCGCTGGGAGACGGCGATATGGTGAACCGTTCGCCGGGCGCGAAGAAATAGAGCCGGGCCGATTGCCGCAACGCCATTTTATCTTTGTTTAGACTCTGTATGACCATGGGGGTCTTTGACGGAACCTTGATATAGATCGACCCGTCGGCTTCCAGCGGGACTTCGCAGACGATCCGTTTTTTAAGATGGATGCCGTTGCTGATCAGGGTGCTTTCCGGATCCCGATTTTTGATCATGCCTGTGATCAGAGGCGCCGCGTCATCGGGATGGGTCGGCAACACCTCCACCATTCTCACATACTTGACCTCGTCGATCTCTATGGTCTTTTTCCCGGTGGCCGGGTTGGTTTGATACGCCACGCTTTTGGCCAAAGGCGACGGGTCGTCCATGATGGCGTCGATCAGCAAATAATTTCGCTCCAGATAGATGGCGGGGCGATGGTCGTCGTCCGGCATCCCTACCGGTCGGATCAGATGGTCTCTTTTTTTCCGTCTCGCGGCGTTTATTTTTGGTTTCATTCGGATGTGGATGGGATACGCCTGAACATCGCTTAAGCCTTCGGCCGACGCCGCGGCGATCTTTATCTTTTTCACACTGGGAAAACCCTTGCCCCCCGGCGGGTGAAAACTCGGGTTCGGTTTGATGATGTACAGATCAAAATCCGGATTCGCGCCCGGATCCAGATGATTGATGGGCGCCGAAGAATGAGAGACCAGAATATCCCCGTTTGGAAGGGGAACCGAATCTTTGAAGACACCTCCGGGAGAAAGCCCGGTTCGGGACACCGCCTGGGGTCCCCTCAATGGAAACAGCGCGATTTTTTTAAAAATAAACCGGGTGTGGGAGGGCTGTTTGCCGTCCTTGAAATTAAACCTCGTGTTGCTTATTTTCGGGCTGTCTGTGATGGGAACGCCCTGCTCGTCAAAAAAACCGGTGACAAAATCGTGGGGATTTCGGGCCTCTAAACCCGGCCCCATCTGATGGTCGGAGACGCTTAGATTCCCCCCTTCCCATAAATTGTCCGGGTCCATCCCCACATGAATGTCGATGCCGCTGGGAAGCTCGTGGTTGTCCGCGTAAACCAGAACCTGGGATCGGTTTCCATGATGGGTCGGGAAACTGAACCGGGTGTCCAGATGCCGCCTGCAACTGGTCATGTGAAAAATCGGGCGGTCGTACTTGTCGGTGAAGGAGCGCTGGCCCGAATAAAAAACCTCTCCGGTGGTGCGAACGCTGAAATCCAGCTCCTGAGCCACCCCAAAGGTGATTCTGGAAATGGTCTGGTCGTAGAGCGCCTTCTCCTGGCCCGGCTCCGGGTATTTCATGCCGTACATGGAATAGGAGGGCAAAAATCCGGGCTGGGTCTGTTTGTCCCGTTCAATGACGTAAATCGTGGACGAATCAATGGCCTCTGGAAAGGGACGATCCACTTTGATCCAGGAGCGTCTCTGTTTTGTGAACAGACGGTTTTTGAAATCGACGATGGTTCGCCACTCCCCTTTGTTTGTCCCGTCCACGATGTAAATTCGTTTTCCGTGAAAACTGCCGTCCACCTCGGGCCGGTCAAAATCCATGATCGCTTCCCGGCTTCCGCCGTCGGCCTCCCCCACGATTCCCCGCTCCACGCTTTGAACCATTCCGCCGTTTAAATTGGACGCAAACACCATGTCCGCCTTGTCCAGGTTATGGCCGCCGCCCAAAGCGCCGGTGTCCCCGCTGTCGGGAACATAGGTGGGATCGGTGAAATGAACCTTGAGGCCGTTGACCCGCTTTGGCCCGTGGGTCAGTCGTCTGAAACTGCCCGGTCGATAATCCAGATTTTCATCCAGATAAATCTCGTAAATATTCAACCCGTCCTGTTCCCCTTTTCTCATGGAAAACAGAATGGCCCCGGCGTCGTATCGGATGTCCGGCTCCCGTATATCGGCCGGCCCGTCGGGATGAAACCGGGCCGTGAGGTTGACCGGGGTTCCTGTGGCGGTTTCAAGGGTCTCCCCTTTTTTCAGCTTCAGCAAAAACAGATCGCCTCCGGGCATGTATTTTCCGACATCCAGGTATCGGCGATGATTTTTCACATCGGTCCGCACAAAGATCACCCCTTGAAGCGCGCCCACTTTTGCGGGCTCCACCGGCTTTCCGCCGATGCGAAGCTTGGAAATGGCCTCGGCCCGCTCCAGTTCCAGCCACCGTTTGAGTATCTGATAATCGGGGTCTTTGGGGCCTGAAAAAAACTGGTCGTTGCCCCCCCGTTGCAAAACCCCGCCCGCTTCAATGGGGATATTCTTTTTTAATATCCGGCTCTGCTCCACATCCCCGGTCAGATAAATATTGCTTTGAATCAGACCTTTGGAGGTCATTCGGTTAAAGCTTCTCTGCTCTGCGGAAAACCGGTCGGAAATGGGCGTGTTGAGATCATCCACATCCATTCCGGGGGAGGGAAAAAAACTGCTGTGGTTGAAAATATGGCAGTTGGGACTCATGCAACCGTTTCGGGCATAGACCGGCAACACCTCTTTTCCAAAGAATATTTCCGCCTCCCCCTGTTGTTTGTCCGCCGCCTTTGCGCTCAGATTTTCCAGCCTCACCCATTCGGCCAGCTTTCGATACCCGGAATTGGAAAGGCTTTCAAAAATCTCCCCCCCGGCATGGTATTGACCGAATCCTCCGCCCTGGGCCGCCAGGGGCATGCGAAGAATTTTGGCAAAGGGAATCTTGACATGGAGCGCCCTTTTTTTCGCCTGCTGCCAAGAGAGCAGCATCTGGGCGTCGGTGGAAATTTCGCCGGAAGGATTCAGCCCGAAAATAAATTTTCGTTTGATCCCCCGATGACAGGTCTGGCAGTAGGTGGATTGGGAATACGGCTCCATGTGGTAATCGGCGGGATCTTTTTTCGCCGTCTCAGACGCCAGATCCATGGTTCCGTGACAGATGTAAACCCCGTTTTCATCCTTTGCGGAACAGGTGGATGAGAGTATGGGCGCCACATTTTTTTTATAATAGTCAAACGCCTCGACTCCAGGCCCGGCGTCGGTCTGGGACGCCAGGCCGCTTTTTTCAAGGGCGTTGGCCGATTCATTGCGGCAAAACCATTGAGATAAAAAAAGAAGGGACAGCGACACAGACAGAATGCAACAAAACGCCCGATTTTTTGAAAAGATTTTCCTCGCCCCGAATTTCATGCGGTGAATTCTCCTTGTTAAAGACATTATATTTCCAAAAAAAATGATACTCATGGAAAGAACCGGCGTCTGGAAGTCAAACGCGTTGTCAATCAAAATCGACGCATGAAACAACAGACGGCCCATCAACCAGAATGGTTTTAGCAGAATCGTTTTAAAATAATCATGTTAAAAGCGTGTTTGAAAAAAATAGTTTAAAATAAACATAAATTCTGGAAAAAATCAATAGCAATGACAGGCGGGGAAGACTTGCGTTTTTTAGGGAGAGGGAGGAGGGGCCTGGAAAACCCGAAGGGGCGATTATGAATCTGGAACCGATTCCGAAGAAATTCAAGGCGCCCAACCCCGCCTTTAATTGTATTGACAAAAAAACAATGCAATCATATATTTTAAAAAAATCTGCATTTTGGAACATATAATCTGTGGATAAAAATTAGGAAGCGATTATATTTTTATGAAAATTCCAAATGCAGATCACCCTGTGGTCGATATCCGTAAATTACGCGATTACTGTCTAAGCCCATCACATGTGTGCGGTAAACATAAAGCCCGCTTATTTGCCGCCGCATTGGGCATCACATCTGACAATGCCGAATATTTACGAGATGCGTTGTTACACGCAGTCAAAACATATGAAGCGCAGTTTGGCAAACGCGACGCATATGGGCAACGTTACACAGTTGATTTTATACTTGAAACGGGGGAAAAACAGGCGGTGATAAGAAGCGCATGGATAGTCGAATGTCATGCGAATAATCCGTCGCTAACAACCTGTTATCCATTGTCGCTATAAAAAATAGGAGATGTTATGATATCCATTAAATTGCTTGACGTTGTGGCTCTCAATGTCGATTTACCTGAATATAATCTCAGACAGGGGCAGGTGGGCACGGTGGTTGAAATCCTTGGAGGAGGAAAGGCGTTCGAAGTCGAGTTCAGCGATGGAAACGGACGCGCTTACGAATCTCTTGGTTTGCGCCCGGAGCAAATCCTCCCTCTTTATTATGAGCCCCAGAAAAAGGTTCGGCGTCCGTTGTGGAACACATCTCCCGCGCCCCGCGCATAGATATAAATCGCATAGATATAGATAAAAATATCCCCTGACCATGCGCGCGCGCCAATCCCCTGACGCGGTCTCCACCCATCCACTCCATCTCATTCAATAATAAAAAGGCGCAATTCCCGGGGTCCGTGGGCGCCCAGGGTCAGCTCCCGCTCAATATCGGCGGTTCGGCTGGGGCCTGTGACAAAGGCCAGATACGACGGCTCGTCCCGTTTCAAAATCCGATTGATTTTTCCTTTCGCCGCCACTGAGTCCGCCTGGATGTCCGCGGCCCAAAGAACCGCGACGTGGATTTCGGCGAGCATGGTGGCGATGCGGACATCCTCCGAAGCGGAGTCCAGCGCCAGGGTTCCGGTTTTGGCGATGGCAAAATCGGCCACGGTAAAGGCGGTGTGGATATTTTCGGGGTCATCCCTGAGCGGCGATTCGCACAGCGTCAACCCGGCGTCATGGCACACCCCTTTCAATACCTTCAACCGATCTTTCTTCAGGCCCGGCGCGGCCAGGGTCTTCCCCTTGCGCTCCAGGGTCAGCGCCGCGGCCTGGCGGCAGGCGTGGGCAAAGGAGTCGCTTTTGGCCACTATGGCATGAGCCTTTTTTGCATTCTCTGTCATGATCCGCGCCATGTCGGAATGATCCATTATATCTCCCCAATCCCCGAACTGGCTCCTGTAATCATCGCCACTTTTGCCATGCCCCGATCAACCTCCGTCATTTTTATTGGGATATCCGCCTATTTTTATTCCTTACTGGATACGTTCAAAACGTTTTTGCACCATAGAGCTTTTTGGGTTTCAACTCAAGAAACTTTCTTGTCGCCGACAAAACAACAATGATCCATAACGTCTGTTTTTTCCAAGACCGCGCAGGCTATGTTTAATCAAATCTTTCACCGCCTTCGGCATATTGGTCATTGACATTTTTATTTTTATATTCTAATTAATAACCGAAAAATAATATCTGAAACAATGGGACTTAAAGCGCCTCTTGACAGTTCCGGTTTATCACACCCTTTGGGGCGCGAAAATACCGCCAATTTAAGGAGCATGCCACATGAGTGAAGCAGTTGCAAGGAAAAGCGACCCGATAACCATAAGCTGGGGCAAATTAGCCGCTCTTTTGACCGGGGTCATCCTTTTCGCCGTCGTCTATTATTCGTCCCAATGGCCCGACGCCATTGACCCGATGGGCAAACATTTTGTTTTGAGTCCCCAGGGAAAGGGCGCCATCGCGGTTTTTCTTTTGGCTGGCACATGGTGGGTGTTTGAAGTCATCCCCATTGGAGTCACCAGCATCACCATCGGGGTTTTGCAGGCCATGTTTTTAATTCGCCCCGCAAAAGAAGCGTTCAAAGATTTCATGGACCCCTCGGTCATGTTTATTTTCGCGTCCATCATGATCGGAATGGTCTTTACAAAAACCGGTTTGACCAAGAGACTGGCCTACAAAATGCTCATGATCGTGGGCGAAAAAACCAGTATGATTTACCTGGGCTGCTTTATCGTCACCGCCGCGCTCAGCCACATCATGGCCCATACAGCGGTGGCCGCCACCATCTATCCCCTGCTGGTGTCCATTTACGCCATGTACGGAGAGGGCGACAAGGCCACCAAATTTGGCAAGGGTCTTTTCATGGGAATGGCCTATGTCGCCGGAGCGGGAAGCATCGTGACGCTTTTGGGCGCGGCCCGCGGGGCCGTGGCGCTCGGTTTTTACAACGATATCATGGCCGAAGGAATCCAGGCTGGCGCCAATCTGGACATCTCCTTTTTTGTTCTCTCAAAATACATGTTCCCCATCGGATGGCTCATGACATTCCTTCTCTGGGGATTTTTCATGGTTTTTCTGAAACCTGAAAAAAAGACCATTCCGGGCCTGAGGAAAAAAGCCGCCAAACTCAGCGCCGAACTCGGCCCCCTGACCAAAAATGAGATCATCGCCTCGGTGATTGTTTTCTCGGTCATCATCGTCATGTCTCTCAGATCCTTTGTTCCCATGCTTAAACCCATCGACAAAACCGCCATTATTCTGGTGTCCAGCATCCTGTTTTTTGTCTTTCGCATTATGGACGTCAGCGATCTGGAGGATGTGCCCTGGAATATCATCCTTCTGTTCGCCGGAGCCATGAGCATCGGTTTTTGTCTGTGGGAGACCGGCGCGGCCAAATGGATGGCGGTGAACTGGCTGACCATGTTTCAGGAAGCCCCGGGTTTTGTTTTTATCATGGGAATCGCCTTTTTCGTTTTGATGATGACCAACTTTATCATGAACGTGGCCGCCATCGCCATTTCCCTGCCGGTGGCGCTGGTCATCGCCCCTTACCTCGGGGTGGCGGCTGAAGTCATCGTCTTTGCTTCTCTTGTGGCGGCGGGCATGCCGTTTCTTCTGCTGGTGGGCGCCGCGCCCAATGCCATCGCCTACAACTCCAAGCAGTTTACCACCGGGGAATTTTTTCTTTACGGAATTCCGGCAAGCGTCATTTTGATGGTGGTGATCGGATTGGCCGTCTGGGTGATCTGGCCCCTCATGGGAATGCCCATTTCCGTTCCGCTTTCGACCGGATGATGACAAAAAAAAATGGGGAGGGGTGTTAAAGCCCCCCCTCCCTTATTTTTAAAAAAACCGTTTGCGCAAATCGGAGTCCATATGAATCTTTTTTTTCAATCTATTATCCTGATTTTTGCG
>Ga0307988_1001462_pt1 | contig 13189 bp, 11 predicted proteins | sample EllFjometagen183_FD_203166 | JGI IMG/M metagenome (GOLD analysis project Ga0307988, IMG submission 203166) | Marine microbial communities from Ellis Fjord, Antarctic Ocean - #183 | ecosystem: Environmental > Aquatic > Marine > Unclassified | place: Southern Ocean | collected 2014-10-08 | reverse complement strand
GCTGTCTCAGGGGTGGTGGTATAGAGCAGGCTCTGGATCATGGCGTTGATGGAAACACTCTTGCCGGTTCCGGTGGCGCCTGCCACCAGCAGGTGGGGCATTTTGGCAAGATCGGCCACCACGGCGGTGCCGGTAATGTCCTTGCCCAGGGCAATGGGCAGTTTACTTTTGGTATCGGTATAGGCGGAGCTGGAAAGCAATTCCTTCAAATAGACCATTTGGCGTTGGTTGTTGGGGATTTCAATGCCGATGGCGGCTTTACCCGGTATGGGGGCCACGATACGGATACTTTGAGCTCTCAGGGTTAACGCCAGGTCATCGGAGAGCCCCGCCACTTTGCTGATTTTAACCCCGGGTGCCGGTTTGTATTCGTACATGGTGATGACGGGCCCCGGAAGGATTTCCACCACTTCACCTTCCACACCAAAGTCCTCGAGCTTCTTTTCCAGCCGGCGGGCATTCATTTCCAAGGCCTCTCGCTGGAAGGTGACATTCGTGTTCTCCGGAGGGGTATCCAAGAGGCCCAGGGACGGGAGTTCGAATTCTCCCGGTCGCTGCATGAAAACAAACTTTTTCTGCCGGGGAGGGGGCGGGGGCTCTTTTTTTGGGGTTTCCACGATGTTGACTTTTGGCTTTTTCTTGATTTTGTCGCGTGCCACAAGGGTTTTTTTTGCCCTTTTCTTCCGTTCCTTTCTTTTGGTTAAGATATCATTGAATTTTCTAAAAATTCCCAATATCCACAACCCCAGCCGGGAGAAAATCCAGCCGAAGGAGAGGCGGGTCACGGTTAGCAGTGATATGACGAAAATGGATGCCAGAAAAACATACGACCCGAAAGAATTGAGGATGGCAATCGATAAACCCGCAATATGAAGGCCCATAAGACCTCCCGCGGACATGACGGATCCCCTGTAGAGAAGTCCTCTCTCAAACTGAAGGCTTAACAGCGCTGAAAATGAAGCCAGCATGATCAACACGGTGAACATCCCCTTGATGGGTGATGAAAGGGGTCGACCCTTGAATGTGATGAAGGACAATACAAACAGGATCAATGGTATCCAGAACGCCCCGATCCCCAGCAGATCAAAAAGGCCACCGGATAAATGGGCTCCCACGGTTCCAAAGAGGTTTTGCGATTGACCTAGATTGCCTGCAACGTTCCAGAATAGTTTATCAGAGAGGTGATATGAGAGAAGGCTGCCGCCCAGAACCACCGCCAACAGGAGAAAAATGAGCCCCCGGATCTCCTTTTTGAGAGGATGCCCTGGGTTTTCCGGTTGCACGGATTTGGATGGCACGGGTTTTTTATCGGATGCAGGGGATGATGGTTTCTTTCTTTTCATCTTTATTACACAGGCTCACAAAACAATAATGGTCGGTATGATGAGCGGGCTTCTCTCTATCACGTTGTAAAAAAAGCGTTTTAATCTTCTCCGGATTTCCGCTTCCATTCTTTTCCCATCCACCGGCAAGGGATTTTCAATTTCGTCAATCACCTCTAACACGATACATTGGGCATCCTCAAGGATAAATTGCCTCTGATTTTCAAATACGAAGCCGCGAGATATCATTTCCGGGCCGAAGAGAATTTTGCCTGTCTGTTTATCCAAAACCATTTGAACGACCACCATGCCGTGATTCCTGAGTTTTCGCCGGTCTCTCAGGACGGTTTCTTCGATATCTCCAACACCTTTCCCGTCAACAAACGTACGCCCTGTCGTTATGGTGTCTTTTATTTCTCCCGAATCCTCATTAAAAGAGATGATATCGCCATCCCGGGCAATGAGCACGTGATCTTCATCCATCCCCATGTCGAGGGCGATTTGTGCGTGTTTAACCAGGTGACGGTATTCGCCGTGAATCGGTATGAAATATTGAGGTCTGACCAGACTCAGCATGATCTTTAATTCTGCCTGTCTGGCATGTCCGGAGGTATGAATGTCGGATACGTTTTCGTAGATCACATCCGCTCCCAGGGCATATAGCTTGTTGATGACAGAAGTAATGGCCTTTTCATTGCCTGGAATGAACCTGGAAGAAAGGATGATCGTATCGCCCTTGTGTATGGCGACACCTTTGTGTTGGCCTCTGGCCATTCGGCTTAGGGCGCTCATGGGTTCTCCCTGGCTGCCGGTGGTAACGATCACCACCTGGTTGTCTGGAAGAGACTTCATTTTCTTTTCGGTTATTTCAAGATCTTCAGGGAAATGGATAAACCCGTGGGTTTTGGCAATCCCCACATTGGTGACCATACTTCTTCCATTGAAAACGACTTTACGGTCAAACTCTTCAGCTAAAGAAACAATTTCCCGGATTCTTGTAATGTTTGAGGCAAAACTGGCAACGATCAGCCTTCCCCGGCTGGCCAGAAAATAATCCCTGAGCGTCTTTTTCACATCCCGTTCACTGAGGGTATATCCTTCTTTTTCGGCATTGGTGGAGTCGGAAAAAAAAGCAAGGACACCCTTTTCACCGAAGTGGGCGAAACGGATGAGGTCTGTCAGCTGTTCATCCACCGGTGTGGGATCAATCCGAAAATCTCCGGAATGGAGGATGATCCCTTCCGGGGTATCAATGGCTAGGCCCACCCCGTCCACAATGCTGTGGTTGACCCGAATGCCTTCCACCTCAAAGGGGCCGATTTCATAGATTTCACCCGGAATGATGGTGTTTAGGTCAGCATCTTGAGGAAGGGTGTGTTCTTTCAGCTTTTCCCGCAATAAATCCAGGGTGAAACCGGTGCCGAATATGGGTACCGGAAATTCCTTCAGAAAAAACGGTATAGCGCCGATATGGTCTTCATGACCATGGGTCAGAATGACGGCGTCGATCTTTTCCCGGTTTTCCCTGAGATAGGTGAAATCCGGGATGACCAGATCCACGCCGGGCATATAATCATCCGGGAACATTAACCCCGCGTCAACCACCACCATGTGGGAATCGCTTTGAATGACCATCATATTGAGGCCGATTTCACCTAAGCCCCCCAGTGGTATGATCTTCAGCATATGTGTATCCTCATTGCCTGTTTCCGGGGGACTGATGCGACCTAATCGCCCGTTTTGATTCCATGATTACGTCTTTTGATGTAATTGCTTGAATAAACAATAGCTTAAACGGTTTTTCCCCTTCAGTCAATAAGGAACTGTCTTTTTTTCGTACCCCTTTCAATTGTTAGCAATAAATTTGGATGACATCCGAAAAAATCTATGGCTATCATTCTACTATTGTGTACACTTGAGCAGCTGTTATCCGGATCTTTTATAACCAGAATTCCGGATATCTTCGATTTTTTGGTATATTGTTCACCAAGAGGGCAACAAGCAACATAACTGCTGCGCCAAGGCCGACAGGGATCACTGCGTAAAGGTAGCCCAGGCTGTGAATTTTCTGACTGCCGATAACCGCAATTAAGGATGTGGCGCCACCGGGTGGATGAAGCGTTTTTGTGGCATGCATGACAGCAATAGCGGTTGCGACCGCCACGGATGCAGCCAACCACAAATGGGGGTGGAATACTTTATAAGCTGTTACGCCAATAACTGCCGAAATGACATGGCCGCCTATGAGGTTCCTGGGCTGGGCCAGCGGGCTTTTTATGGCGCCATAAATAAGTACGGCTGAAGCGCCAAAAGATCCTATGATCATCAGTAGATCCTGTTCTTCAAGCAGATAATCGTTAAGCAGGGCCACGGCGGCAATACCCAGAAAGGCCCCAATCCATGACCATAATATTTCCGGGAGGCTCACCTGCGGAGGGCTTTTTGTCGTCCCTTTCATTTTATTGAAATAGTTCACAGTTTTGTCCTCGCTATCCTTTTTGCTTTTGGGGAAATGATGATTTTACGATATCTTCCCTGGCGATAATTCCAAGGAGTTTACCCTCATCATCTGTGACCGGTACCCTATTAATTTCCTTTTCCGTGAAGATAGTTGCGATTTCCGAAACAGGTGTGTCTTCTCGTACTGTGATTGCAGGTGAGGTCATGATATCTTCGGCTTTCTGCCGGCGCATGGGTATCGCGACACATCCCTTGTCCCTCAAGCATTTAGCCACGACCTCCATAAATGACCTGGCGTCTTTCCCCCCCATATGGAAGAGAAAGTCTTTCTCAGAGATAACTCCAACAACTTTTTCTCCATTCTCCACTACTGGGACCCCGGCGATGCTATGGCGGGCCATAATTTCGGCCGCTGTTTCTAAAGCGTCATCCTTTTTTACAAAAACAACGTCCGTGGTCATCACCTCCCCGGCGGTGACGGAATGGGTCATCCGATCGAGAGCACGTCGGTATGCAAAGCGATAGATCTCTTTAAAGTCGCCCGGAGTAATATCCAAATAGCCGTTGATGTCCTTCATCGCCTTGAAGATATCGTCGTCGGAGATATCCGTTGGGTCGGTGTCTAAATTTCGATGATTCATTTTATTATCCTTTTTTGTGAAGCTATTTAAAACGCACCTTTGGATGTGTGATTTCAGGTGAATCGATGGTTTGCAACCTTGCGCGAAATTCGGTTTCGGTTACTGAACTTTTCCAGTGCCCAGTAATGCCGGCAGTATATACCATCATGATATATATCCCGATGATGACAGTGCCCAGCCTGGCCGAATTCCAGAAGTTTTTCCTTATGCCTTTCGTTTTTAACGCCAGCGCATTTTCGATCGGACAGACCCGCGTACATTCCATGCATCCATTGCATTCCGGGCTGATAATATAACGCTTTTTGTCCACCGCCAAGTCATAAGGACACGCTTCGGAACAGCTCTTACAACCGATACAAGTGTCGGGATTACGCTGAATCCGTGTGGGGCTGCATAAGGCCAGCAATCCCATCAACGCTCCATAGGGGCACAGGTACCGGCACCAGGCATTGCGAATAAAGAGAGACGATAAAACCAATGCCGTTAAAACGACCACCGTCAGAGCGGACATTCGTGTGAAAAAATGGAGCATCTTGACATCGGATATCTTATAATAAGGGCTTTCCAGAAACCCTAAAATATCAGGGCTGCTCATGGAAAATATAATGACTACAAAAAATCCCAGCAGCAGGTATTTGAGACTTCGCAAAGGGAAATCCAGCCAGATGGGTAGTTTATAGTTTTTCCCGAAAAGGCTTCTTCCCAATTTCCAGAGCCATTCGGAGAGGGTTCCCACCGGACAGAACCATCCGCAAAACGATTTACGCAGTACAAGGGAAATAAAACCTGCAAATCCCAATAATACCATGGCTGCCGGGTGAACCGGATCCCAGATACCGGTTTGAGCAAACAGTTTCCATCCCATCAGCGCTCCGATGGGAAGAAAGCCTTCAACTCCCGGCGGCCTCAGGACGGTGATAATACCATTGCCCGAAGCCTGGTGAACATAGATGAAAAATTGAGCCCCTATTCCGATGGTTGCGAGAAATACGCTCAGTTGAAACCAATTTCGTTTTCCCCATGCATGGGGTTCTCTGCGTTCCTCATGTTGCAGAAGGGAACTGTCAGAACATATATTATTATCAGATTCTTTCAACATTTCACCAACTCTGTAATTTATTTTTGCAAGATCTTTTGTCCGATTGTGACTGTTCGATTTCACCCAAGATCACTTTTTCGCATTCCCTATGCATTCTACTCGAAAATGGATCACTTGCAATTGACCTAAGTCAATTCATTCGATCTTTATTTATGTTCTATATGCTTCTGAAAAAAACAAAAGCTTGACTTAGGTCAATGACAGTATCGGTTTTTACCTGCATATTCCTTCCTAAAAGAGATCGTCTAAACAAAGGGGGATTTACAATGAAAGAAAAAAGCGTATCAAGAAGAAATTTCATTAAAGCAAGTACCATGGGGATAGCAGTGTCTACCCTTTTACCTTCCATATTGTCTGCAGAAAAAGCCTTTGCCTCTACCAAAACAAATAAAAAGGCCATGTTTTGCTACCAATGCGAACAAACCTTTAAAGGGAAAGGATGTACAAAACTCGGAGTCTGTGGGAAAACTCCGCAAGTTGCAGCCCTCCAAGACCTTTTAATTTATACCCTTAAAGGACTTTCAATTGCTGCTGTTGCCGGCAGGAAAGTAAACATCAGCGATCCAGAAACCAATCGATTTACATGCATGGCAATGTTCTCTACCCTTACCAATGTGGAATTTGATCCTTACCGGTTTGAAGATCTTCTCCAGGAATCCGTTGCTTTGAGAGACAAAATGATCAAGCGTGTGAAAGATGCAGGTGGGACCATTTCATCAGATAGCGACAGCCTTACGCTGAAACTCAAGCCCTCTTTGGAAGGTATGGTCAAACAGGGCAAACAACACGGCCTCATGGCAGATCCCAAAATTGATCCGGATCTCAGGTCCCTGCAGCACATGCTCCTTTTTGGTATTAAGGGAATGGCTGCCTACACGGATCATGCCGCTGAACATGGCCAGGAAGATGAAAAAAATTATGAATTTGTCCATCGCGGTCTCGCTTCACTCGAGGATAAAAGCCTCGGCGCGAACGTCTATCTTGGATTGGTATTGGAATGCGGTGAAAAAAATCTTCGGGCGATGGAGCTTCTCAGTCTGGGGAATACTGGCGCTTACGGTGACCCCGTGCCCACCAAGGTTCCCCTGGGTGCGAAAAAAGGAAAGGCCATTTTAGTGTCCGGCCATGACTTTATTGATCTTGAGGCGGTTCTGAAAGCGAGTGCAGGCAAAGGTATATATGTTTATACTCATGGCGAAATGCTACCGGCCCATGGATATCCAAAACTGAAAGAGCGATTTCCTCATTTCTATGGTCACTATGGTACGGCCTGGCAGAACCAGAAAAAAGAATTTGCCAATTTCCCGGGTGCTATTCTTATGACCTCCAACTGTATCCAGAAACCCAAACAATCATATAAGAAAAACATTTTTACCTCCGGTACTGTCGGTATGCCGGGCCTGACTCATTTGAACAAAAATAATCTGAAACCTCTCATTGACAGAGCGCTGGAACTGCCAGGATATCCTGAAGACAAGAAAGATATGGAAATACTTGTGGGCTTTGGTCATAAGACAGTTCTTGGAGTGGCGGATAAAATTGTTGGGGGTGTGAAAGATGGTTCCATTGGCCATTTTTTTCTGGTCGGCGGTTGCGATGGCGTGAAGAAATCCAGGAACTACTACACTGAATTTGTTGAAAAAACGCCAAAGAACAGCCTAGTATTAACCCTGGCATGCGGTAAGTATAAATTCTTCAAACAACAGTTAGGAGACATTAACGGAATTCCGAGACTCCTGGACGTGGGCCAATGCAATGACGCCCATTCAGCCGTTCAGATTGCGGTTGCCCTTTCCAAGGCTTTTAATACCGATGTCAATGGGCTCCCTTTATCCTTTGTCATATCCTGGTATGAACAAAAAGCAGTTGCAATCCTTTATAGCCTGCTCCACCTCGGAATCAAGGACGTCTATCTGGGACCCTCATTACCGGCCTTCGTTTCACCGAATGTACTGAATATACTGGTCAAGAATTACAATTTAACCCCCATTGGAACACCTGATGGTGATATGAAAAAGATGCTGGGATAAACATTTAAATAAGGGACTGAGGGACATCAACTTTTGAACTAAACTTTTCTTGACCCCTGTTTCATTAAATGTCTAAATAGGGGAGTGTCCCTCCGTCCTCCTAAAACTACAACAGGAATGTTCGAAGGGCGTGGGAGAAATGACCATGATCTTCAATATTAGTCTCTATCTTTCACTGATTATCTTTGCTCTGGGTCTTACTTTCAAAATAAGCACCTGGTTTCGCTATAACTTTCAGTCACCCTCCAAACCATTTTCAGCATGGGAACGCTTTTACGCCGCCATGGGCGGCATTATGGCGACCTTTTTCAGCGGCAGGGTCCTCACCCTCTTGAGGACCCTTTTGCTGGATGTTTTCTGCCAGCGAAGGATCATGCGGGAGAGCCGACTTCGATGGTTCATGCACATGTGCTTGTTCTGGGGCTTCACGTTGCTGTTGCTGATGCACGCCCTGGAGGGGATGTTCACCTCAAACCTCTTTGAGGATTATGCCTCCACGCTGAACCCTTTTCTTTTTCTGAGGAATTTCTTTGCGTTTGTGGTCTTTGTGGGGATCGGGATTGCCATTTACCGCAGGTTTATCCAAAAAACCCCCCGTTTTTTCACCAACGCCATGGATCGATATGCTTTAATCATCCTCGCCGTGATCATGATGTCGGGTGTCTTTCTTGAAGCCGCAAAAATCGGTTCCTTTGAGAGATACTCCCAGATGGTGACGGATTATGCGGATTTTGACGGGGAGCAGGAACAAAAAGCCCTGGAGGCCTTATGGGTGGAGGATTTTGGCGTAGTCTCTCCGAATCTCACCAGTCCTTTTGACAAAGAGCTGCTCACCCGAGGGCATGAGTTGCACGAAATGAACTGTGCCGCCTGCCACTCTCGCCCCCAGTGGGCCTTCATAGGCTACGGGGCCGCCGTGGTCCTTCGACCCGTGGCCCTTCCACTAGACCGGTTGGGGCTTGTCACCCTATTGTGGACTATCCATTTTCTGGCCTGTTTCATAGGCCTTGCCTATCTCCCCTTCAGCAGGATGTTTCATATTCTCGCAAGCCCCTTGAACTTGCTTGCAAACAGCGTCATGGAAAAGGGGAAGTCCCACCCGGCAAATATCATCACCCTGCAGATGATGGCCCTGGATGCCTGCACCCACTGCGGGAGTTGCACCTCCCGATGCTCCCTTGCTGTTATTTTTGAAGAAATCCCAAACCCAAACATCCTCCCGTCGGAGAAAATCGCCTCCCTCAAGACCCTTGCCTCGGGAAAACCGCTCAGTGAACACCAGATGACTGTCATTCAGGAAGGCCTCTATCTATGCACCAATTGTTATCGCTGCACATCGGTCTGCCCGGCGGGCATCAACCTCCAGGAGCTGTGGTTCGATGTGAGGGAAGCGGTTCTGAAACGGGGACATCCCGAACTACTTGTCCTCACGCCCTTTTCCATGTACAGGGGGCTTTTGAGCCCCAATTTGGCGGAGGCGGATTACCACCGCGCCCAGGAACAACCCATAGCCGGCATTGAAGCGGTCTGCTCCGCTCTGTCCAAACCGGACGACCCCATCAAACCCGTTCACATGGACAGAGATTTTAAGAAACAATTACTCTCTTCGGCCAACGGATCGACCTTTTCATATTGTTTCACCTGTATTACCTGCTCGTCAGTCTGTCCGGTGGTCCGGAACTACCCGAACCCCTCCGAGGTCCTGGGGATGACCCCGCATCAGATCATCCGCGCAACAGCCCTTGGCCTGCCTGATCTGGTCTTCAGGTCCCGGATGCTCTGGTACTGTCTTGGCTGCTACCAGTGCCAGGATGCCTGTCCACAAGCGGTCCGGGTGGCGGATGTGCTGTTCGAGCTGAAAAACCTCGCGGTGGTGCGCATGAAAAACCAAAACCGCCAGACAGGAGAGATATCATGAAACTGGCACTCCAACGCTGTTGTACCACTCCCATTTTCCTCAAACAATATGAGACCTCAACCAATGCGGTCCTGGGCCGGCTCGGGGTACAACTGACAGATGAGGCCCTCAATTGCTGTGGTTATCCCCTGAAAAGCTACAACTACAAAGCCTACGTGCTTGCTTCGGCAAGGAACCTCTCCATTGCGGAAAAGCAGAAGGTCGACATTATGACCTTCTGCAATTGCTGCTATGGCACCCTGAAGGAGGTCGATGAACGGCTCAGAGAAGACCCAGCCCTCTGTGCTGAAATCAACGGCAAACTTGAGCAGGAAGCACTGAAATATGAAGGCAATGTTAAGATACAACACATCATGGAGGTGTTTTACCATGAGCTGGGGTCTGACCGGATCAGGGAACATATCGTTAAAAAATTTAAAGGATTAAAGATTGCCGTCCACTACGGATGTCACATTCTGCGTCCCAGGGAACTGGTTCAGTTTGGCGCGCCGGGAACCGCCGCTGTCTTTGACGAACTGGTGGCCATGACCGGGGCGGATCTTGTTCCGTGGCAACTGCAATCGGATTGTTGCGGTTCCCCCCTGTGGGGCATTGACGACGATCTTTCAGCGGCGCTGACCCGGAAAAAGATCGAAAATGCCAGAGCATCCGGCGCCGACTATTTTTGTCTTGCCTGCTCCTATTGTCAGGTACAGCTTGACAGGGTTCAGAAGCGGCTCTTGGACGAGGGACGTATCACGGACCCCATGCCGTCCATACTCTTCACGCAGCTCCTGGGGCTCTCCATGGGCATTGATCCTGACGTCCTGGGCATCCAGGAAAACCAGATAAACATCTCCCCCATCCTTGACTGCATTGACTGAGAGAGGGTAGGGGGGCGTAGAGGGACGTATTTTAACTAGAATTTCTGTTTACGGTTGAATGCCTTTGACTTGAGGTCTTTCCATATGCTATGAGAAGACCAGTTATCAGCCAACTGAGGTTTGTTCGGTGGTTGGGATCTTATGGGGAGGAGATGAAAAATGGCGAGTGTTAATAAGGTAATACTGGTGGGTAATTTGGGGGCAGACCCGGATGTTCGATATACGCCCAGTGGTGTGGCGGTGGCCAATTTTTCCATTGCCACGACGGAAACGTGGAAAGATAAGAGCACAGGGGAAAAGAAGGAACAGACGGAATGGCACAAGATCGTGGCCTGGCGGCGGCTTGGAGAAATCTGCGGAGAGTATTTACGCAAAGGCAGCCAAGTCTATATCGAGGGGAGTCTTCAAACAAGGGCATGGGAAGACAAGGAAGGCATCAAACGGTATACGACGGAAGTTGTTGCCTACAAAATGCAGATGCTCGGATCTCAGGGTGACAGGACGAGCGACAGATCGCCCCAGGGTGATTTGCCTGCGGAACCGCCTCCAAATCTCCCTGAAGACGATATTCCGTTTTAGAAAAAACGCCCCTGCCATCCATCTGGATTCGGCAGGGGCTGGTTTGTTCGCTTGGACTTAGGCTTTATCTTCTGGCTTCTCCTCATTTTCTTTGGGTTCTTCAATTTCACTTTTTGCTTCATGGGTCGCTTTTTTGAAATTTTTGATCCCTTTTCCGATCCCACTTCCGATTTCAGGCAATTTCCCAGCCCCGAAAATAACCAGAATGATGATTAAAATAATAATCAATTCCGGCATGCCTATTCCAAACATCGGGTTACCTCCATCACATCCATCACTTCGAGTTGATCACAAAACAGCCTGAGCGTGAATGGAACATGCCAGGTCCGGGTTCGCGATTTGAAAATCCGGTGGTCAGTCGTTATTTGCATCCGTTGTCAGGCAATTGCTTGATGTTAAAAGATTGCCTGAATTTATTAAGAGACCGCTGGTATTCTACCCAGCAGGACCACATGTTAAGCCATTCCCTGTTGTGCCAGAAAACATCGTGCGGCTGTCCTTTTTTTTCGGAAATTTTCATGTAATCTTCAAATTCGGCGCCGCAGCTTTCACATAAACGGAACTCGGGATGGGGCTTCCTTTGCGAATTGGAAGATTCTGGTTTTTCCGCGTTCGTTCCGCACATGGCACATTTGAAACGACATGATCCACATTGAAGCAGCCGCTGAACGGCATCAAACTTGTCCCGATTGGATTCTATCTGTTCCAGCCGTTTCTTATTTTCGATTCGACCGGTAATGCTGAGAATTTTATCCATGAAAAGCCCATCCAGTGAAATTGTTTCTTTTTTCCTTACTTCCCTATGAAAGCCTTCTTGTAATTGGAATGGTAACACCAAAATCCTGTCAGAGTCAAGACAGGCATTTCAAACATTAGAGTCGCTTTACTGCCACAGCCCCTTCAACAGTCCCGCCACGCCGGATCCTGCTTCGGATTTCATGTAGTCTGTAACAATGGGTATGAACTTGGTCATGGTTTCAGTGTTCATGCCTAGCTTAGAAAAGGAATCCGTCAGACTGGCCATGCCGCCGATCTTTGATGCACTCCCTCCCAGTGAGGAGAGTCCGCTGCTTTTCAGAAGCCCACCGGCGCTGCTATCTGAATCGGAGGAAGGGGCCTCGGCCATATACTTATCCACATCGGGGACCGCTTCTGATGCTTTGTTGAAGTCTTCGCTGCTCAGGTTTTCCTTGGCGTTACTAAAGAGAGCGCCAACACCGCCTTCCGCCTGCTTTTCGGTAATTCCAAGTGCATCCACCAACTTGGTGATCAAGTCCATTGTCCCTGCATTTCCTGGAGTGGGGGTGATTCCTCCCATCAGTAAAACAGAGAAACAAAGTGTTAACGTCCAGATTCTAAATCGTTTCATTCTTCTTCCTCCCAATTTTTGTGGCGATTATCCTCAACTTTATCACATACGTCATAAAAGTTCAATGAGATCAATTGCCACGGAATATTCTCAGCCGATCTCCATACCCTGAAAAATCATGATATTGCCATCCCCATTTGATCTCGTATGCGATGGATATCCTCCCCGTTTGGTGGGAAAGGGTAATTTCTTATGTCAGGGCCGGGCCTGGAATTGGCATAGGGGCGGTTGCATGCCACCTGCCCGTCATAACCCTCGCAACCGCTGGTGCGAAAGGGTTCTCCCGTGTCGATGATTCGATTAAGTTCCTTGGGTGGCGAGCCAAAATCAAGAATGCGGCCTGAAGGGTCGAATGCCATTTTTTCTGAACGACTGAACCCCTCATCCATCAGGTATCTGGCCAGTTGAATACGGCGGTATTGATCCATTGCCGGCATGGGGTGATCCTTCATCTGCGAATCGGCTTCGGGGAAAAATGAAAACAGATGGGTCCATCCGCCTGAATCCTGAATTTCCTGAATGGCTTCCACCATCTCTTTTTCGGTTTCCCCCATTCCGGTGACGAAGTGGCTTCCGGCATTGCGTTTCCCGAAAATCGTGATGGCATCGGAGAGGCACTGTTGGTATGTTTCCCATTTATGGGGCCCTCCCACGCCTTTGCCTCGGTATTGATCAAAAAGTTCAGGGGTTGCCAGGTCAATGGCCACACCGATTTTGTCAGCCCCTGCATCTTTGAAGTCCAGAAGATCCTCTTTTGACAGAATGGTGGGGGATATGAGCAGGGAGACGGGGATATCAAAACTGGAACGTAATCTGGAACAAATATCTTTGGTATCCTGAACGGAGCGCTTGTTGGTGATTTGAGAGATGCAGATCCGTTTGACCTTGTGCGGACGCTCGGAAATTCG
>Ga0307988_1001461_pt1 | contig 13193 bp, 12 predicted proteins | sample EllFjometagen183_FD_203166 | JGI IMG/M metagenome (GOLD analysis project Ga0307988, IMG submission 203166) | Marine microbial communities from Ellis Fjord, Antarctic Ocean - #183 | ecosystem: Environmental > Aquatic > Marine > Unclassified | place: Southern Ocean | collected 2014-10-08 | reverse complement strand
AAGGACGGTAAATTGAAAATGGGATACCGGCATTTCTAACCAGCATTTCAGCTTTAAATTTACTTTCTTCATAAGGGTTATGGAACCCTGAATCAATAGGATTATCTTCAATAGCTGTACCTTGGATTTTACCAGCTATATAAGCAGTACAAACATAATGCAGTTCTTTGACTTTCATCAACTTGGCTAAGTCAACAATATTTTCTGTTCCATGAAAATTGATGCGATAAGTCTTACCTTGTGGATCTTTACCAAGATTAACATCAGCAGCACAATGGAAAACAGTATCAACACCAGCTACTTCCGGCATAGCCGCAATAGCTTTGGGATCTATTTCCGCAATATCGCCACCAATCACAGTAATTGCATTCATGATTTTGTCAGCATCTTCAGGGTGTTCATCAAGTTCACACTGTTCGCGTATTATATCATTAACACGTTCGGCAGCGGATTGTGTCGCGCTTGCTCGTGTCAAAGCAACAATTTCAATATCATCACGTTCTTTAAACAAACCTGTAACGAACGCACTGCCAACCAAACCGGTTATTCCTGTAAGAAAAATCTTAGCCATTAAAAGCCCCAAATGTAATTTTATTATTTAATATTTCTATTCATTATGATAAAGATCTAACAACTAAGTATATTAGCTGATTATACTGAAAATACAAATCAAAATCAATTATTTTCACCATCTTAATTAATATTTTTTAGAAAAGCTTATTGGTATAAGCTAGAAAACAGGTTATTGTTTTCTCTAATAAGATAAATAATCAAAACCACAAAACTGTTTTAATTTGGGTTTAAAAGCATCTGTATATAAGGATTAAATAATGAATGATTTAAAACTGAACAGACCATTAATATTTTTTGACCTTGAAACAACCGGGGTGTCTGTAACAAATGACCGAATTGTCGAGATTTCTGTAGTAAAAATGTCTCCCGACGGAAAAAAACAAATAACCACCCGCCGTGTCAATCCACAAATTCCAATCCCTGCCGGAGCAAGCGAAATTCATGGGATTTATGACAAAGATGTAGAAAACGAACCGACTTTTGATCTGATCGCCGCAAATTTGTTAAAATATTTCACTGATTGCGACCTGGCTGGATACAATATTATAAAATTCGATATTCCACTGCTTATCGCTGAGTTCAAACGCTGCGACATAGAATATTCTACTGAAAATTGCCATATTGTCGATGCTTTTAATATTTTCTGTAAAAAATTCCCGCGCAACCTCGCAAGCGCCTATAATTTCTTCTGCGGTAAAACTATTGAAAACGCGCATAGTGCCGAAGCTGACACACTCGCAACACTTGAAGTTTTGGAAGGACAACTAAAAATGTATCCTGATCTGCCGCGTGATATCGCCGAACTTGATAAATTCTGCGATATGAGCGATCCAAACTCAATTGATAAAAGCAACCGTTTCAAATGGCAGGGCGACCGGGTGATTGTTAATTTTGGTAAAAGTTCAGGAACATCTCTACGGGATGTATGTATAGATAACCCTGGTTTCTTACAATGGATAGTCAAGGCTGATTTCCCCGATGATGTCAAAAAAATAGCCTCTGACGCGCTGCGTGGTAAATTCCCCGAAAAACCAAAGAAAAATGATGCAAAATAAACTTAAATCATTAATTAGCCTTTTAGACGACAGTAATATCGAAGTCGTCCATGAAGCGATGTCTGAATTGCTGAAGCACGAAGACGAAATCAATGAATATTTAGCTCATCATCAGGAAAGCACAAATCCGGAATTGCGCAAACGCGTACATCAGTTACAAGCTATTATGATTATGCGCAAACGTCGCGCAAGTTTCGCAAAAATATTAAAATCAAAGGATTTGAATCTGATTGACGGTTTGATAGCTGTTCATCTCCAGTGGTATGACAATGATTCAGAACGTTTCTTAAATGAATTATGGGAACGTTTTTTTGAAGCCAGCAAACGCTTTACTCCAAAAAATATTGATGAGATAGCATACCTTATGCGCAAATGCGGCTTTGAAATAGCAGCAACTGACGAATTACAGGCTGATTCCTTTTGTTTAGGTCCGATTCTTGATGATCTAGTTGGAGCTGATTTCATCCTCTGTGCTCTGGCCGCTCAACTCGCCAAAAGATGGGGATTTGAATTAGAAATCATCCGGGTTATGAACAATTTTCTGCTGATTGATAAAAATGGTAAAGCTCTGTCTCCAGCTAATTCCTGGCAGCTGATTACGGATATCGACTCTAAAAAATGTGAATTCTGGAGTAATAAACAAATTCTTGAACTAGCTTCAACAATGCTGTTTACGTTTGCGGTAAGCTCAAACAGTTTCCGCTATGTACATACAATCGGACACAGCCTGGCAAAAGTTTTAGACGAAGAAAAACTAGATTTTCTGCCATACCCATACGGCGCAAAAAAGGAAAAGAAATAAATCAATGTCACAAAACAAAAAAACAGCTCTCATTATTGGAGCAGGACCAGCCGGACTGATCGCGGCAATCAATGCCGCTCAAAATGCTTGCCGGGTTATTGTTTTTGAACAACAAAACCAGACAGGTCTAAAACTTCTGGCATCCGGCGGTGGACGCTGCAATCTGACCAACACTCTGGATGTTCCGCAATTAGCCGCGGCATTCGGCAGGCAAGGCCGATTCACCTTAAAGGCTCTAAACTTACTACCCCCTGAAAAACTGCGTGAATTTTTCGCCGCTCACGATGTCGAAACTGAAATCACCGATGGCTTTCATATTTTTCCTAAATCCGGTCATGCCAGAGATATTCTCAGCGTTCTATTAAACCTTTGCAAAGACTTGAATATCGAAATAAAAACTTCATGTAAAGTTGAAAATCTCATAATTGAAAACAATCAACTAAAAGGTATTCAAACTGAAAAAGCTAAGGTCTATGGAGAATATGTCCTAATTGCCGGTGGCGGTAAGGGCTATCCAAAACTTGGCGGAGACGGTGGAGCTTATCTTTTAGCTGAACAAGCCGGACACAAGATAAACGCCGCCCTGCCCGCTTTGGTCGGTTTGCGTTGCATGGAAGAATGGCCTGGACACTGTACCGGCATCAGTTTTGAAAAAGTTACAGCATCATTAGATTTGCCTAAATACCGTAAAAACATTTGTCAAGGCGAACTATTATTCACCCATCACGGTGTTTCAGGACCAGCAATCATCGACCTTGCAGGAGATGTATCGCGTTTGCTTATTAAAACACATGAAATTCCATTGAAAATCAATTTATTTCCGGAAAAGAATCATGATGAATGGCTGAGTTTGTTTAGAAAACAACAGGAAGAATCCGGCAAAAAACAAATCACCAATATTTTATCACCTTATATACCTAAAGCTCTTGCCGCTGAATTTTGCGAACTGGCAAATATCTCGCCTGAAACAAAAATGGCTGAGTTAAAGGCAGAAGCACGCAATAAACTAGCTTCTCTGTTAGGTTCTTTTACCTTGACAATAAAAGGCACTGATGGCTGGGATAAAGCAATGCTCACCCATGGCGGAGTCGCACTCAAAAAAATCAATCCAGACACCCTGGAAAGCCGTTTACTTCCGGGATTATTTTTCGCTGGCGAAGTTTTAGACTTGCAAGGACCATGTGGAGGGTATAATTTACAATGGGCATTTGCCAGCGGAACATTAGCTGGCTCAAATCTAAAATAAAAGGAGCAGTAAGATGAAAACATTACCAGTACAAGAATTAACGCTTGAAAAATTTGATCGTTATGGGAAATTCGCTGACATGCTCAATGTCAATGCTGATTTTATAGGAGAAAAACCAATCACATTCTTTCGCGACATGCTGCGTCAAGACTTGAAAGATACCGCGGTTTGCTATTCAATCCTGCAAGTCGATTCTCGCGAGAAAATTATTGATATATCCGAATACCATGATCATACAGCTGAAATGATTATGCCAATGGATTGCGATGTTGTCATGCACGTAGCTCCGGCAGATTGTGGACCGGATGCACCAACAGATAAGATCGAACTTTTCCGAGTACCAAAAGGCACAATGATAATCTTGCGCCCGGGAGTATGGCATCACGCCCCTTTCACTCTCAACGGCGAAACCGCAAACATCTTAATCGGTTTACCGGAAAGACTCTACGCTACAGATTGCAAAGTTTCTGAAATCCCAACAGAAAAACAATTAGAAGTAGAATAAAGGGCAAAAAAAAGACAAGATTTTGATTTATTAAAAAATCAAATCTTGTCTTTGTGCTGAAACATAAGTTTCAGGAAGTTGCATCAGTCCATAGAAATAGCTTCTACTGGGCATTCGCCAACGCAAGCACCACAATCGATGCAATCGTCTGCGCTAATTACTGCTACTTCATCTTTCATAGCGATAGCTTCTACTGGACATGAGTCCACGCAAGCTCCGCAACCTGTACATGTGTCTTTATTTACTATTGCAGCCATTTGTCTGTCTCCTTGTTATGATTTAGAACCACTGCTTGCCCATTTTTGGGCATAAAGTGCTAATATAGACTCAGAATATATTATTTCAACACCAAAAAATTAAAATTCTCAAATATTAATCATCTCCCAGATAATGTATTTTGATTTTATTTAATTTCGGGGCTTGATTTTTCATAAAATCTATCAATATTAAGCCTACAGTTTCAGTTCGGGATGTAGCGCAGTCTGGTTAGCGCGTTTGACTGGGGGTCAAAAGGTCGCAAGTTCGAATCTTGTCATCCCGACCATCTTTTCTTCTTTACTATCAACAATTTACGCCATTTTTACAACTCTTTGTATTTCCTGTCATAAAATGAACCATTTGGCTACAATCCTGTTTCCTTCAAGCTATATAGAAGATTATTTTTTAATGAAAGCTAATTATCGTAATTTTCCAGCACACATAACATTATTCATAATACAGTTCTCCTTAAAAAATGTTTTTATAGAAAAAACCCCTCTAGTATAAATTAAAAGAACCACAACAGTATATTATGACAAAAAAAGTAGATAATTAAGGGATTGGACGTTAGAATTGTGTTTTTTGTGCGAACTATTGAAAATATGGATTGCTGTGGAATTTTACTTTGAACAATAAATTATTTGCATAGAAGATGATTGACAGTTATATTCCAATTAGTTTAAAGAGGTTATATTAATGATGAAAGATACAATAGTTGAACAAGCCGGAGAGATGAAATCTGATATCGGCAAACATTTACATTCTGGCGACTTGCCGGCAGGAGAGATTGTTGGGCAGTATGAAATCAAAGAACTGCTTGGTGCTGGTGGACTTGCTAAAGTTTACAAAGCTTATGACAAAGAACTTGACCGTTACCTTGCCTTAAAAATATTACGTCCAGGAGTGGTCACATCTGAAGCTGCAAAAAAACGTTTTCAACAGGAAATAAATCTACAGGCTAAGCTTTCTATGGCCGGTTGTGTTAGTATTTTTGGTACTGGAGAGCACAACGGTACACTTTATTGCGCTATGGAATACGTGGAAGGAAAAACCTTGCGACAGATGTTGCGCGATAAAAGCCTAGACACAACGGAAACTATCAGGATTTTAGTTAAGGTTGCTAAAATTATCAAAGAACTGCACCAGCGTGGTTTAGAACATCGCGATATCAAGCCCGCTAACATAATGCTGAACCAATATAATGAAGTTGTGCTACTTGATTTCGGTTTAGCTAAAGCCATGGAAAATAAATTAAATTTATGCGCTACATTTCATGATGAATTCCTGGGCACTCCGGCTTATATGAGTCCTGAACAAAGTAGTGAAGATAACAAGCTTTACAGAGCTGGATGTTCTGATGTTTACGCTCTTGGCGTATTAGCATTCGAGATGTTGACTGGGGAATTACCTTACGCTATTAATAATTTGAGTTTGCATGAGGTGTTTTATGTAATTCGTAATGAACAACCTGAACCAGTCAGTAAATATAATAAAGAAGTCCCAGTAGCAATAGAAAAAATCATCAATCAAGCACTAATCAAAGAACCGTCAGCTCGTATTTCGCTTGACGATTTTTACCAAGGATTACGTGCTGGAAGCAATATAAAGAAGCATCGACTTTCAGTAAAAGCAGCGGCAATCGTATTAGTGAGTATTCTAACTATTTTTATCGTGAGCATATTCATTGTTTCATTGCTGAACAGAGAAGTCGCAAAATCACAGCGTCCAGTAAAAACTGCAGTAAAAAGTTTTATAGTTATTCCAAAGACAGAAATTAAGCTTCTTAAATTATCTGGAGGAAGCTTTATTATGGGTAGTGACGATGGAGAAAGCTTTGCCAAACCAGCACACCGAGTTGTAGTAAGTCCTTTCTTTATTGGAGTGCATGAAATAAACGGGAAACAGTATACCGCGATAATCAATAGCGCTACTAAAGAACAGACAAATTCAGAATTACCGCTAAGTGTTTCATGGCATGAAGCTAATAAATTTTGTCGGCTTTTGACATTGCGGGAAAAGAGAGCTGGACGTTTACTTGACGGAATGGTATACAGATTGCCGACCGAGGCTGAATGGGAATACGCTTGTCGGGCCGGATCTAAAGGAAAATATTTTTTCGGGGGCATGGTTGAGGAATTATCAGATTACGCGGTTTATAACAAAGACAAAAAGTTTAAATCAGGTTCCAAAAAACCAAATCAATTCGGCTTGTACGATACTTTGGGCAATGTCTGGGAGTGGTGTTATGATGCCAAAGGAAAATATTCAGTTCTGCCGAAAGTCAATCCGCTTGCTTCTGGCCCATCACATATTGAACGTATAATTCGCGGCGGCAGTGCCGGTAGCGGCATAAATGAATGTAACAACTTCCATAGACGGGCTGTATCGCCTCATCGCAATGATCCTATGATAGGATTCAGGATTGTGCTTGGACATGAAATAAGTAAATAGCTTTTATTCTGCGTGAGATTGTTTTTTTAGTTGCGAATAGTATTTGAAAAAGATAGATTTGCCTTTCGCTCTGCTCAGGCTCAGCCTTCGCAAAGTAAGTATTAAGGGTTAAGTTATCTTGTAATTAATAGTTTGATAAAATAAGGAATAATTATGAAAACAGTTCGAATTCGGATTGGGGCAGTAAGTGCTTCACTGATGCTAGTGTTAATAATTTGCTTATGTACAGCTTGTGCATCTACTATTGGTAAATCAGAATATTCAGTTGCAATTAGCAGCAATCCACCTGGAGCAAAGTACCTTATAAAAGACGAAGATGGTCAGGTCTTTCATTCAGGTCAAACCCCGTCAACAGTAACCCTCAATGCCAGTGAAGGATATTTCAACAAAGCTGAATACATTATAGAATTAAAAAAAGATGGCTATTATTCATACAACGAAGATTTAAATGCTGAAGTTGATGTTTTATATATTGTAAATTTTATTTCTCCTGATCTTGCTATTATAGGCGGTTTGATTGTCGATCCAGTTACTGGTGCAATGTGGGAACTGCCCTCCACGAAACATATTATATTAGTCAAGAACGAACCTATTGTATATGCATCTTACAAAAAGCCAGAAGCTCTTGAAGAGGAAAAAACGGTCCAAAAAGCAGCTCAAAAAGCAGTAATATCTCAGAAAATATCTCCCAAAGTAGTAATATCTCAAAAAATAATAAAAGTTGAGAAAGATAAGAACGCCTATAGAGATGATGATTTACCTGACTTTATAGCACAATAAAATTACAGTTAAATACTTGAATAAATGGAAGTAACAATTATTTTAAGAACAGTTAACAAAACAAAAAATGGGGAATATATGAAATTTTTTGTATTCATTATGTCGTTGGCAGGACTACTATTTTTAAGTGGATGCATAAATTATAGTGTTGATGGAAAACAATTTTCTTCACCAGAAAAAGCTAGAGATCATCTATATGATGTTTTTATTCCTAAACAGCTAGAGGAAATCAATGAGCTGCACCATTTCGGTGGCAGTTTAGTATATAAAATGCCATCAAAAGAACTACTACTATCTCCTCCCTTTGTTGTATTAACAGGAAAAGGACAATTAAATCAAGGGCAAAAAAAATTCTTTATCTATTTATATGAAGCCGTTTTTGAGCTAATGTGTAAATCTTTGCGTAAAAGTAAGATGTTTGACAGAGTGGAATTACGCGCTTGTAATAACTTGAATGAATATGCCCGCCAAAATGGTTTCGATTATAGTCTAAAAAATACTGGCAAAAATTTCATTTTAACAGATGTAAAGACAGGTTTACAAGTTGATGTTGGTTTAGCTTCACAAGTAAAATATTGCATGAAATCTATTCAGGGAGGGATGAGAGAACTTCTTGATAAACTTCCCAAGAAAAAAAATCCTAAAATAAGTAAAAAGCAAGTTGTTAAAAAACAAAAAATAAAAAAAGAAAGCACTTCTATGCCTGAATTTTTAAAATAATAAACAAAGGCGTTAAAAAATGAAACAATTGTTCAAACAGTTACTAATGACAATAACTTTGTTTGGAATGATATTAATCGGGAGTGGGTGTGCTTCAAAGAAGCTGGACGACCATTATGCTTGGTCAGATAAAACAGTTGTTTTAAACAATGTGTATGCCAATGACATACCTAAAGTAAGTAATAGTAATTTAATAGTTAAAGTAAAAATGCCAAAAGATAATCGAGGGAAAACACGTAATTTTATTGGATATGTAAGAAATGGTCTCTTCATGCATACTGCTGATGTTTATGCTGACAAACCCGTTGCTCTATGGATTCAAGAAGTGATAATTAGCAATTTGAAAAAAGCAGGAATAAAAACAGAAACAGTCAAAGAAAACAACGGAAACAATGACGGAATATTCCTTGAATCTCAAATTGACAAGTTATTCTGTGATGTTGGATTTTATTTTACCGCTGATATAAATTTGCACATTGAACTGAACAATAAGGGTTCTGTTGTTTTAAATGAAACCTACAATGGAGACGCAGCAAAACTTAATTGGTGGGGTCATAAATCTGGATTTCGTATAACGACTGAAAAAGCCATGAAATCTTGTATAAATAAACTAATGCCAGAACTAATGAGAAAAATCAAAAAAATAGAAAAAAATATGCCTGAATCAAATGTAAGAACATCTCTTTCTGAAATTAAAAATGACAAAAAAATTACAGTTAAAAACAAATCTGGAACAACAAATAAACAAAAAGAAATTGAATCTCAGGAAGAAAATAATTTACCGGATTTTTTAAAATAAATAAAAGAAGGAGAGAGGGGAAAAGTAACTAATGTTGCTAAGGAGTAATTAATTGCAGTATTTTTCTAAGTTCATTTAAATTTTAATCTTAAAAATGGAGAATATTAAAAAATGAAAAAAAAGCTTGAACAACTGGCAATGGTAGCATTTGTGGTAGGGACTCTTTCATTCGGAGGCGGATGCGCCTTTGGTGACCGCCAAGTATCTTTACGCCCTGTTTATGCATACAAAATAGCGCAAGCCACAACTAAACAAAAAGTACAAGTTACTCTTCCTGAAGATGGTCGAAATATAAAACAAACGAATACATTTGTTGGTTATGTCCGAAACGGTTATGGTATGCATACTGCCAGCGTATTTTCGAAAAAAACAATTAATGACTGGGTACAAGAATGTATTGTTAAAAACCTTAAAAATGCTGGTTTCAACGTTACAAAAGAGAAAAAGACGACAAAGGGACTATACATTTCAACATTAATGCAAGTCTTGGAGTGTGATGCTCAAATGCAATATAATGCACGAGTAATACTCAAAACAAAACTAAAGAAAGATGATTTCACACTCTTTGAACAAACTTTTTCAGGTAATTTTAAACAAACCAACTGGGCTGCAAGCTCCTCAGGGTACCAGCAATGTTTAACTAAAGCAATGAAGCAATGTGTTGATAGGATGATACCGGCTTTGGCAAGAGAACTTGAAAAATACCAACCCAGCATTACGCAAACAGCAATAGCTTCTACGGCGAAGACACCTAAAACAGTATCTAAAGTAACAACAATTACAGCAAAGCCCAAAAGCAATCAATTGCCTGATTTTCTTAAATAATAGAACTCACAAAAGAGAGACAATCTAATGAAAAGAAACATATTAAACATAAAGAAAGTATTCGCATTACTTTTTGTGCTGTTTTTGACATTAGATGTTTCTGCTGCTACTAAAGGAATTAAGGCTGTACGTGTTTTTTCTCCGCAATTTAAGTATCGTCGAAAAGTTGCTATATGTATTGGAATTGATAAGTATTCAGAATTCAAAGCAGAGGGTAAACATTGCAGCGATCTAAAATCCGCGGTTAGTGATGCCCAAAAAATGGCTGTTTTCTTTCGCGCTTCGAATTTCGATGAAGTTATATTACTGACAGACCAGAAGGCAAGTAAAGATAATATTATAAGGGCAGTAGAGCGCGTAAAAGCTCAATCTCACAAAAATGATTTGCTTGTCTTTTATTACTCTGGTCATGGTAGCGGAATCGTTGTTGCAAATTCTCCGCGTAGTTATTTAATTCCTTTTGATTGTCTATCTGGACAAGCAGCAAAACGTGGTATATCTGTGGATCTACTAAAGGAACTGGCAATAACTATGAATAACAGTCATATTCTTTTTCTGTTAGATTGTTGTTATGCCGGAGTCTTGGTAGCTGACAGATCACGAAAACCGGATTCAATGAATGTAAAGGAGTTTCAAAAATTTCTCAAGAAACGTTGCATTTATGCCTTGGTAGCTTCTGGAGTTACACAAACAGCTATAGAAAATGCTCGTGTTGGCGGAGTATTTACAAATAGTATTTTGCAATCACTAAAAGGAAAAGCAGATACAAATCGTGACGGAAAAGTTTTGGTTATCAAAGAACTGACTCATATTGTAGCGGCAGATGTTAGTCAAAATTCCGCTACACCTCAAACTCCCTGCGGTGCGAAACTGGCTCTTGGTGATGGGGATATTGTTTTATCAGTCGTCAAGCACGCAATAGTAAAGAATATTTCGGCTCAAACAAAAAAAATTGTATCCAAGAATATTTCAGAGATCAAGCAAGCTTATAAAAAAGTACTCGAATTACAAAATGAAAATAAGATCAGACAAGCTCAGTTATTGATGACTGACGTTTATATAAATTATGATGAATTACCAGCAAAACAAAGAGATACTAAAGTGTTTGGTAAATATCTTGCAGAACTGATAGATTTGACAGAACTGACTTTTAAACAAATTTCTAAAAATGACAGTAGCGAATCCGCACTTCTATATCATTATTCACAAGAATTTCTAAAATTAAACCCTGAACAGTTTAAAAAAGCCGATACGTATTTAAAGATGGGAGCTTATTGCATCTACCGCGGAGAATATAAAAAAGCGGAACAATTAACTAAAGAAGCATTAACGATGTTCTCTAAGGCAGGAGCCCGACGATCAGTCAAACAAAAAAAAATAATTAACAGTCTAAGCTTCCTAGGATTAATATCTATTAAACTTTATAGATATGATGCGGCATTACAATATCTTAAACAAGCTATTGATTTAGCAGCTAAACAGCAAGATTCTAAAGACTCATTAGATATGGCAAAACTATGCAATATAATGGGGCAGTTGTATACTGAAACTGGCAAATTTCAAACTTCTCAAAAATGGCTTGAAAGATCTTTAAATGAGTATAGAAAGAATTTTAAGGAAGACAGTCTTGGCGTTGCTACTGTATACAATGATCTCGGCGTTTGTGCCTTGAAAAATAAAAATTATCGACAAGCTCTAAGCTATCTAAATAGTTCTATAAGTATTGATTCCAAAATTTTCGGAAAAAATAGTAAGCACAGTATAACAGCTTATTGTAACTTGAGCACTACTTATTTACAAAAAGGAGAATTAAAGAAAGCTTTGAAGTTCGCTAAAAAAGCCAGAACTATTGTAAGGCGATATTTTTTGCCGGGACATCCGCGCATTGCTGATGTAGATAGGGTTCTTGGACAAGTATATTTTGCGCAAAAACGCTATTCAAGCGCAGAATATTTCTTTAAACATGGTTTAGCTATTACAAAAAAATATTTTGGCGATCATCCCTATACAGCCACAGCATATCAAGAGTTAGGAGAACTATATTTGCGCAAGCATTTTTGGCGTCGAGCAGAAGTTTTATTCCAAAAAGCTAGAAAAATTCAAGATAAATATTTAGGTGTTAATCATTATCAAACAATAAATACTGAACATTTAATAGAGCAAGTCAAAAAAGAAAAAATGAAAAAGGATTAATTTATGCTAAAACTACTTAAAAATCATCTCCTGCTATTGTGTGGAACACTACTTATAATCTGCCTGGCATCCTGCTCTACCACAGAGTCCCCACCTAAACCGATTGATATCAATGGTAAATTCATCAAAAATATGTCAGATAAAATGATGCGTTCATTATTGAACTCCAATATTCTCGCTAATGCCAAAAAGACTCCACGGATCGCCTTGATTAAATTCAGGAATATATCCAGATTTCCTATGCCTTCACGAATTTTCCTAGCTAAACTAAGAGCAGATCTCAACAGTAAGGCTCAAGGCAGAATTACTTTTTTGGACAGGAGTCATATTAAAGCGATAAAATCTGAACGTTCGATGAAGCGCAAAGGGGTGTTTTCATTCACTCAGGGTAGCCTTAAACAGGCTGTTAGTGGCGCGGATTATTTCTTGACCGGAAAACTCTATAGCCATTCTGGAGGAAGTAATAAAGGTGCTCGCAGTGACTATGTATTATTTACATTTTATCTCGTTAACTCAGAAAACAGCGATATTCTCTGGGAAGATCAGTTTGAATTGGAATTTGATGGAAATATAAATATTATTTATCAATAAATAAAAAAAGGAGCTTATTATGTTTAGAATTAGTATTTATCGTGGTTTAGGAACAGTTGTGCTTGGAACACTACTTGCAGGATGTGCAACAGAAGGTCCGGGAGGACTAAGTGAACATTCTATCGGATCTGCCGAACGCAACCGCACGGCTGTTGTTTTGGATCCTGCTTTAATGCCTAGTTGGTTTGATAAACTGCTTGGCAAGGGCAAAATCTCATTTGAAAACCCAGTTTCCGAAAAACTTAATAAAACTAACATATTGCGGATCCATTCTGAAATCAGGAATCGTCAAAGCGATGAAGCATTAATCTTTGAAGCATCCACCGTATTTCGTAATCGATCAAATAGAATAGTTGATGAATCACGATGGGAAAAAATCAAGCTTTCACCCAATC
>Ga0307988_1001460_pt1 | contig 13193 bp, 24 predicted proteins | sample EllFjometagen183_FD_203166 | JGI IMG/M metagenome (GOLD analysis project Ga0307988, IMG submission 203166) | Marine microbial communities from Ellis Fjord, Antarctic Ocean - #183 | ecosystem: Environmental > Aquatic > Marine > Unclassified | place: Southern Ocean | collected 2014-10-08 | reverse complement strand
TAAAATATTTTAAAAAGAAAACTATTGATGATACCTACTATATAAATAAAGGGAAAAGTAAATGAATGAAAAAACAGTTAACATAGATAACTTTATTGGAGTGTATGATAATTACATTACTGAAGATGAATGTAATAAAGCCATTCAAATATATGAGAATCAAAATAAATTTAATAATACAATAAATAGAATAGGTTTTGAAAAAGCCTCTATTTTGCAAAAACAAGATCAACAATTTTTTGCAGGGGAAAATAATTTAGACGTATGGTGGGAAACTTTAAAACCCATGATGTTTAATTTTGATATAGCCTTAAAACATTATGTGGAAAATACTGGAGCTGCTAATGCTTATGGAGTTCCATTTAATTTCACAAGTTTAAAAATTCAAAAAACTTTACCTACAGAAGGTTACCATGTTTGGCACATAGAACATGGAAAAGGGTTTGACAATGAAGCACGTGCTTTTGTTTTTTCTATATATTTAAATGATGTTGAGGATGGAGGAGAAACAGAATTTTTACATTTTTCAAAAAGAGTAAAACCTAAAACAGGTAGAATAGTTATTTGGCCTGCAGCATTTCCTTATGTTCATAGAGGAAATCCTCCTTTATCAGGGGAGAAATATATTTTAACTTCTTGGATGATGTTAAGATAATTATAAAACATGAAATTAAATAATAAAACAATATTAGATTATAATTATTTAGATAAACAAAACAATCCTTTTCAAGTAATGATGGATTGGGAAAAACCTTATATGGAAAAATGTGTAGACATTTTAAAACCTCATGGTGATATATTAGAAATAGGTTTTGGTATGGGTTATTCTGCAACCGCTATCAATAAACATAGATTACGTTCATACACTGTTATTGAAAAAGATGAAAATGTTATAAAAAATTTTAAAAAATGGAAAAAAAAACAAACAACAAAAAAAATAAATTTAATAAAAGGAATGTGGCAATTTAAAATACCTTTTACTAAAAAATTTGATTGTATATTTTTCGATGATTCTCCCTCAAATGAAATAAAACTACATCAAGATAGGTTTAATCTTTTTTTAAAATTAATATTAAATCATGTTAAATATAATACAGTACTAGTCTCATATGCTACTGGAAAAAACAAGTTAATAGGCTACTTAACTAAACATTTTAAAATGAATACTTATCCTTATCGGATAACAATACCTTATAACTGTAGGTATGCTAAAGGAAATTATATGTATATAAATAAAATAACTTTTAGAAAAAAATTATAAATTTAATAAAAAATTAAGAAGAATAAGAAGTAGGTCTTGCACCTAATCTAATAATTTTCTCAGCTTCAGTTTCTGTGTGAGTAAGTTCACCCTCTGAATCATACGTATTACTATTGTTATTATCCCAATCAGATTGTAATTGATCTAAGTGTGCTAAATCCCATTTAGATGAAAACTGAGATATATCTCCAATGTTTGCACCAGCATATGATGAATTAGGTGTTTCATCTCTGTATTCTACTTCGTCAGAAGTAGTTGAGGTTCCATGTTGAATAGCCCAAATATTTAAAAATTTAGAATCAGACCAAAAAGCATCATCAGATATACTATAACTTGCAGCACTGTCACCACTTTGTTTAATAATCGTCTTATCTTCAAATACCACTGTCCAATTTGCGTTTGTTGTCATTTTTTCTCCTAAGTTTTTATAATGTAAATTAATGCTAAATAAGGTTGAAGCACAGAAGTTGCATCACCTGAAAAGTTTGCACTCATATTGTGAGAGTGAGATGACCCTGAACCGGAATTATTTGTATTAGCATTTTGAGTCCCACCTCTATAATTGATCTGACCAAAAGGAGCTAATGATGGATAAGTTACAGTTGCTCCAGGTCGGCTTATACCATGACTATGAGAAGCAAGTTGTGCTGTTGATAAAGTTGCATTAGCTGTTGAACCACCAACGTTTCCAGTTGCTGCTACTGTATTTGCTCCACCTGTTGAACCTAAAGCTTTACTTCCAGATTTACCAACTGGTGTATTGTCTTGTAAATTAGGTGTATTGAAAGTTGATGAACCATCACCTGCACCATAAGTAGTACCTACGATTCCAAATAGAGTTGCATAAGTTGATCTTGAAACTGCTGCACCATCACATTCTAAGAATCCAGATGGAACTGATGCTGAAGACCATGGAACAATCGTTGCTGCTGGAATACCTTCTATACCTGTAAGGTTTGCTCCATCAAAATCATATTTAGTTGCTTCGTAATTTGCCATATTATTTCTCCGTGTATGTCCATCCTGTTGTAGCGTCTCCAGAATATACTAATCCAAAAGCTGCACCTTGTGTATTAACTACAAGATCCGCTGCTCCATTAGCTATATTAGAAGAATTTCTACCAACAGTCAATGCGTTAGTGTTGAAATCATAACCTTGGTCTACAAAATTTACCGTATCTCCTGTAGCAGGTGATGCGGGCAGAGTTATAGTTACTGCTCCACCATTTGTATTTACTAAAATTTGTGCTCCAGCTTGAACTGTTTCAGCACTAGAGATTGCTCTCCATTTTCTTAGTTCTGAAGATTTATAAACATTAGTTCCATCTGACCATAACGTATAAGAATGACCCTCACATAAAAGAACACCTGTACCCGATGTAGTTTTAAAAGTTAAAGTATTTCCTGCATGATTACATGTATTTTCTACTGTGTATGTTTTTTCAACTGAATCTGGAATAGTTACATTAAGGTTTCCTGCTAAAGTACCTGTTAATTTAATAACTTCATTTTTACCGTTTGATACGGCTCCGTTTGTAAAAGTTAATGCTCTACTAGCATTGGTTACGTTAAAAGCATCGTATCCACCAATTGCTTGTTCTAAAATTAATAAGTTTGTATTTGTGATTGCACCCCAAGTTCCGGAGTTTTCACCTGTTGCTTGTACTGTAAGTTTTAAACTTGCTGATGTTGAGTTAGCCATATTTTAATTCCTTATACCATTTATTTTATAAAATTAAAGAGTTAGTGTCAAACTCTTTATGCAGCGACTTCCACCCAACCAGGAGGATCCGTAGGTGCTGAACCTGTAGGAACCGTGTTCCAAATCAAAGCATTAACAGAAGTTATACCCATAGTCAAGGGTAATCCAGTTAGTGCTACATCTACGTGAATTACTACACTAGGAGAAGCTAACTGATTATTCATAGAAATACCTGTAACATCTACAGGAGTATTTAAATCAACGGCCACAGAACCTAGGTTAACGGACATTGCTATTCCAGTAACATCTGGTGAAACATCTCCAGTCATACCTAATTGACCTAAAGCACCAATCGTAAATTCACCAATAATCATTGCATCAGGTGCAGGATCTACTACCCCTAAAGTCAATTGAGCTACGTTTAAAGTATTAGCAATTACAGTTGCACTACCACTGATTTCCGTAGGAGTACCTACAGCCGTAGTCATAGCTATTCCAGATACATCTACATTTGCATATTGACCTTCAACACCCCAGGCGTTGCTTCCCCAAAATTGTCTACCCCAACCTGTTTGGTTATATGCTTCTATAGTACCTAAAGCCATGTTGGCTTGATTACCTGTAGCCATAGCGTCAGGACCAGCGTCGGCTGTTCCTAAAACATTAGTCATGGCAATACCATCTTGAAAAATAGTAGTTGCAATATCAATTGATACATCTCCAACAACGGCAGTTATTGGAATTCCACTTGGAATTGGGAGTACGTCTATTTGAGTTGTTGCGGTTCCTATATTAATAGTTGCTGCATCACCTTCAGCAATTAAAGTACCTTGGATACCCCAAGCCTGAACACCCCATTCAAGTCTGCCCCAACCTGCATTAATTTCACCTGCAGTGGTTTCATCGCCTAAAGAATTGGTAAGTGCTATTCCAGTTAATTGTATAGTAGGGTTAGCGTTGTCTCCCCATTGGTTTACATTCCAAGGGCCGGTTCCGAAAGTTCCTGATGCCATAGGAGGCTACCTCCTAATTAACCAGAGATTCTTAAAATCGCTGCTGTTGATGTAGCTGCTGGGAATTGAATTGTAAAAACACCTGACGTAGCTGTTTTATCTGCTCCAAAATCTAAAACACATACTGCAGCATTAGTTGTAGCTGATGATGTGTTATAAATTAAAGCGCCTCTAGCAGTTAGAGTTACGCCTGTAAAAGATCTGTCACTAAAATCAACTCTTGCTACACCTGCTGTTAATGATGTTCCTAGATTAACTAGTAGTCCACCACCTGATGCGTACTGACCAGTGTTAGCTACTTCAGTATTAGCTCCACCACCTGGATTAGTCGAGAATGCAGTTGTTGCTGAGTTTAAAGTTGCAGAAGAAGTATATAAAGCTATTTTAAATTTGTCTTGACTTGCTAAAAAATTCATATCTGCTTCGAAAAGCTGTTTCTTAAATGTGTTTGCGATCGCTTGTGTTATAGCCATAATTTTTTTCTCCTATTGTTTTCCTATTCGAGGAACACCTGCTTGGTATTCATCCCGTCTTCGTCTTCCCATTTGTTCAATTGAGAATCCTTTAACAGCCTCTACGTACTTATTATCATATAACTGAAGCATGTCAACAGGACCTTTTAAAAATCCATAAGCCTCTGCGAGGCACGCATATAAAAGTCCATTGGGAAAATATGTACTTAAGTATGTAGTCGTATTTGTAGACGATAAACCAGGATCTTTCAAGATATAATTTAACTGAATTGTATAAGTAGCGTCAGGCGTAGGAGCCATTACAATAGTGTCCTCATCCCACCAACTATAGTATTTAGGCACTCCTGTCGCTCCCGTAGGGTTAAATTCAGACATAAAACTAGTGTCCCTGAACTGTAAAAATTCTCTATTATCTGCAGAAGCTATACCATCTGAGTCCACAATTTGAGCTGATCTTATAGTTAAAGCATTAGTAGGAGTGTCTATAAATCTAGTACTAGTTAATACATTCGCCGTAGCATATCTTCTATTGTTATCTGAGTCTACTTCTCTTAAAATTCTAAATTCAGCATCATTTATAATACCATCAACAATAGTAGCTGTTAAAACATTAGAACTAACTTCTGTGTAATCTCTAATTTTTTGTACTAATTCTGCGTATGTCATTTATTAAGATCTCCCATCCGTTATATTAACATTTAAAGGACCAGCAATACAACCATTTCCTCCACCAGGTCCATACACATCTATTAAAAAAGTACCTGGACTTGTAGCAGGTATATTATAACCGTTTTGATTAGTAATTGTTGGGGGCTGACCTCCACTTGGAGAAGTTGTGGTATTTAAAGAAACAACATTTCTTGTTCCAAAAATATTGGCTCCTGAACTGTGAGCACTTGCAATAGTATTATTAGGAGTCTGTCCTCTAAACGGTGCATTAGTTCCTCTAACTAAACCAGATAAAGTTTTTGTACCAGAAGTATATGTTGTATATTGAATTACTTCATTTTCATATAACCCACTTGTAGAATTAATTTTTTCAATCATTATAAAGCCTCCAGTAGAAATAAAACCAAGGTCATCTGTAACAGTCAGAGTTTGAGTTGTAGCATCTATATCCGTTGCTAATGTTGTAGATAATTCTAATTCTTGAATACTTCTTTGAAGAGCAGTTGTAAGGGATAATAAAGGTTGTTGAACACTCATTAGTCTTACTGCATCATTTATTTGTATTCCACTATTAGATTGATCAATGACATAAGTTGTAAAAGTACCACCGCTTCCAGTGGAGATAGGATTAACCGGTAAAAAATCTCCTGTAGGTAATTCTAATCTATCGGGTCTTGGATGCATTAATCCTTGTGGATCAGCTGTAAAAGGTTTTGGTTCTAATTGAGGTTGTTTAGGTTCGTATTCAGAAGTATGAACTCTAGATCCATTCCATTCTCTAACCATTTCAGTATAGGGAAATTGCAAACCACTTCGGTCTGAAATAAATAATGCATGTTTTCCTCTTGCCGTGTTTCCCATAATTACATACTCGGATAATAAGTTTTAGGTGAAAGGAAAGCACTACTTGAAGAACCATCTTCCTCTAGAGCTCTTGCCAATTCATCTTCATAAATTAATTTTAATTCTTGTATTCTAGGTGGTGCGTATTTCATTGCTAAATAATATGCTAAACCTGCAACCATGCAAGGAACGAATCTAAAAGGAACGTTTGCTGCATTAGTATAGTCTCCCGCATCTTGGATTCTTTTCTCGTAATAAAAATTTATTGTGTCTCCATTTTGAGTAGATCCAGGAGTCAAGTATAATTGAATTAAGACTCTATCTATAAATCTTTGAACAAAATATTGTGAAGGTTGTCCTACGGCTGTTTTGTTAGAAAGAGCTTGATATTGAGATCTGTTAATTTTTTCTAAAGGTGAGTCTACATTAGAACTATTTCTGTAAGAACATTCTAAAATATCCGAAGCCTGGTTAACAAAATTAGTAATAGCAGCTCCATCTGCGTGAGTTGCTGCAGTAGTTCCATTAACTCCACGTGTCACTCCTGTTAGTTCTAAAGTACTAAATCCTGTGTAAGAAATATTTTCACTTCCTACATTAATAGTACCCTCTGTAGGCATATCAGTAATCGAGGCTAAAGTAATTCCAGTTGTGGCTGCTGTTGAAGCAATTGCTGCAGTTAAAGTAGATGTTATTCCATTAGAGTTACCGTCAGCAGTTGAACGATAAATTAAATATTCGTTTTGACCATTAACTAAGTTAATATTAGTATTTGCTACTTCCCAAAAATGAAGACCTCTGTTTCCCCATTCAGAAAATAAAATATTTAAAGAACGTCTAGCAGTTTTTAAATTATAACCGCTCATATCGAATTGACCTATTCGATTATAAGATTCTTCAATTATCTCATCGATAGAGAATGTCTTATCAAATGTTGTAGTGCCTGAAGTAACATTGGCCATCAGTTATCCTATGTAAAGGTTATAGTAACGCCAGGTGTGTCTGTTAAGTCTAAATAAACACCTTCTTTAAATAAAATACCCGAACTAGGAATTAGGACATTTAATCCTTCTGTTCCAAATTTATAAGTAGCGATTGAAGTTCCAGCTGCTCCACCACTTTTTAAAACGACACTAGCACTAGCGACACCTTCTGCTTGAATAGAAGTTACTCTAGCTCTTTGCGTTGTAGGAACCATTTGTGCGTCTGCTGCAGCGTGTGCTACTGATTGGTCACTTGAAAATGAACTCATATTTTTCTCCTTAAAATTTTAAATGTGGGCCGAAGCCCACACTAATTAGTTATTATAAGTCTGCTGCGTCTTGAACAGAATTATTTTGGATGTACATTACAGTAACTGTAGATGCACCAGTAGTACTATCACCATTAGCACCAGTAAAGTCAGCTAGAACTTGTAAGTCAGTAGTTCCAACATTAGTTGCTTCAGTATCTAAAGTACCATGAGTAGTTGCTAAAGCTTTAACATTAACCCCATCTAAAAATGCATTAGCATCTGCAATTGTTCCAACTGATATAGTTGCTGCACCAGTATCATTGTTTACTGTAGTAACATTTAAAATTACATCTACGATTTGTGAGTTTGCTGGAATTACTGCACAAACTTGATTTAAGTGTGATGCACCTATGATATCAGCTTTTACAGACTGAGCCATAGTTACAAAACCTACGTTTGCAATGTTAGTTCCAACAGTTGTTCCTGTTGTATTTGAAATCGTTCCCGCTTTTACTGGTCCCGAAAAAGTAGTATTTGCCATGATAGTTCTCCTAGTTAAATTCTACATAGTCTCTAGGCCGTCGACTATACCGCGTCCATGCAGAAAATTAATATATTGTATAGTGAGATATTTATAGCTTATTTTTGAATAGAGTGCAAGAGATCCTACAGTGTGGAGTCGAATTTTCCAACGATGTAGCTTGTTAATTAAGTAGCTACTGAAACTTCTGGAGCAGAACCGTCTATGTTGTTCTGTAAGTGAGCTAATCTAGCTTCTTCAAGCTTGATATCAGTGATGATCTTTTTAACTTTATCGTCGATCTTCACCATATTAAGAGTGTATCTATTATTATCTAGATGCTCCTGTTCCCACTTCAACTCCAAGGACCTTTTTTGTTTGTATAGGTCTTGTATCATCGATAACCTCTTCGTAAGTTATTCTATTTAATCCCGAATGATAACTGTCCCCGAGATATTCCCAGACTATACCTTTTTCTCCAATTTTGTCAAGGATAGCTTTTTCAATACTTTCTAGATTATCCTCAGCTAATATTTCAAATTTAGTGTGGTAATTATAGGCCCAGATAGTGATGAGAGTTTTTTTCATAGTTTGTCTTTCTACTTACATAATGAGGCAAGATTGTGTCTTGCCTCATTATTTCTAATTATTATGCTCCTGGAGAACCGTAGATTCCTCTGAAGTCAGAAACACCAAATTGGTATCTCTCTCTTGCTTTGAATCTTAAGTTACCAGTATCGAAGTCGCCTTCCATAGCAGTTTTGATTGGTGTTCTAACGAAATGTTTCATTCCGTTTGGAACATCAGTGATAAGGAAGAATGCATTAGGATCAGTTAAGAAATTGTTCACTCTGTAACCTTGAGGAACCATTCCCATTGATCTGATTGCATTGATATCGTTATCAGCAGTTTGAACTCTGCCTTCTGATTTCATCAATCTCTCAGCTTGAAACTGTAGCGCAGAAGGGACAATCATTTTTGTCGCTTTCGCTGCAATTTTTAAACCTCTTTCATCAGTGAACGCTGCAATGTCAATAAGAGATTGCTCTAATGAAGTTTCGTTTAAGTCAGCTGCTGTAGCTAAAGTGTTTGACACTGTTCCAGCAATAGTAGGGTGATTAGTTGCAAATAAATTGCTTCCATCCCCAGAAGTGAAACCACCTCCAAAACCATTAACCAAAGGGTTAACCGCTTTAACTTGCTTAGTGTTAGACATACTTCTTGCTAACGCTTTTGTGTATCTGCTTGACAGTCTGTCATACAGGTTATCTTCCACCGCTTCCTCAGTAATTGCGAAAGCAAGAGCCACTGTTTCCATAGTGTATCTAGCAGTGAAAGTCTCTTGAGCACTGTCAAAAGTTACACCTGATCCTTCGGGTTTTACTTGAGCATTAGCGAATCCAGATAACATAACTTCCTCTTCGAAAGCTCTGTCTGAAGTTTCTGTCGCGTAGATCTCAGCATGTTGGTTTTCGTATCTCTTATATTCCAAGCCGAATAATGCATTCAAACCTGGCTCTAGTTCTTTAACTAGTTGTCCTCGTGATATAGCCATATGATTATACTCCTGCCTGTGTTTTTAAGAAATGTTCATTGATCATAACAACAAAATTTACGTTACTTGTACTTAAATCGTTGTTGTTAATGTCTTTTGAAACACCAACTACTCTCAATTGTCCACTAGTTGAACTCAAAGATGAGTCGTCTAGTTCTACATTTGATACGTAGTTTGCTGAATCACCTGCTGCATACAGAATGTCATAGTTCATGAACACGTCTGTTTGAGCCGATGCTGTTGAGTTGTCCGATTGTATCTCAAATCTTTCATAAGGATCGTCTGATACAAATCCCACGATATCTGTTGCAGTATTACTTGCATTTAGATGTTGTGCGAATGTCGGTTTTTGTGTGTCGGTTGCTGTAAAGAAAACCCCGTTAAGTCCACCTAATAGTGAGTCTCCTGCTGCAGCTACTCCAATAGTTCCAGTGTTTAATGCTTTTACTGGATCTTGGAAATAGATAGCTGTTGCCGAAGCCGCTATTGAGTATTCACTTAAACCTTGGTTATCTCTATTCTGGCCGATTTTTCCGATGGCTCTTATGCCAAAGGCGTTATCTTTATTACTTGCCATTATATTGTCTCCATTGTTTATTTGTTTTTTTAAATGATGAACTTAGAAATTGTTAAAAAACTACTTCTTCGTACCACCAAAGGTTGTGCGAGTTTGTCTATCAATATTGATAGGCATACTTGGGTGCTCTTCCTTCATGAGATCGTTGTCGAATGCTTCCGCATTTTCCTGCGCCTGTTTACGATAGTATTCGGCGTATTGTCTTGCAATCTCTTCGGGTACTCTAGCGAGCACTAGGCCACCTTGACCGATCACTCCCTTGTATTTACCGTCTTGCACAACTGAATAGTCTGCTTCATTATATTCATCGGCTCTTACTAATTCGTAACCAGATCTAATACGACCTTGTACGTTTTTAGAATCGTCGAATCCCATTGATTCAGCTCTCAGCCATCTATGTACAAAACCTGCTGGTGCAGGGGGTGCATCTAATAAAGATGGTGGAGACCAGACTTTTGGTCGAGATGTTTTTTCTCTAGTCTGACTCGCACGTGAAGTTTTTTTATCGTCTATATTTTCCATGCTTATACTCCTTCCGTGATTTTTAATTGTTCCGCATAGTCTTTAAGTGGCACACCTAATTTTCTAGCAATTGCTACCTGTGACGGTGAGAGTTTCACAGTTTTGCGACCTGATGTTTTACTACTACGCGTTGCAGAAGCAACAGTTTGAGTAGGTTTGTTGGTCGAGTCTGAAACTATATCAAACTTGTGGGGGAATTCAACCCTTATTCTTCGGTCTACTTCCATATAATACTCATCGGCATCCGTATTAGGATCATATCCCTCAACTTCAGTCAATTGTCTGTGTATTACTTTGGCCCCTTCAGTCATAACAGGATCTCTGTTAAACCAAGTAGCGTTTTTACTAGCCCAACTTCTGGCTCTACTATCCACTCTTCTCGGTTCTTCAACTGGTTGGTATTGTTGCTGTCTTTCCATTTCTAAGGCTTGAGTAGCTTTTTGGTCAGCTTGTCTAGCTTTAAGATCAGAAAGTCTAGCTTCTTCATACCCTAATCTAGAAATTTCTGCACTTGCAGCAACTTCAGCTTTAAGATCGTTTTCTTCCCTAGCTTTAGCTAGTTTAGAAACAGCCGCTTCCATACCTGATTTAATTCTACCTTCTTTTTCAGACACAAATCCTGTATCTAATTTTGTAAGTCTAGAATTAAGTTGTTCTTTTTCAGCCAAAACACTTTTTGCATAAACAGTAGCCGCTTCTTCACGTCTTTCTGCTTCACGCATTTTTTTAGTTAGTTTAGCTATTCTTCTTTTTACTCCATCAGAGTATTCTTCTAATTCTTTCTTTTGTTCTGTATTTTCTTCTTCGCTAGCTTGAACATTAGGTTGCTCACTAGGTTTCTCAGGTGTGTCATTGGACTCATTATCGAATGTAACACCTTCTTCTTTGTTTTTATCATCGCTTATCTCCTGTGTTGAACTTTCTTCTACTAAAGTTTCTTTGGGTTCGTCCAAAGTGACTTCAGCTCCTGGTCCAGAAGTATCGATGTCAATGGTATCTTCTTGCATAGTTATCTCCTTCTATGATTGTTAATATTGATGAAGTATATCTTCAGGGTCGTCTATGTTTGCTAAAACTTCATCATCATTTAGCAATCTTACTTCACCCCCGTCAATTTGAATTCTTGATCCTGCATATTTTGCAAAGATTACCCAATCACCTTTTTTACACCAAGGTCCTTCAGGAAATTTTTCTTTGTCATAACAATGAGGTCCCATTTCAAGTACAAGTCCACAAGTAGATGCAACTTGTTGTCTCTCTACTGCATCTTGTGCAAGAAATATTCCACCTTTAGTTTTTTCTGGCATTCTGAAAGGAAGAACTAGAAGTCTCCAGCCCGTAGGTCTTGGTAACTTATTTGATTCTTTTGTTTTTAAACGCTCATAAGATTCTGTCTCAGAATCTTCTACTTTTTTATCTTGTTGCTCGTACTTTTCTTCCAATGCATTTTTATGCTTTGGGATTTCTGTCTTTTCCATCAAGATTGATGACGGTTCCGTTGTTGTCTTCATTTTTTGCTCCTTTGTTTAGCAGGTTGGATATTTCCCCTGAAATAAATGTATAAGCTTGCGCTTGTCCTAACATATACTTATATTTGTCCATACTGTCAACACCTCCACTAACCATAACATTGGCTACTTGATTGTAGTTGTCTTTTAACAGTTTTTGAATCTTTTGAATTAATACTAAATCGTCCATATTTAACCTTTCTATTTTTTAGCTAGTTTATCTTTGTTTTCGCCTTTTTTTATTACATAGTCTTGAGTTCCATTAGCACCTGTTTCAACTTCTTTTTTCAAGTTCCTAAACAAACTCATTTCAGTAATTTTTCTATACTTCTCTTTTAAAAAACTCTCTATCGCTTTTGTGTCTCTCATTTTTTCTTTTTCTTACATTTGCACTTAGGAGCTGTCAACCACTCGAAGAAATTATCAATAGCTCCAAAAAATTTATACATGAATCTATCAATCATTAGCAGTTCCACTTTCTAAGTGATTTATTAATTCTTGAGTTTGGATCGTTAGCTGTCTTAGCTGATGTACGTCTTTTTTTCATACCTGACATTCTAGCACAAAAAGATTTTCTACGATTAGCTGCAGTAGATCCTTCTTTTAATTTTGAGGGTTTAGTTGTAACGGCTGTTTTAAGTTTTGAACCAGGGTTAGCTGCTCTATAAGATGCAACACCTTTGGCATTCAGTCCACCTGATTTAGATTTACCTTCTTTTCTAGTCCAAGCTGCAGTAGTTGAGCCACCTTCTTTAAAACCAGTAAGCATCTTACCATAATACTTTTTATAGCTTTGATTTTCTCCAGGACCGCCTTTTATAAAACTACCAGTGTATTTTGTGTTAGGCATTTTCATTACGCTGTCGTTTTCTTTTTAGGAAAACCTTTTTTCATATTAGCATAAGCTTTCTTCGTTATCGTAGAATCTTTTTTACTTCTTGAGATCCCTTTCTTTTTACGAGAGTTGATGTTGGCCCAAAGGCCTTTTGCTTTAGCCATTATATTTTATACTCTCTGATTAAGCGTTAAGTTTTTTAACGATTCTTTTTTTTTCAGCTGTTAAATTTTTCTTACCTTTTGAAGTGTAAGCTTTTTCAGAATCTACTCTACCTAATTCTTCAAAGTCGTTTATTTTAGAGCCGTTTCTTTTTTTAACTCTTGAAACAGTTCCTCTTACGTTAGTAGTTTGTTTATTAAATCTTGGATTTGCCATTATTTTTTTCCTCCGTTGTTTCTAAATATTTGTGTACCCTTTATACCATAAATCGACGCAACTACAAGGATCCAAAGATTAGTGAACCATGACGGAAGCTCTG
>Ga0307988_1001459_pt1 | contig 13193 bp, 12 predicted proteins | sample EllFjometagen183_FD_203166 | JGI IMG/M metagenome (GOLD analysis project Ga0307988, IMG submission 203166) | Marine microbial communities from Ellis Fjord, Antarctic Ocean - #183 | ecosystem: Environmental > Aquatic > Marine > Unclassified | place: Southern Ocean | collected 2014-10-08 | reverse complement strand
GGGTCTAAAATACGCTGGATGCTTGATAATGTTGAAGGTTTGAGAGAAAAAGCCTCGCAGGGAAATGTCATGTTTGGAACTATGGATACCTGGCTTATCTGGAATCTCACCGGAGGAATTTCAAACGGCATTTTCATAACTGATTTTACCAATGCATCACGTTATCAACTCATGGATCTGGAAAATCTCTGTTGGGATAAGGATCTGCTGACTTTATATACTGTTCCTGAAATTTCACTACCGGAAATTAAGCCATCAATGGGAATGATCTATGGATATACAGATACAAATATACTGGAAGGCGGTAAAGTTCCACTGTGCGGGATTCTGGGAGATCAGCAGTCTGCACTCTTTGGACAGGCATGCTTCTCAGAAGGAATGGCGAAAAACACCTATGGAACCGGATGCTTTCTACTGGTAAATACCGGAATAAAACCCTATAAATCAACACAGGGGCTGCTTACCACAGCGGCCTACCACAAAGCAGGGGAGTCTCCAAAATATGCGTTGGAAGGATCAATAGCTGTTGCCGGTTCGCTGGTGCAATGGGTGAGAGATAATCTGGGACTGGTGAAAACCGCTCCGGAACTGGATATACTTGCTGAATCAGTGGAAGATAATGGCGGTGTCTATTTTGTTCCTGCTTTTTCCGGACTCTTTGCTCCTTATTGGCGGTCAGATGCCAGAGGAGTTATTGCAGGACTCACGGGATTTGCAAATTCAGGACACATTGCCCGGGCTGTTCTTGAAGCAACTGCCTATCAGGCATATGATATCTTTGGAGCAGTTGAAAAAGATTCAGGAATTAAACTTAGTGAACTTCGTGTTGACGGCGGTCTGACAAACAGCAGACTGCTGATGCAGTTTCAGTCTGATATGCTCAATATTCCGGTTATCAGACCTGCAGTTAAAGAGACTACTGCACTGGGAGCTGCCTATGCGGCAGGACTCTCTACCGGGTTCTGGGAGAGTGAGGAAGAGCTTGGCAGACAATGGCGTGAAGATTTACGATGGGTTCCCGGAATGGCTGAGCAGGAAAGAGCGGCATTGTTAAAGAATTGGCATAAAGCTGTGGAAAGAACATTGAATTGGAGTGAGTAAGTTGCAGATTGGCGGATTTTCAATATTTTATATCCTCTATTTTGTTCTTGCCATTGGTCTGTCCATTCAGCTGCTGCTGGATAATAAAACCCCTCAGTCAACTTTTGCCTGGATATTGGCACTTTTTCTCATCCCCTATGCCGGCGCAATTATCTATCTCATGGGCGGTCTTAACTGGAGACGCCGGAAGCTGGTAAAAATACGGCCGGAAGAGGTTTTCGGGGAGCGGATGAAAGATCTGCTTGTTGAACAGGCCGCGCAAATTCAGGACTCCTATTCTCAGATTGGATCTGATATCTCTAAAATATTAACCATTACCATGAAGACCGGAAATGCCATTGTTACTCAGGATAATGCATTGGAGATTTATCATACAGGTAAGGAGAAATTTGATCGTTTGTTTGAGGATCTGGAAAATGCAACGCGCTCAATTCATATGGAGTATTTTATTTTCCGGGATGATGAAATGGGTAACAGAATTATGGATATTCTGGAGCGAAAAGCTAATGAGGGATTGGAAGTTCGATTTTTGGTTGATGGAGCAGGATCCCGACCTACCTTTACCCGGAAAGGGCGGCGCCGGCTTAAAAAAAGCAAGGTTCAGTTTAGAAATTTTCTGGATCCGGCTAATATTGTTACCGCATGGCTGATAAACTATCGTATGCACCGTAAAATTGTGGTTATTGATGGAAAAATTGCTTATACCGGCGGAATGAATCTTGCTGCTGAATATATAACAGGACTTCCCCGGTTTGAAAGCTGGCGCGATACACACCTTCGTTTTAGTGAAGGTGGGGCAGTTGTGCTGCTTCAATCGGTATTTATTGCAGACTGGGTAAATAGCGGCGGTATTATCGATTCGTTTGGACAATATATTGATGGGACTGCAAGTGATAAAAAAACTAACAGGCTTTTGCCGGTTCAGATTCTCTGCAGCGGTCCCGATTCTCACTGGTTTTCGATTCACAAACTCTTTCTCACGATGATATTCAATGCCAATACAAAAGTAATGATTCAAAGTCCCTATTTTGTACCTGATGAAAGTATCGCTGCCGCCATGGAGACTGCTGCATTGAGCGGAGTTGAAGTTTCACTCATGATGACCGGGAAAGCTGATAAGTATGTACCTTTCTGGGTTGCTCATACTTTTTTCGAGCCGATGCTGCTGGCCGGGGTTAAAATATACCTCTATGAGGCAGGCTTTTTTCATGTGAAATCGCTTGTTATTGATGATGTTATGGCAACAGTAGGGAGCTGTAATGTGGATCAACGAAGTTTCTTTCTTGACTACGAATTAAATACGGTTCTGTATGATCAGAAAACAGCTATGCAGCTGACGGCACAATTTGAGAAGGATCTTGAATCCTGCAGGCAATTCACTTTGGAAGACTATAATTCGATTGGCCGGTTGAAGCGATTCAGAAATTCTGCTTTCCGCATTGTAGCCCCGCTATTGTGATTATAAGGGGATAGTTCTATAATCGGTGTATGGAAATGCGTATGAATTACGAAATAATTGGGGGAGATTTTTAGTATGAAATGGCTGGAAGAAATCTGGTATGTTCGTGATATTATCCGACCTCTGGTAGATATTGGAATAACCTCTTTTATTCTCTATCGTCTCTATATTAATATAGCCCGGACAAGTGCAGTTCAGATTCTCAGGATTGTCATCATAACCGGATGTATATATGCAGCTGCGTATATTCTCCAGTTAAATACACTGTTATGGATATTTGATCATATTTTACTTGCAGTCATCATTATTGTTGCAATTATTTATCAACCTGAATTAAGAAGGGCTTTCACCAGAACCTGGTCACGAGGCGGCCGGCTTTTTCGTTTTGGCAGCCAGACTTCACAGGAGCAGATTGAGACAATTATCAATGCTTTGGTCGTGCTGTCTGCTAAAAGACGTGGAGCACTCATTGTTTTTCCCAGAAAACTGGGTATACGTGGTGTAGTTGATACCGGGACACGGCTGAATGCTGATTTGTCCAGTGCCTTAATACTCACACTTTATGACCACAATACTCCGCTTCATGATGGAGCAGCTATAGTTCAGTCAGGTAAAATTATATCTGCAGGCTGTTTTCTACCATTAAGTGAGCAGGCTGATATTAGACGAAGTTTTGGTGCCAGACACCGTGCCGCTCTTGGTATGGCTGAAGATACCGATGCAGTGGTTCTGTGTGTTTCTGAAGAGACAGGCTCGATTTCTCTGGCCTATAATGCCAATCTCTATTACGATCTCCAGCCGGAAACGGCAAAAAGAATGATTATAGCTCTCCTGAATTATCATGATGTAAATCCTGAAATGATTGAGGAGGTGTCCCATGCCAAAGAGTAAATTCCTGCAGGGTCTGGTGTATAACTGGCCGGCAAAAATATTATCGCTGGTAACGGCACTGCTGATCTTCTTTTTGATTCAGATGGTAACTGCTTCCGAGCGTGCTTTTTATATTCCGCTGGAAGTAAGTATTCCTGAAAATTATATTGTAGAAAACACAGTCCCGGATCAGATAAAGCTGATTATTAAGGGACCTGAAAAAGATATCTACCGTATTATACCAGAGCAGATAACCAGTTCTATTGATTTTCTGGATGCGGATTCTGAGGGTGTCCATATAAGGAATGTTATTATCAATACCGATATGGTGGTTGGAGATACTGATATGGTTACCTATGAACCGGATCCTGGTTCGGTTAAGCTGTTTCTCAGTACGGTAGTAAAAGAGGATAGCCAGTGATTTTGGGTGTAGGACTCGATATTCTTGAAACTCATCGGATGGCTGTAAAAGCAAAAGATCCCGGATTTCTCAATCGGTTTATGCATCCCGATGAAATAGTCTATGCACAGGCAAGTAAAGAGGATCCTGCAATGACGTATGCTTCACGTTTTGCTGCAAAAGAGGCTTTTGGGAAAGCGCTTGGAATTGGTCTCCGCGGGCTCAAACTACGGGATATAGCTGTGGATCATGATGAAGCAGGACGCCCGTTTCTCTCTTTGTATGGAACTGCATTGGCTGCTTACCAAAAAATCGGCGGTTCATCTACTCATCTCTCACTTTCTCATCAAGACAGTATTGTTGCGGCAGTAGTTATTATTGAAGGAGATACAAGGGGTGGAGCATGAAGGACGTCCTTCCCGACGAATAAAACTGACACTGGCTTATGACGGGACAAACTTTTGCGGCTGGCAGATTCAGAAGAGTGACAGAACTGTTCAGCAGGTGCTGCAGGATGCTTTAACGAAACTGCACAAACATCCGGTATCAGTATCAGGATCAGGAAGAACGGATTCAGGGGTTCATGCAATAGGGCAGGTTGCCCATTTTGATACCACTTTGGAATCTATTCCGGCAGAAAAATTTATTCCTGCTTTAAACGGCCTTCTTCCTGAGGATGTTCGTATTCGCAGGAGTGTGGAAGTTTCTGATGATTTTCATGCAAGATTTCATGCAGTTGAACGTGAATATCGGTATTATATCTCTCTCCTGAGTGAGAATAATCCATTTACCCGACCATTTTCCCATACTGTAAATGCTCTGCCTGATATCGGGTTGCTGAATAGATATGCACAGATTATTGAAGGGATTCACGATTTTACCACCTTTTCTGCTGCAGGTGATGTCAAAGAATCAAAGGTCAGAGCCATAGGCTCTGCGTCTTTCTATTTGGAGAAGGGGCAGCTGGTTTTCCGCATAAAAGGAAACGCATTTCTCTGGAGAATGGTAAGGTCTCTGGTGGGCACTATGCTTGAATTGGGACAAAAAAATGCATCGTCTGAAAAGATGCAGGAGATACTGAAGGCTGAAAACCGGCAGTTTGCCGGAACAACCGCACCTGCAAAGGGCTTGTTTTTATATAGGGTTAGATATGCATAAAGAGGAAGAAAATCTACAGAACGCACTGACAGGTTTGTGGGATATTATGGAATCTTCGGAGTCGGTGCTGATGAATAAGCGCAGCGGTACTTTTGACTCAGATGAGATGCCGGATTTTTCCGCGGTAATTCAGTCGATCCTTCGTGACTCGGGTGTTCTTGAAGAGGTTGAAACTGGAGTTGGAGTTGCAGTTGGATCTGTATCCGGGGCTGAAGACAACGCTGTTTCCGAAGTTGACTATACTGCTGAGTATGAAATGAATCCCGACCCGGAGACCGGACATACTACTTTCAACGATCTTCCCGATTATGCTGCCTCTTGCAGGAATCTGGCAGATGTTGCCTGGAAAGTGAATGAATGCACTCTTTGCGGATTATGTGAAACACGGCAGCATGCTGTGTCCGGTTCAGGTGTTATGAATCCGAAGGTTATGGTGATCGGGGAAGCTCCCGGAGCCCAGGAGGATAAGACGGGAGAACCATTTGTCGGTCCTGCCGGTAAATATCTTGATGCCTGGATGGGAGCACTGAAACTTTTTAGAGGAAGGGATCTGTTTATTGGTAATATAATAAAGTGCAGACCGCCTGAAAATAGAGATCCTCTTCCCGATGAGAAAGAGGCCTGCCTGCCGTACCTGCAGAGACAGATTCAGATCGTTAAACCCAAAACAATACTCTGCGTGGGGCGTATTGCGGCTCAAATACTTACCGGAGATTCTGCAGGAATAGGGCAGTTGAGGACCAAACAATATAAGTTTGAGGGGATCCCCATGGTGGTAACTTATCATCCAAGTGCGGTACTTCTTAATCCGCAGGAATATCGTAAGCCTGTATGGGAAGATCTTCAGCAGCTGCTGAAATTAATTCATTAAATTTTTGTTGAAGGAGTGTCCTTGGAATATGCTGATGTGGTGTTCAATGCACCTATGCGACAAACCTATACCTATATTATTCCTGAAGGAATAACCTGTAAGACCGGACAGCGGGTCACCGTCCCTCTGGGAAGAAGATCCGTAACCGGATTTGTGGTTAATACCGGTTCCACTGCTCCCACTGAATCATATGTACTAAAACCCATCTCAAGGGTCATAGATAAACAGCCTGTTTTTGCTGAGAGTGAAATTGAGTTGTCCAAATGGATGTCTTCGCTCTATCTCTGTTCTCCGGGAGAAGCCCTCTCTGTTATGATACCCGGCGGCCGCAGGGATTCTGCAATTCCGGCTCTGGTTGCTGATGATGATTTCTCTGAAAAAGCCCATGTGCTGACATCGCATCAGGAAGAGGCTGTAGAGGCCATCTGCAGCGGTGATAAATCGCTCTACTATCTATTTGGTGTTACTGGTTCAGGAAAAACTGAGGTTTTTCTCCAGGCCGCCGAATGGACTATAGCTGCCGGGAAATCGGTAATCTACCTGGTTCCGGAAATTACCCTTACCCATCAGCTTTCTGATCAGGTGAAGAACAGATTTGCGGGAAGGGTAGCGGTTCTGCACTCTGCTCTTACGCCCACGCAGCGCCTCATGGAGTGGATGCGGATCAGGCGGGGTGAGGTCGATATCACTATTGGTGCACGTAGTGCCGTATTTGCTCCCCACGAGAATCCAGGATTGATAATAATTGATGAGGAGCACGAAAACTCATACAAATCCGGTTCGTCGCCGAGGTACCATGCACGGCAGATTGCTTTTCATAGATCCTCGATATCCGGAGCTGTTCTGGTTATGGGAAGTGCAACTCCCTCTCTGGAGGCCTGGTATCTGATGAAAACCGGACGAATCCAGAGATTGGAGCTTCCTGAAAGAGTTTCCGGCGGATCAATGCCGAAGGTTGAAGTTGTGGATATGACCTTTGAAGAGGGTGCTCTGTCCCGCAAATTACAACAAGAGATCAGAAGTGTACTGCAGAAAAAAAGGCAGGTAATTCTCTTTCTGAATAGGCGGGGTTTTTCCTACTTTTTCCACTGCAAAACCTGCGGGTATGAGATGACCTGCAACCATTGTTCCGTTTCACTTACCTATCATAAAGAGCGCGGGCGGATGGTCTGCCACTATTGCGGTCAATCACGAAGACCTATCTCTGTCTGTCCCGACTGTGGTTCTCTCGATGTAGGGTATTCCGGCTTTGGGACTGAGATGATTGAAGAAGAGGTGGCAAAACTGTTTCCTCAGGCCCGTGTAGCCCGGCTTGATACTGATGCTGCCAAAAAAAAGGAAGTGGTAAAGAAGACGCTTGACGATTTTAGAAGTGGTGATATTGATATTCTGCTGGGTACTCAGATGGTTGCTAAGGGATTGAATTTTCCCGGTGTGGATCTTGTGGGGATTGTTCTTGCGGACAGTGCCCTTCACTTACCAGACTTTCGGGCTCAGGAAAGGACTTTTTCCCTTATTCTGCAGGTGTCCGGACGATCGGGACGGTTTTCAAATGATGGGAAAGTAGTGGTTCAGACTTATAGGCCTGATAATAGTGCGGTCAGACTTGGGGCAATCGGCGATATTGAGCAGTTCTGCGAGCAGGAGCTTTCTATGCGGCGGATGACCAAATTCCCTCCGTATACACGTCTGAGCAGGCTGGTATTCCGCTCAAAAGATTTAAAGAAAGTTGAAAAAATGGCCGATCAGGCCGATCAGATACTGAATCAGGTGATTAGGGATGTCGATTGTCCTCCTGAGCAAAAAGCGGATATATTAGGTCCGGCAGAGTGCCCGCTGGCAAGAATTTCCGGTAACTACCGCTGGCAGATTATTATTCGATCTACCTCGTTCCCTATTTTACGGCTGGTAACAGCAAGTTTTATGGATAGGGTTAAGCCGATGGGCGGAACTTTCATTGAGGTTGATATTGATCCGGTGAACCTCCTCTAATTAACCATTTAAGATATAATAATTAGACTCGTTTTTGCAAATCAATTGACGACAAGCTGCCATTTTTAGTAACATACAGGTATGTTAGATATAATTACACTAGGTGATGAATTTCTCCGGGAAAAAACCGAGAGAATTACAAGTTTTGGCCTTGAAATACCGGTATTGGCAGATGCAATGATAGAAGCTATGCGTGGTGAACGGGGATTGGGTTTAGCAGGACCTCAGGTTGGGGTTTTGAAAAGAATATTTGTTATGGAACTGCCGGAAGAGGGTGTTCCGAGGGTTTTTATTAATCCGGAAATTATAGAGACTTCACAGGAGCTATCCTCGTATGAAGAGGGGTGTCTAAGTATTCCCGGTATGTATTGTGATGTTATAAGACCGGCACTCGTAACCGTGCAGGCTCAGGATGTTAAGGGGAAACCATTTACCATTAAAGCTGATGGAATGCTGGCCAGGGTAATTCAGCATGAAAATGACCACCTTCACGGCGTTCTTTTTATTGATCGAATAGAAGAAGACCCTAGAGAGAGAATTTTGAAAGCTTATAAGAAACGGGAAAAACGTAACAAATCATGAGGATACTCTTTGCAGGAACTCCGGATATAGCCGTTCCCTCTCTCCGGAAAATTGCCGGGGAGTTCAATGTGTGCGGGGTACTGACAAACCCGGACAGAATACGTGCCAGAGGAAAAAGAGTACTCCCTTCGCCGGTTAAACAGGCGGCCATGGAGTTCGATATTCCATTGGTGCAGCCTGAACGGTTGTTTCGCGAAGCCCGTGAAGCGGTTGCGGCTCTGGCTCCTGATTTTCTGGTAACCTTTGCATACGGCCGCATATTCGGCCCAAAATTTCTTGCACTTTTTCCCATGGGCGGGATCAATATTCATCCCTCACTCCTACCGGAGCTGCGGGGCAGTTCTCCCATCCAGTCAGCATTGCTGGGAGGGCTGAGCAAAACGGGAATTACCATCCAGGAAATTGCTTTGGAAATGGATACCGGGAATATTCTGCTGCAGAAAGAGATTCCGCTGTTCGGGACAGAGACCACCGAAAGTCTAACGGAAAGTGTTGCCGAACAAAGTGCAGATATGCTTTTTGAAGTGCTGCAGGCAATAAAGAACGGCACCGCAATCCCTAAAGTTCAGGATGAACAAGAAGCCACTTACTGCGGTAAGATAGAGAAAAATGATAGAAAAATTGACTGGAGTAAGGATGCAGGGACCCTGAGCAATGAAGTGCGTGCTTTTATACCCTGGCCCAAATCAGTTACTACCTATAAAACCAAAAATCTCATGATAACCTATGCACTGCCGATTTCAGAAAACCAGTTGAGGATTGATGCAGATTCTACTGAGAGGCCTGCTCCCGGGACTGTGCTGCATGATCTCTCAAAAGAGGGAATAATTATCGTTTGCGGACATGGCGGCCTTCTGGTGACGAAACTGCAGCTTGAAGCAAAAAAAGTTATGGAATGGAAAGTCTTTCTTAATGGGAATTCTGATATTCTAGGATCTATACTGCTATAAATATCATCTTACAAAATTATGCATTGCATAATTCGTTTGCTTTGCAAACTTCGAGTATTTACTTATTAACAACAGAGTTTTATCATAAATTATGAAAAACCGCTTAGTCCTGCTCATTGTTCTGCTCCTCACTATATCTTCTTTACTTAACGCCGCCGTTCCCGGATCATTAAAAAACTGGGATCCTGAAGGACCAGGTGACATTCCAACCGTTGCCGTGGTGTTATCAGGCGGAGTTGCTCTCGGTTTTTCCCATATAGGCGTGCTCAAGGCGATCGAAGCTGCCGGAATTCCCATAGACATGATTGCCGGTACCAGTATGGGGGGATTGGTCGGAGGGTTGTACGCAGCAGGATATTCTCCCAGTGATATTGAGAAGGTAACAACCGATACCGACTGGCTGCGGATGTTTATTGCGCCGGACTCCTTTCTTACCTATCTTTCGGGGCCGGTAATTGATGACCATAAAATGCTGATATCGTTTAATTTTGACTCACACGGGATCGGGAAGACGCTGGGTATTATTCCCGATCAGCAGATTCTCAACAAGCTCTCCAGGCTACTTATACGGGTATCGTACATACGGGATTTTGATAATTTACCGGTTCCCTTCAGATGTGTGGCGACAGACCTTCTCAGCGGAAAAGAACGAATATTTGACAGCGGCAGGCTTATTGAGTCGCTTCGTGCCAGTATGTCCCTTCCCGGTCTGTTTGCACCGTATCCCATTGATGGAAACTACTATATAGACGGTGGAATTGTGAATAATCTCCCGATAAATGCTGCTCTGGAGATGGGTGCTGATTTTGTAATTGTGGTAAATGTTGATTCTGAACAACCCGGTTCAATTTTAGATTTCAGTTCAGTGGTTGATATAATTGTCCATACAGCAGATGTGATGATACAGGCAAATGAGGCTGAGCAGGAGAGAAAAGCAGATATTCTTATCAAGCCGGATCTTACCGGGCTGGATCAGGCTGCTTTCTGGAAGTATGAAGAGTTTATTGAGAGAGGAGAGATTGCTGCAGAGGATAACCGTGAGGTGCTTCAGCAATTTGCCGAGATGATATCCGCTTACCGGCCCCTTGAATTCAAAGACCCTGATAGAGTGGGTGATTATTTTGACCGACCGGTCCATTTTGCAACTGATGTAATTCAGAGGGGAAGCGAAATTACCTCAGTTCCCATAAGCATGTTTGAGCCGCTTTTGAATCAGCCGTTATCTGATGAAATGCTGGATCGTCTGGTTCTCCGGGTAAATCAGGTTCTTACTTCCGGTTCCTATGAATCCATTAGTTTCGGACTGGCTAAAGTTCCCAAATCTGACAAGGAATATTATGCTCTTGAGCTGAATCCCGTTTACCTGCAGCGTGGAAAGCATAGTCTAAATGCCGGCTTTATGTTCAACGGAGGCTACAGCACCTCTGCCGATTCTCCCGGGTGGTTAATTTCTCCCGGATTTACTACTTCATTGAAATTTATTGAGCTGCTGGGAGAAAACTCGTATATCGTTGTTGATCTCAATCTTGAGGAGTTTCTGACCTCCTCAATACGGTTTTTCATGCCGATGAGTTCCGGTATTTTCTTTGCTCCTCATGTTCGCGGCGGGGAGCGCAGCTATACAGGAATTGTGAATTCTGTCGAGGAAAATAACATCATCTCATTTATTGAGGTGGGTGAGCATACTGGATATCGGGTGAATGATTTTCTGGAAGTTGGGCTTGATGCTATGGCCAGTTTTCAATGGAAGAGAAGTGGGGTTCCTGGATCTGAGCTCTTAAGTGCGATAGAAATTCTCCCTTTGGTGACGCCGAAGATTTCTTGGAATACCTGTCCACCATCCCGGTTTGTGCATGATGGAATACACAGCAGGTATCAGATTGCATTTTCTTTCCTGAATCCTGACTCCTGGTATCACCAGATTGTTCTTGAGCATGAGCAATTTATCCCGATAAATTTAAATGGTACTTTTTTTTATGATATTCTCTATGGTTCCTACCGGGGTGCAATTGCAGCTCCATGGACCTGTTTCGATGTAGGTGGCTGGAATGGTATTCCCGGATATCTTGCCGAATTTCTGGCTTGTACCGATGCTATGACTGTGGGCTTCGGGTATCGTTATCGAATTCCATTTTTCTCAGAAGCTATCGGCATGGATACCTATGCAATTGCACAATTTCGTGCAGGGAACGGGTATGATGGATTTCCGGGCTGGGATAATATTTCTGTCCGTTTCGGTGGTTCAGCAGGTTTCGGTATAGATACTATTCTGGGTGAAATGATCATTGGTGCGGGATTGAATCAGAGTCTTGAATTAGCATATTATCTGCTGTTTAATTGATGCTAAATATAGTTTTTTACCGATAAATAATGTATTGATTGAATGTATTAAAGTGGGTATTATGAATGTGTTCATGCGGCTGTCGTATAACGGTATTACCCGAGCTTCCCAAGCTCGTGACGCGAGTTCGACTCTCGCCAGCCGCTTTTTGCTATACTACATTTCATAAAGTAATGAGTTGATAAACCCATCCACATGTTGGATGGGTTTTTTCTGGATCAAAACAATAACCTGGGGTTCACTTCATAAATTGGTTTCAGATTGACATGCATGCAGAAAGGTATTAAAATGCATGCAGAGGTAATAATATGCCAACATTACAAGTGAGGGATCTTCCTGAAGACGTATATATTCGTTTATCTATGCTTGCAGAAGAGGAGAATAGAAGCATTACACAACAAACAATAGTTTTGCTCAAGGAGAGCTTAGGACTGCATAAAAATAATAAACTAAGGCGAAAAGCTCTTATAAAAAGTATAGCCGATAAAAATTATCCGGATTCAAAAAATCTTGATATTGTTGAAATGATTCGAGAGGATCGTGGTAGATGATAGTGGTACTCGATGCTTCTGCAGCAATAGAAATTGTGTTGAAACGAGAAAATGCACATCTCTATGTGGATCAATTATTAGAATCCGAAGCTGTTATTGCTCCCGATATCTATCTTTCTGAAGTTGCAAATGCGGCCTGGAAATATTTTAACCACGCAAATTATACCCATGAACAAACACTCGAACTTGCATTGGACAGTACAAATCTAATTGATCAATTTGTTCCTGTTAAGGAGTTGTGGATAGAAGCTTTGAGGGAATCCATATGTTTTAATCATCCAGTATATGATTCTTTATATGCTGTCTGTGCCAGAAGAAATGATGGGATTCTGCTGACTCAGGATAAGCGGCTACAAATATTATGTGAAAAATTGCATGTTAAATATATGTAGGTCATTATTTTAATACAATCAACCCTCATCAATTTTCATCCACCACTTTTCTGAATTTGGTTTAAAAATTGATATGCAGGGAAAATAGAGATATAATTCAGACAGAAGAGAGTGGGCTCTCTGACACAAAGCAGCCTGGAAATGCTCTTTCCGAAAGAGAATAGTACGGTAGTGACTTTTTATAACACTCTAAGCTGGGAAAGAAGTGAGGTTGTTGCTCTGCCTGGATGTCTGACAATCACTGACAGCTCAGGGGCAGAAATTCCACAATATTGTAATGGGGTCCATACCTATACTCAGGTGACAGTCCCGTCAATGGGATACGTTACCTATCAAAAAAGTGAAGGAATTACAAACACAAATCCGGGTGTACAGGTTAGCGATAACTCGCTTGAAAACGAGATGCTCAGCATCAAACTGGATAATAACGGGATAATTATATCCCTGTTTGATAAAAAATTGCAGAGAGAGATGCTGGAGGATGGGGCCAATCGGTTTTTGCTGTTTGAAGATAAGCCCTATTTGT
>Ga0307988_1001457_pt1 | contig 13209 bp, 5 predicted proteins | sample EllFjometagen183_FD_203166 | JGI IMG/M metagenome (GOLD analysis project Ga0307988, IMG submission 203166) | Marine microbial communities from Ellis Fjord, Antarctic Ocean - #183 | ecosystem: Environmental > Aquatic > Marine > Unclassified | place: Southern Ocean | collected 2014-10-08 | reverse complement strand
GTTCCTGTTTACCGGGAACAGCAGCTTTTGATTTTCTGATGTGTACATTGTTTCTTTTGTAATTATCTCAGCGCCGGTATCGATAACTTCAGGTACTTTTTTCCCGCTAACTGCATCAGCAGCATAAATTACTCCAAGATATCCCATGTTGAAAGGTTTCTGGACTATAATAGCCTGAATTATTTCCTGCTCCAGATATTGGATAATTGGTGATGAATTGTCAAATCCTATCAGTACAATTTCACTTTTTCTGCCGGATAATTCAAGAGCTCTTGCACTACCCACAGTTGAAGGCTCATTTAGCGCAATGATAGCAGCTAAATCTGGATTACTTTTTAATACAGATACAGCTTGTTCAGATGCTATTTTTGCATTCCCGCCCGAATACCATGTGCCGATTATATCTGCATACCCTTGAAGACTCTCCCTAACACCCTTTTCCCGGTCAAGAGCAGTTGAACTCTCTTTTACATAACTAATTATTGCTATTTGAGATCCTTTAGAAATATATTCTTTCATGATATGTCCAGCTTTTAAACCAGCAGAATAGTTATCGGTACCTATGCGGCTTACAGGTGAATCACTATCTACAAAAGAGTCTATAGTGATGAGGGGTATACCACTGGAAATTATATCTTCTGCAGCGGATATAAGACGTTTATAGTCGGCAGCGGCAAGAATAATAGCATCCGGCTCTCTGGCCATTGCTTCATACACCAATTGAATCTGGAGATCAATTTCGGTCTCAGATTTAGGTCCGGATATGGAAATATGTGCCTGGATATCTTCGGCAGCGGTTTCAAGACCCTGGCGAACTACATCCCAAAAAGGGATACTAGTATAGTCGGTAGATTTAAGAATAACTTCAATATTAATAGTCTCAACAGCAGCTCTGCGTGCGGGCTTCTGGTTTACAAAAGTGATTAAAATAACTGTAGCTGCAACAGTAACTACAGCAAGTAAAGAAATGATTTGCCCTTGTCTTTTCATATATTATCCATCTCCAATCAGTCTCTGTTTACCGGGAATAATAGCTTTTGGTTCTCTGAGGTGTACATATTTTCCCTAGTAATAATTTCTGCTCCTGTATCTACAGTCGTAGGGATTTTTTTTCCATTGATAGCATCAAGTGCATATTTTATCCCGAGATATCCCATATTAAATGGTTTTTGCACAATAATTGCCTGAATAATATCCTGCTCAACAAATTGAATTATTGCCGTTGAGTTATCAAAACCAACTAAATAAACCTTTCTGTCTCGTTTAAACTTATCGATAGCCTGAGCTGCTCCTAGAGTAGATTGCTCATTCAAAGCGATAAAACCATCTATTTCTGGATAATCTTCAAGAATCTGGAGTACTTGCTGCTCAGAAATAGTAATATTTCCACCGCTATACCAGGTGCCTATAATATTACCATCATCGGCAATTTTATCTCTCACCCCTTTTTCCCGGTTTATTTGCGATGATGTTTCTTTAACATAACTGATAATTGCTAGATTTTTTCCCTTTCCAATAAGTTTTAACAGTGTATCGCCCGCCTGTGCCCCTGCCGAATAGTTATCAGTTCCAATTCTGATTAGCGGTTTATCACTATCTATAAATGAATCTATGGTAATTAATGGTATCCCGGCATCCCATATCTCATCAGCAACGGAAATTAATCGTTTATAGTCAGCCGCAGCCAGAACAATAGCATCAGGTTTTCTCTTTACAGCTTCCTGAATCATTTCAATCTGAAGATCTATCTGAGTCTCTGTAAAAGGACCCTGAATAGTTGATTTTATTTGAAAATCTGCTGAGGCTGTCGCAACACCCTGTTTAATAACATTCCAAAATGGAAATCCAGCAAAATCTGAAGATTTGACAATTACTTCGATAGATATATTTTCGGGTTCCGCTGTACGTGAATGATTTGGATTGTAATCTGATAAAAAAATGAGAAGAACTATGGAGGCAGCTGCTGTAATTAGTAGAATGATTATTATCTGCTTTCTCATACGCTTAAGACTCCTGCTCAAGAGGGGGTAAGGTTAAAGTGAAAATAGTTCCTTTCCCGGGAATACTTTTGTAGGTAAGTCCAAATTCATCTCCAAAAAAGAGTTTGATACGCTCCTGTACATTTCTTAAGCCAACACCGCTGCCTGTTTTAGATTGGGCGCTATTTTCCAGCAAGTCCTCAAAAGAATCTACACTGATACCGACCCCATTATCCTCTATCTCAAAGATCAGGAGGTTTCCCTCTTTTCGTCCACTTATTTTTATCCATCCGCCGGATTTTTTCTCTTTAAGTCCATGGTAAATTGAGTTTTCCACTATCGGTTGAATAAGAAGTTTCAGCGTTCTGTATGAATAGATATCAGGATCAACATCAATCCTGTAATCGAGCTTGTTTTTGTAACGCATTTTTTGAATGGTAAGATAATTTCTAATATGATCCATCATGCTGCGGACACTTACAATTTCTGAGCCCTTTGTTATACCCAACCTGAAAAATTCAGCCAAAGCAGTCGTCATATCCACTACTTCTTCAGTCTGTCCGCATTCAGCCATCCAAATTATTGAATCCAGGGTGTTATATAAAAAGTGCGGATTAATTTGTGCCTGTAGTGCCTTTAACTCATTTTTACGTTTGATGTCCTGGTCTCGCTCATTTTGGTCCATGAGCTCTTTGATTTTTTTAATTGCAATTTTACAGTCCTGAGCTAGTTCCTGAATCTCATTTGTTGAATCAACGGCTATATCTATATTGAAATTTCCACGCTCAACTTCTTTCATAGATTCACGAAGTTTTTCTATAGGGCGGGAAATTCTGCTTGAAAGCAAAATTGAGAGGAGTATCAGTAAAGAAAATCCCAATATTCCCAGGAGGATATAAATTGTTCTTAACTGATTTTTGTACGAATTCATATCAACAATATAAGATACTCCGACAAGAGTCCAACCAGTATTATTTGATGTATGAACAGTATAAAGAACATCCTCATTATCCAATGTTAAGAATAAATTTCCATTTTTCAGCGTAAGAACTGAATCAATTAGTTCTGTTTTAAGATCACTGTAGATAAGTTGCTGGCGTGGGTGATACACTATTTCCCCAGTCTCATTAATCACAAAGACATAGCCCTGATTTCCTAGTTCAACTTCTTCACAAATTTCTTCGATAAGCTCATAATTTAGATCTACCATGAGAGTCCCGGCATACTCTCCGGTCCTTTTATTGATAATACTTTTGCTAAGGGTGATAACCCAGGGATATTCATCTTTTATCAAGTTTTGTACATGACCGGGAGAGAGGTATATTTCATCCGGTTTCTCTGAAGCGTGAATCAACCACTCCGGTTGTGTCATATCTATTGCTGGATTGATTAATTTATCCGGGGAATCTGTTATGGCTTCCCCATTGTTTAATATGAGAGCAATTGAGCTGATATCATTTCTGATGGTAAGCAGCGAATTAAAAAATGAGCTTATATTATCTTTTAAATTGATATAGTTGATCTGTGTTTTAGCAGTTTCCGGAGTATCCAATAGCTCCTGAATACCTTCGTTATCTCCGGCAACATTTGCTATATCAATCATATAAGCAATGTAGGTGTCGATGACATTGTTCAGCTGGGTAACCAATTGTGTGGTTGATATTTCTGCGTTTTCTTTAATAACTCTGCCGAAAAGATAGAATGATAATGTTCCTAAAAGAATAATGGTGGTTAGGAGAAGTATAGTAAAAGTGAGAATCATACTGTTCTGGATACTCCTGAATCTTCTCATCTACTCATTATCTCCCAATGATTGTCGATATTCTGATAAGGTTATTCCTGTGATTTTTCGAAAAATTGTACTGAAATATCCAGGGTCAGTATAACCGACATTCTCAGCTATTTCATAATTTTTCAAATCTGTAGAATTTGCCAACTCTTTTGCCTTATCTACTCGTAAATCCATAAGATATTCCAAAACAGTCATATTTGTATGTTTCTTGAATATTCTACTGAGATATCCAGGGCTGATAGCAAGAATATTACTGAGAATATCAGTCGACAGATCTTGTCTTGAGTAGTGGTCGTGTATGAAATCAATAGCTGCATATACCGTTTTTTCTGAAAAATCCTGACGCTTTTGTTTTAGTTTTTCTGAGGCTGAAAGACAAAAATCTCTTATCCAATCTTCAGACTCAGCTAATGTTTTCATTCCATTGAGTTTTAGGATTGGATCTGTTCTAGAGTTAATACCAAGATCCTTACACGAGATATCCAGCTCTTCAAGAGCATTAACGATCGTAATAAAATATTTTTGTATTTCCAGTTCAGCCCTATAAACAGAGATGCCGCTTTCCATTAGGTGATGGAAGAATTGAGTGATCTGTTTACCAATTTCTGCAACAGCCGCTGTTTTGATAGAAAGGATAATCTGGCGAAAATCATCATTAATCTGGGGTATAGGACTGCCTGCAGCTTTCGTTGCATAGTCATAATATATTGCACTGTTTTTGCCTTGGATAAAACGATAATCAACAGAAAGTTCAGATTCACGAAACGCCTGAAATATGGATTCAATTCCCTGTTTAACAGTGCTGATTCCCAATGTATTTGTTGAATAAGGGATTTCTAAAGATTGTTCCTGGTAGTTATTAATAAACTCTTTTGTAGAATCAGTTACAAATCGTTCAGTTTTACCCGAGATGATGATTACAAGCTGCCCTCCCGGGCGTTGAAATAAGAGAAAATTTTTATTTGGAGTACTATTTTGACAGATGTTTTGAACAGCCAGGAGAAATACTGAAAATGAAATTGAAGATCTGTTTCTTACTATATCAGGATCATCAGGATCAATAAGTATCGTTCGGATAAAACTATCGTGTGGAAGTTCAGCCTCAATATCAAAACCATAAGAAACAATCTCATCCTTGCTTATCGGGCTTGAAATCATTCTATTTAGCAGACGTTCCCTAATAAGTTCTTTGCTTTTTTCCGCCTGTTCTTTCAGCTTGTAAATACTTACATTAAAAGAGTGTTCTTTATCAAGGTGTTCTTTTAATCGCACGAGCAGCTGGCGAAGCTTTTTAGCGTTAATGGGTTTTAGTATGTATTCAAAGACGTTAAATTTCACTGCTTTTTGGGCATATTCAAACTCATCATAGCCGCTGAGTATAACTACTGTCGTTTCGGGATAGTTTTCAGCTATGAAAGCACAGACAGCCAATCCATCTTTTCCCGGCATATTGATATCGGTTAAAACTACATTCGGTCGATTAGCAATAACTGATTCAATGGTGTCATTTCCATTTTCACAGGGGGTGAGGAACGAAAATCCAAACTCAGCCCAATCAATTCTTTCAGAAAAACCGTTTCGGATTATCTCTTCATCATCAGCCATCAGGAAAGTATACATAGTTCCTCCACAGATGACATCATAGCGCGTACACCCTTATTCAGCAATATCCTGAAATTATATTATGCTGAAGTATGCGGGATTTTTCTTCGAAGTATATAGCCTTCCTGAACTGATGTGGATGGTTTTAGAAAAAAATCTTTTCCGTGGTTTGCTGTTGTCACCGGCTGCATTTTTTCATCAAATAGGGTGAAATCAGCATCAAATTTATAGAGTATATCAGGTCCAATATACTCAACCGGTGAATCAGATTTGATTTGGTTTTTTACTATGAGTTTGTATACTCCATTTCCTACGTGTTCCCCAATAGACCCAAGGAAGAGATGTGTCCGTAAATAGCTTTTATCTGTTGGTATCTGAATGTTTTTATTATCAAAGAAAAATCCGGTAGAAAAATCCCGGTGACTCACTGAAAAGAGCTCATTTTTATACTCTTTCCAGGATTGGGCTGATTCTCCTGTCTCCAATGCTTCCAAAGCTTTTCTATATGTTCTTGTGATGACAGCGGTATAATAGATTGATTTCATTCTGCCTTCAATTTTCAGTACGTCAACTCCGGCATCACGTAACTCTTTCAGATAATCTATCATACAAAGATCTTTTGAAGAGAGAATAGTCGTAAAGTTATCACCTTCAATTAATGGGAAGAGTTCTCCTGGACGTTCTTCTTCTTCAAGCGCTATTTCTCCCGGGTTTTGTGTTACTTTATATTTCCATCTGCAGGTGTGGGCACAGTCCCCTTTATTTGCACTTCTATCCGAAAGGAAACTGCTTAGGAAGCAGCGGCCTGAGTATGCCATGCACATTGCACCATGTACAAAGGCTTCAATCTCAAGATCCGGGTAACGATTTTTTATTTCGGCAATCTCTGACAGACTTGTCTCCCGTGCCGGGATTATCCGTGAGAATCCAAGATCCTGGTAAATACCAGCTGATTCTATGTTAGTACAATTGGCCTGTGTGCTTAAATGCAGCTCCCGATCCGGGAAATGTTTTTTTAACAGCGGAAGCAGCCCTAAGTCACTTATGATAAAGGCATCAAACGGGTATTTTGATAAATAATCAATTTGTGCTTCAAGATTTTTCAGATCAGCATTATTAAAAAAAATATTCAATGCACCATAAAGCTTTTTACTGCCTTTGATGTCGAGTATTTTTTTCCACTCATCTTCATGGAAGTTATCAGCTCTGGCACGAAGAGAAAAATTCTTTATCCCTATATAGGCAGCATCAGCGCCGTATGCATATGCATAATATAATTTTTCGAGATTTCCTGCCGGTGCTAATAGTTCCATACATTAATCCTTGTTTTTGAAGTCTGAAAAGGTGATTCCAATATAAAAGAGAATATAAATCACTGATTAAAACCCTTTTATGTAAGTCAGCTCCCTAAGTCAAACGCAATTTCCAAAACTTCTTCCATTGTATCTACCGGAAAGAAAGTTATACCTTTTTTAATATGTTCAGGTATTTCATCAAGATCACGGGAGTTATGTTTTGGAATTAAAATTGTCTTAATTCTATTTCTTCTGGCGGCAATGACTTTCTCTTTTAACCCACCAATAGGCATTACTTTCCCTGCGAGAGAAAGTTCTCCAGTCATGGCCAGAGCGCTCTTTATTTTCATCTGTTTTGCCAAAGAAAAGAGAGAACAGGCCATAGTTATACCAGCTGAGGGACCATCCTTTGGAGTTGCTCCTTCCGGTATATGTAAATGGATTGAATTTTTAGCGAAATAGTCATCCGGAATAGAGTAATTAGGTGCGATATGCCTGATATAGGTGTATGCTATACCTGCGGATTCTTTCATGACATCACCCATTTGTCCGGTAAGTTTTAATTCTCCCTTTCCCCGAATATTGACTGATTCAATAATGAGGGTATCTCCGCCAAAATTTGTCCATGCCAGACCTATTGTCATCCCGGGTTTTTCTGCAATTTTAATCTCATCTTCACGGAAAATCGGTTTCCCAAGATACTTCTCCAATTTATCAGGGTTGATTATTATCGGCAGAACAGGGACTGTTGTAATAAGTTCCATAGCAATTTTTCGGTGAATTTTATTTAAAGCCTTTTCATAGTTTCTCATTCCGGCTTCCCGGGCATACTCATCAGCAATCTTTGTAAGTGATTTTACCGTATAGGTAACAGATTTCTTTTCGATCCCATTTTTATCAAGACTTTTTGGAATAAGGTATTTCTTTGCAATTGAAACCTTTTCCTGGGCAATGTAACCTGATAATCTAATAATTTCCATTCGATCAATCAGCGGTCTTGGGATAGTATCCAGAGTGTTAGCAGTTACAATAAACAGAATTTGTGAGATATCAAACGGGAGATCAAGATAATGATCCCGGAAGGCAATGTTTTGTTCCGGGTCAAGTGCTTCAAGAAGTGCAGATGAGGGGTCTCCCTGATAAGAAGCTCCCATTTTATCAATTTCATCAATCATGAAAACAGGGTTTTTTGTTTTAACAATTTTAAGTCCCTGAATTATTTTTCCAGGCATAGCCCCAACATAAGTACGTCTGTGTCCTTTAATTTCTGCTTCATCACGCATTCCGCCTACTGAAAATCTGAAGAATTCTTTTCCTAACGAATTGGCAATAGAAATTCCAATAGAAGTTTTACCTACTCCAGGAGGTCCTACAAGACAAATAATTGATCCTTTTGTATCCTTCTTAAGTTTTCTTACTGCCAAGTATTCAAGAATTCTGTTCTTAACATCATCCATACCATAATGATCGCGGTTCAGTACTCTTCTTGCTTTATTAATATTTATATTTTCCGGTTTCGGGTTTTTCCAGGGCAGAGATACAATGGTCTCAAGGTAATTGCGGGTAACTGAGTATTCAGCTGAATTTGGGTCAAGTAACTGAAATTTTTCTAATTCACGTTCTGCCTGTTCTTTTGCTTCTTCATTAAGAGGTAGTTTTTCAAAGAGCTCTTTATAGCGGTTAAAATCACTGGTTTTCGGGTCAGTTGTCATTCCCAGTTCCTGTTGAATAGCCCGCAGTTCTTCTCTGAGAAAGTATTCCCTTTGATTTTTTTCAATTTTCTTATTAATTCGATTCTGAATTTTTTTCTGAATTTTCATCAATTCCTGCTCTTTATTTATAAAAACAAGAACTTTTTCCATTCTATCCTGAATGTTCAGTGTCTCAAGAATATCCTGCTGTTCACCTCGTTCAAGATTCATAATTGATGTAATAAAATCTGCAATTTTACCCGGTTTATCAATATTAACCATATTCAACCGCATTTCTTCAGTGAAAAGTGGGTTTTCTTTTGATAACTGGCGCATTTCCATAATAAGCGAACGGGTTAGTGCACGTACCTCAATACTGTCTTCATGTGTACTTTCAAGATACTTCACTGCAACGGTTAGAGGTTTCAGATCGGTGATGAATTTTTTTACCTCAAAACGTTTAAGAGTTGAGATGAAAATATTAATTCCGCCGTCAGGCAGATTAATTTTTTTAACAATCTTTGCAGTAGTTCCGATAGTGTGCAGATTTGCAGGATCAAACTCATTTTCAGATTCATCCTTTGTAAGCAGCAGACCTATCATACTGTCAAGTTCTATTGATTTTTCCACTACAGCAATATCATCAGCTGATTCAATTAAAAGCGGAGTGAATATTCCTGGAAAAATTGGATTCCCCGTTAAGGGTATTACAAAGAGCCGATTCGGCAATATTTGATCTATAGGCAAGATGCCCTGTTCTGACATAAAATCCTCCATCATGTCTCTCTTATTAACTAACTTGTTGAAGCTCTATAGAGCTGTTATTAATGTAATAATTCTTTATGCAGACGGAAAGCCTTTATGCACAAATAATGAAGAGATACAGCTCATTTTCCACTCAGTTACAGTTTCACTCATCTATTGTGGAAAATCAATCCCGATTTACCCGATTTGATGTTCCAGCAAATTTTAAATATGGGATAATTATATCATTTTTTGGCGATTCTGTACCATCATACGTGATAGTGAGAACTGGTACTCCTGTCAGGCTTTCAATCTCCTTGCTCATGGCTTCGGTTACTAATGATGGACAGCAGAAGGCCGGGTTTGTCTGTACAAACAGAGCAACATCCGGATGTTCTTTCATAATACGAAAAATTTTAAGTATATTTTCAGAACTTTCACCATCCTGTTCAACTCTAATGTTAAATTGAGCAAGCTCCTTTTCAGTCAATGAGTTCTTGGAACTTAATGGTTTTCCAATATATTTCCCAAGAAAATTATGATAACGGTTTTCGAGAAGTTCCATGGCAGTCATAAGTGATTTAGTTAGGACTAATTCTTGAAGTTTTAACTCTTTTGTCCACCTTTTATAGTATGCCCCGACAATAATTTTTGCATAATCATTATACGGGGTAATGAGAGCTTCCCCTCCGGCCGCTTCAATATATTTGATTAGATCCTGATTCATTACCTTATTGTCTCTTACGTAAAGATCGCCGAAAATAGCTACTTTGGGTCTATTTTTTCTACTGTATTTAATAGAATCCAGTTTCTCAACAACTTGTTTTACCGCATCTAGAAAGGTTAATTCTCCTGAAAATGCGTGTTTGAATATTCTCAGGCATTCTTCAATAATCCTGTCAGTTTCTCCTTTGTTTTTCTCATAGGGTCGAATCATACAACCAATTTTTTTTAGATTGCCTCCGAACATATAGGCAAAATAGGTTTTAACCGACACTATGGGACTGATCTCAATCATAGTCAGCTCTCCTGTGTACACCCCGGCCTTAGCCATATTGATTCCCTCTTTCTCAATCAAACTTTTTATAAAGGATGGGTACATCGTAATATTACATGCCCATTTTGACTTTATCATCCATAAAACAGTATTTTCAGGTTTAAGATTATACTTCTTGATATATTCAACATATTCAACTGCAATGGTATTAACCGGTATGCATTGGCCGGTATTTGTTTTCATGCTGGAAGCAATCATCTGTGGAGTCTCTTCTAAAACTCTGGCATCAATCCCCACATTCTGCAGATTTGCGGCAATAAGGGGGAGTACAAAGGAGTCCCAGTTTGGGAGAAGAACGGTTTTCCCTTTTAACGATGTCTCAATTGTGGGGTCTACAGACAGCTTTACTGTTTTTTCGCTGATCCTATTGCGTAATCCGAGATGATTACGAAACGATCTTACACCTGCTTCTATTCTTGTCTCATACCCAACATTTGAATCATGATCATCAATCTGCAGTATGAGATAAGGTTTTTCATGTTTGTCCATAATCCTTTTAAAATATTCCAGGGTAAAGGAATCAGGAGAGCATTTGAAGGAAGTAACAAAAACGGGATAGAGTCCCTCAGTTCGGGTACAGAACTCAGTAGCTGCCAGAATTTCAGATGGGTATGCCCAATGAAATTGGTCTAATAGATTATCAATAGATTCAGATGGCTCAACTGCAGGAATGGAATCGGTAAAGTATGTCTCTATTCCGAGTGATGCAAAATAATTTGGAATATCTTTATTCATGGATTCCAACAAGACCGTATAGGGTCTGCCCGTTAACAATACTTTTATCTCACCTTGTCCGGGGTTTTTGTATAGTGTTTTCAATCTAAGCTTTGTATCCCGATAGTAGTTTAACGCACTATCATATGCTTTAGATACATCGATAAAATTGAATTTTCCAGAGGTGTGTTGATTGAGGGCTTTTAGAAGTTCATACTTTGTTGTCAGCTGATTTGCTCTGTGATTGATCAGAGGACGCATACTATTTATTTTTTTCCCATTATGCTCAATTCCAGAAGCAAGTGTTGAACTAAATTGGGTGTAGTAACAGAACTTCTGTAGTCTTGAAGGTTTTTTTTCATCCTTGTTGTTTGCTATGTGAATGGGTAGAAATATAATATCACATTTGTCTATAAGGTTATCCACATGCCCATAAAATGCTGACATAGGGGCACAGAATTCAGCGCCTGCAATTTTTTTACCACGAGATATTGGATCCGGCATTGATTCATGTGTAATAGTTTGTAGGCCAAGTGTGTGAAAGAACTTTTTCCAGAGTGGTGTTTCCTCAAATATCTGCAATCCAGAGGGAATACCAATAACAGGCAGATTTGAATTTGCTAATTTTTTTAAAGCAAGTGGGGCAAGGGTTTTCTGTCTTATTTTAAGTAAAGAGGGAACTATTTCTGTTTTTACAAATTTTTTTGTATTATAATCTCTACCGCAAAGAAACCCATAGGCAACTTCCTCATTCTTAACAGATGCAACCCGTATTCTGCAGTGATTTAGACAGAGATCACAGGTTTCAGACCGAACAGAGATGTTTTTTTTGTATATATCCATTCCCCGAAACAATGATTTCCCGGCCATCTCCTCTGCAGAGGTAATGGCTGCGCCTAATGCGCCTGTAAGATGACAATATTTAGAGACATATATTGGTATGTTAAGTTTTTGCTCAAAGGCAGCAACCAGTGCCTTGTTCTTGGCAGTAGCCCCCTGGAAAAATATTCGTTTGCCTATGCTCCCCTCAGTAGCCACCTTTTGAAGATAGTTCTCACGCACAGAGAATAAAACTGCAGCGAGAATTTCTCCAATCTTATAACTCTTGTTTAAGTAATGATTTATATCTCTTTCCATGAAAACAGTACATCTGTCACTGGCCAGAGGAGCTTTAGCGCCTTCTGTTAGTGAGGCATATTCCGTCAACGAAACTCCCAATTTAAGAGCCTGCTCTTCGATAAAGCTTCCTGTGCCAGCGGCACAGACCGTATTCATCTGGGAAAAGGTTACCACACCCTTTCTCAACGTAGTAAATTTGGCATCCTGGCCACCAATCTCAATTATAGTATCGATTTCCGGATCAAGATTAACTGCTGCCCTTGCATGTGCAGATATTTCATCCAGAATGGTGTCAGTCCCTATTAATTTTCCGATAAATTTTCGACCTGAGCCGGTACTTCCAACTGCTGCATAATTAAATTCAGCCTTTTTGGAAGCAAGAAGCGAACTGCATGCTTTAAATAGTGACTGAACTGCAATTATTGGTCTTCCAGCTGTTTTTGTGTAAAAACCGGCAATAGGGGTGTAGTCAGAATCAATAATTATAGCTTTTGTAGAGGTAGATCCGACATCAATTCCTAAATAGACTTTTATAGTGCTTTTAGGCACAATCTCTTGATATATATCCACTTCTACATCGGAAACACCATGAGATATTGAAAAATCGTAGTGCTCCATCCCGTTAAAATCGGGATAATCTGTTAATTTTAGCTCAAGGGGGTCATAAAAATAATTCTTTTCAAGATTGCTGCCGGAGTAGATAGAACTTGCTGAGAAGTCGTCACATTCATGGATAAGCTTATCTTCGAGAAGAAGTTGTACTGCACCAATAGCGCCGAAAATATGTGAGTATTCATGCACTTCTATTTTGTGACCTATTACATTCTCAAGGTGCTTAACTACCGCTCTGTTTTTTGCTACACCTCCTGCAAAAATCATTGGGTTGAGTTTGGTTGCTCCATCGATAAGAGTCTCAGTAATGTTATTTGCAAGACCCAGGCAGAGTCCGTCACAGATTTCTTTCAGGGAGTAGCCTTCCTGTTGATTGTGAATTATATCTGTTTTAGCAAAAACAGAACATCTTGACGCAATTTTGGGAATATCTCCGGTATTGGCAAGTGCCATTTTACTAAGTTCTTCGCTATCAGCAAGGTTAAGTCTCTTTGCCTGCTGATCAAGAAACCCACCGGTTCCTGCAGCACAGGATGTGTTTGATCTCAGGTTACTGTAGTTCCCCTTTTCATCAAATTCGATCAGAGCAAATCTTTCACCGCCT
>Ga0307988_1001456_pt1 | contig 13214 bp, 6 predicted proteins | sample EllFjometagen183_FD_203166 | JGI IMG/M metagenome (GOLD analysis project Ga0307988, IMG submission 203166) | Marine microbial communities from Ellis Fjord, Antarctic Ocean - #183 | ecosystem: Environmental > Aquatic > Marine > Unclassified | place: Southern Ocean | collected 2014-10-08 | reverse complement strand
ATTGGTTGCTCAATCCGGCAAATTAGTATAAGTTGAAATATTCGACATTTATTATAACATTTACGTTAGCTGCCGGGAGCGACTATATGAGCAAAGAAGGCCGAAGTGTACGATCAGTTTTGCCAGTGTCATTTTTTGTCCAGATAGTACTTGTAGCATTGCTTCTCTTTCCTTCGATTGTTCACAGTGAAATCCGCGATTTCTATGATCAGGCTCATTACAGCAAGACTTTCGATGAAATGCGTAACTACCGGATATTCCTTCCCCGCGATTACAATACGGGCGGCAAATATTATCCGGTCATTTACTGGTTTCACGGTTTCTCCGGCAGACACACAGGCGAACAGTATGAAAATGGTCAGGTCTTTCTTCCTGAAATGCTTGAATTTGCGCAGAATAACGATGTCATAATTGTCAAATGGGATGGTTTCGTCGAGGAAGACTATTCCCGTTTTTACGGCGGGGCGCCGTATGCTGTCAGAGATATGGAATCCACTATGGATTTCGGGTCCTACTTCCTTGAACTGGTCGCCCATACCGACAGCACGTTCCGGACTCTGGACGACCGTCAGCACCGGGCTGTTTCCGGCCTCAGCATGGGCGGCTTTATGTCGCTCTATATCAGCGGTCGCTATCCCGATATGATCGGCAGCGCATCGGCATTCAACCCTGCACATGAATTTCTCGTCGGCCCACCCAATAAAAAAGCTCTCTACAAACACGTCAATCATGTCCGAAACCATGAGCATAGCGCCATCCGCCTTGTCAAAGCCTCCGGCGATTATATAGGACAGTATCACGATGAACTCCATGAAGTATATGCCCGTACTCACGAGGTTGATTACGAATTCAGTCTTGATGAATACCACCGTCACTGGATAACATCAATAGGTGAGACCTGGGGATTCCATATGAAAGAGTTCGACAATGTTGGGCTTATGGCACATCCGAAAAGCTGGAGTTATGACACAGTCTGGGACGAGTTTTCAGTATGGGGTTATGATTTCAAGGTGGAGAACAAGAAGGCGGGCTTTGTCTGTCTCAGGGATGTCGGCAGAGATTATTTCAGGATAACTGCCCGCCAGTACTGTCCTGACGGCCCTCCTGCCCTCGATCAGACTATACATATCACCACCGCACCCTACTACGGCAACAAAAAAACATACCGGATTATGGACTATTCCCATGCCGACGGTTCTGTCGTATTTTTCGAGATAAAATCCACCGCTGACGGCAGACTGAATATAACGCTCAACGGCCTCGGGCATGATATATCGGTGATGAATCCCGGCAAACATGTGCGTGCTCCTGTGCTGCTGCCGGTTTGCAAAAGTGGTACGCCAATTGTCGAGACCGAAATCGAGGAACATCTCTCACTCCGCCTCATAAACACCTGCGATGTGACAGCCAGGAATACACAGGTGACGCTTTCAAGCAACTATCCGACAGTTGAGATTGAGGGTGAGACCGTGGTGATTGAAAGCATGGCGCCGGGTGAAATTGTCGATTTGTCAGATAAATTCGGCATGAAATTCGTTTCCAGCGACGGTGATTTCTCCCACGTAAGGCTCGATATGCATATCGTTTTTGATGGCTGGCACGGGAGCGACGAAACAATCGATGTCAAAGTGCTGCCATCACCGCTTATTGCGCCGGACAGCATTGTGATCCTCGACGGCAGAACCCACAGCTTTACAAAATTCCGTCAGGCCGGTAATCAGGGTGGTGGCGCAATGTATGAGCGCGAGGTGACCGAAGGTACGGGCAACGGCAACGGTATCGCAGAGCCCGGAGAAGAAATCACGGTCTGGGTCAGGACTGTTCAGGGTTTGGATGCTCTCGACAAAAACTCATGGCACCGCACGAAAGTTTACAGCAAAAGCCCCTATGTTACAGAAACACAGGATATGAACGAAAATAAGGAGCGGAGTTTCACCGGTGTTAAGGATCATACCTCGGCGGTAAAAATATCTGACGATTGCCCGAATGGCAGTAAGATAAAGCTCTTTCTCAGGAATGAATCATACACTTTTTACTGGGCTCCCGACAAACGATACGGCAAAGAGTTACTCTATCAGGCGATGCATTTTTTCCGGTATCATGTCACGGGGCATACACTGAGTGTTGGTGAATAGAATTTTGACATAATGAAAAACAGATTAACAAGCATACGTGGGGAAATCACATGAAGAGCATGTATTTCAGACTTTGTTTCGCCTTTGCGATCATCTGTTCGGCAGCCTTTTTACAACCGTTGAAAGCGAATGCAGACGTTAAGACGGTTACTCCCGCAGACGACATCCAGAAGGCGGTGAACGGCCTTGCCGCAGGTGACACCCTGTATTTTTCCGAAGGGATCTATACCCGTAAAACTGCGCTGTATTTCAAGAAGCTCAAAGGAACAGAGGACGCGCCCATCGTGGTCGGCCCTGCTCCCGGCGCTCATGCCGTAATAAAGCTCGACTCTACCTATACCAAGTTCGTGCTGGCCGACTGGGATCACAATAATATCCATGTCCAGAAATGTCATTATCTCGAAATATTTGGCTTTGAAATTACCGCAGGACGTACCGGGATCGAGGCGGAATTTGTAAACAGCCACTGTACATTCCGCGATCTCCATATCCACCATGTGGGCAATGTCGGGATACGTATCGCCAGTGGATCGAGCCATCACATGAAATGCCTCGGCAACCACATTCATCATACCTACATGCACGGCGAAGGCTACTATATCGGCGATAACGACGGCCGCTCAAAGATCAACAATACTATCTTCGAAGGCAATTATATCCACGATACCAGTATATTGAACGATCAGGGTGACGGTGTCGAGCTGAAACGGATGACCTGGGGTAATCATGTCCGTTACAATGTCATACATTCCGTTCATTATCCCGGCGTAATCGTCTGGGGCACCGGGAGGAAAGACCCGAAATACAATAACAAGGTCTACGGCAATCTGATTTTCAACGCCCGTGCGGGTGAAGCGGGGATGCAGGTGTCGAGTGAAGTCGATATATTTAACAATATCATCATAAACGACGGCAACGGGAAAATGTATTCAGCGCTCCATACCATAGAAAACCTGCATTCAGGCGAGCCCATGAATCATGTCAGAATATACAATAACACTTTTTTCGGTGTTGAAAAGGGTGTCGGCCTCATGAGTTGGGAAGGCAAAGAGGGAATGGTTTTCGCCAACAACGCCATTTACTGCCCCAAAGAAACTGACGAGGCCATTATCACAGATGCTGCAAAGCTCGATAATGCTATAATCGAGGGCAACCGTTATTTCGGCACTGTGACGGGTGACGGCCTCAAGAAATATATCGGAAAAGGGTTACAGAAGAGTGAGGCGGCGGGTAGTGTGTTTGTTAATCCCGATGGCGAAATGAGCTCGATTGATTTAACGCTCCTCCCCGGATCATCCCTTGTCGATGCCGCTCAAGGCGAGTGGATAGCTGAGAGCGATTTTATGCAGCAGGCAAGGCTCGATGACGCGAGTGCCGATGTAGGCGCATTGGAGCTTAATGGCCGCGGACAGTTCAAGGCTGTATTTGGCAACACATTCGGGCTGAAGATTACAACATTCGGCGGGAAAGCCTTCGACCTTTCAGAAAAGCCGGCCAATCTTGCCTATTCTGTACCTGCTGGAAATAAAGGTGCAGTGTCTGTAGCGATCTATGACACTCGTGGTAGGCTGATAAAAATTCTTGCTGACGGCGTGGTGGATTCCGGTATTCACAAGCTGACATGGAACGGACTGGACGAGCTTGGTGGCATCGTGAGTAAAGGGGTCTATTTTGTCCGGCTTGATACTGCAAGCGGCGAACACCTGCGGCGGATAATGATTCTTAACTGATGAAGCTCCTTTTATGTAACACTCACCCCTGTCACAGGTGTCCATTGACACTCGTGACATCCCCTCTCTCACGAGTGAAAGAGGGGAAAAAGCATAAGCTCTGCTTTTAATAAAAAGTGCCCTCCGGCCAAAAGTGTAAAATGTGGCGATTCTTTTTGTAGGGGCGATCCTTGCGGTCGCCCGGAACGCCCGTAAAACGGGTAGGGGCAAGCCCTACCACTACAAAAACATCTTTAACTATTCCAAAAAAATTACTTTTGGCCGGACCATCACCACTGTTTTCTCTCAATGTGTCCACTGACACAGAGAGGGGGCGGGGTGAGTTAGGAAAATGCTCAGCACACTAAACCAATAATCATTGCTATTGGAGAACCATGAAAAACCTATCGCTTCTTATACTCGCCGCCTGTCTTGCGTTTTCCTGCGCTGGTGGCCCCGAACAGGCCTATGACGGCCCCGACCGTATGGACTATGTTATTTCGGATGATTTCGATACCAACGAACTTTATGGCTGGGAATGTTATCCCTACGCCCAGGACATCGGTTATGACCCCAATACCGCCTGTATGAGTAACCCGACCCATAACGGCAGCAAATTTGCGTTGGCGCGGATTGTCAAACCAAACGATGTCCTTGATCTCTCGCAGGGTTTCACAAAGCAGATCGATATGTGGACTACAGCGGACACTGTGCTTGACTGCGCCCTGTATTTCATGAGCGACCGTGTGCCAGAGAAAGTCGAGGTCATGCTCGGTCTTTTCGACGGCCGCCTGTTCACCCACACACTCGATGCTCCCACTGCCAACAACTGGATGGAAATATCGCTACCGATATCAGCGTTCACCCTTGATGGGGCACCGCTCGATCCGAATGAGCGCTTGCAGGTTGTGGCGGTCAAGGGCTGGTATAAACAGGTGTCACATCTGATCAGCTACACCGTTCTCATTGATGATTTCAGCATAAACGGCAAGCGTGACCGCGGTTTTGTCGCCGTTGAGCCCACCTCTACCCGCTTTGAAAAGTTCGGAGTATCAATTCTCGACAGTCATTTTGCCTATGGCGAAAACATATCTGTCAGCGTCAGGCCCGAAGGGGAACGCACACTCGAATCGCTGAGCTGCACGGTTACGGCATTTGGCGGGAGGATCATTGCTGATGATATCCAGCTATATGATGACGGATCTCACGGCGATGCTTCATCCGGGGACGGTGTCTGGACAAACAACGTGATCTACAGCATTGCGGACGGCGATCCACGTGGTGAGTGGACTCTGGATTTCACCGGAGTTACCGGATCAAACGATGTCCGCTCTAAGGTACGTTTCATCATGCCGGGCAAAAGGATTGCACGGGGTGAGCATCCACGCCTCTTTTTCACAAAGGAAGAGCTTGCGAAACGAGCAGCATCAGACAATCCGGCGCTTAAAAGAATGTATGAAAGTTTCACGAAAGAGAGCAGTACAGATTTCGCGGCTATCGACCTTTCCGACCCGCAGTATGATGAGGCGAAAAACCTGATCGATGAGTCCTTAACCGGCGGGCCCTATTCAGTTACAAATGAGCGCGGACGTTGGGGACGTCCAATCGGCAGGCTGAAAAGAATTATCTCTTCAGGCTCATGGCGCTATGCTTTCACCGGCGACAAAGTGGCTGGCGAAAAAGCTGTTGAGGCCATGCTGAGGCTCTGCGCCTATGATGTCTGGAACCACCCGTGGATGGAACATCGCGGACGTCATATATACTATCCGGTGGGTTACACCACTATGCCGGTCGCTATCGGCTATGATCTCTGTTATGAGCTCATGAGCGATGACGAGCGAGCTTTAGTCCGTGAGGGCATGATGAATAAGGCGGTCAGGCATTTCTATCGCGATATGGTTGAGATGAATCGTATGCCGTCAAGCCTCTCCAACCACATTGCGGTCATCGTTTCGGGTGTGGGTATGGCTGCTGCTGCGATGTATGGGGATGACCCCGATATGCCTGAAATGGAGCCCTATCTTTCCGGCATCTTAAGCAAAACGAAAGATTTCATCGACAAGACATATTTCGCGGAGGGAAGTTACGGCGAGCCTTACACCTATCAGGCGATGGCGTCCCGCGATCTCACCGAAACGCTCTTTGCCTGGGAACGTCTTTTCGGCGTCGATTACACCTCGACCACCTATCTTAAAGATCTCTATGTCTACCCACTCTATGCCACACACTCAAGCGGGCTCTATCAGGATTTCGGCGATGTCTCCCATTATTACGGCATGAGCCAGACCCACATGCAGTGGCTGACCTACCGCATGGGAAATCCCTGGGCATACAGCTATGTCAAACCTGTCTGGGAATCCGGCAGGCCCAACCACATGTCATGGCTCTGGTACCGCGACGATATCGAGCCCCGCAAGCGTAGTGAGCTGGTGACCTCCAAGCTTTTCGAAGGCAAAGGCAATATGATTATGCGTTCGGACTGGGAGGATGAGGGCAGCATATCAATTTTTAAGTGCGGCCCCAATTCCAACCATTATCATCTCGACCAGGGGACCTTCGTTGTTATGACCAACGGCGAGGAGCTCTTGAGCGACGCCGGGCACAGCAGCGACTATTACAAGAACCTCTACTATCCTGCATACTACACTCAGACGGTCGGGCACAACTGTATGCTGGTCGATATGAATCCTGAGAGCCAGGACATTGCTGATTACGAGAACGGCGTTGCGGCGCTCAGGAATTACCCTGCGATCAGTCACCATCTGGCAAGCGACATTGCTGACGAGGTCGAGGGAGACCTGACATCAGTTTACAAGGACAAGCTGGCCTCCTATACCCGCTCGGTGCTCTATATGAAACCCGACATTATGTTTATGCTCGACAGGGTTAAGGGCAACGGCGGGCACGAATACAACTGGCTTTTCCACGCCGAGCATACTGATGGTAAAAATTCAATCGTTCACGACAAAGATACCGGCCGGATCAGTATCATCCGCTCAAAAGCCCGTCTCGATATGGATGTTCTCTCGCCGGAAATTGTCATGGCTGGTATTCGCGATTCCGACCGTGATGAAAGTTTCATCACACTCACCAGTGCGAAAGATGTCGAAGAGACAGCGTTCCTTGCAGTGCTCAATCCCCGCGCAGGAGTCAAGGCCAATGATTTGCAATCAACACTCATCGAAGATGGCAGTTTCCTCGGTGCGGTCGTAAAACACGGCAGGGCCACGGACATCGCGCTGTTCACCCGCGACGGTAAGGCTGGCGCGATGCAGGCGGAATCCATTGATGCAAACGCCGAGCGATGTGCAGTCAGATTCGACTCACGGGGAAAAATTCAGAAAGCCATCCTGCGCGGAACATCGCTATCATTCGGTGGAAAGCTTCTGCTTTCGAGCGACAATCCGGTCATCGCCGCTGTCAGTTTCGGACGTGACGGTATTGAGCTGGATGTCAATGTCCCGGGTGATTCCGCGGCTGGTGTCACCGTTTCAGTTCCCGGACGCCCGTCCTCGGTGCTCTTCGACGGTATCGCCAAAGAGGACTGGCATTCCGGCGACGGGACTGTCATGGTACGAATGCCCTCAGGGCGCTCAAGTGTGAGAATAATGCGCTGACAGACTTTCAATACAGTAGAAAAAAGGCCTCGCTGGACATAAGGCGGGGCCTTTTTTTAAGTTGCTTCCTTTTTTGGGTTGTCCCGTTAGGTCAGCTTAATCAAAAGAATACCTCGGAGTTTCCTCCGGGGTTATCTTCAAAGAGACCACCTCGGCAGGTGTCCACTGACACACGCCGTGTCCCCCCTGTCAGGGGGATTTTTGCGGCGCTGAAGTTTTGTCTCCCCTGATAGGGGAGATGTCACGTAGTGACAGAGGGGTCTATTGTAGATACCTCGTAGCTTGCTGCGGGGTAGTTCATTTTTCCCCTCTATCCTTAGGAGAGAAGGGGGGCTCTTTTACAAAGTGAAGGGGTAAGTTTTTGAAGCCCGCCTTGCTGCAGATCGCGAAAAGTCGTACATTATACTGAGAGTACGATTCACCTCAAACGGCATAGTAAGGCGGCTAGCATGCAAATAAATTGTGATCTCCATGTCCATTCACTCAGAAGTACCTGTGGTTTTCATACATTTCTTGAAGTAGTCTCAATCATGAAAGAGAGAGGGCTTTCTGCTTTTGCCCTCACCGACCACGGGCCGGTACATGACACCCCGCGCGCTCATTTTTCAGTAATGCTTAAGCGTTTGCCAAAAGTTGTCCAGGGCCTGCGTGTGTTTAAGGGTATTGAAGCGACTATTCTCAGTGAGGATGGTGTCCTTGATCTGCCGGAATTCGCTTTTGGAAAACCCTACGAATGTGTACTGGCAGGGCTGCATCATTATGGGGATTTCGAGAGCTCCCGCGGTATCAAAGCAAACACACGGGCTGTTGTTAACACGATAAAAAACAATCCTGAAGTCAATATTGTCTCACATCCGTTTTTCAAATCCTTTCCCCTTGATCTGGATGCTGTCTCCGATGCTGCCTGTGAAACGGGAACTGCGCTCGAAATTAATAATTCATATCTCCTGACCGGTAAGGCAGATACCGACGCCCTCCATACGCTGCTTGAGCACGCCGCAGAAAAGGGCACGCTTCTGTCCCTCGACTCGGACGGTCATATTTTTCATGAGATAGGCTATTTCGAGCAGGCCATAGACTTCCTCGACGACTATGATATAGAGAAACTCACTATTGTCAACAAAACCCTGGAAAGTACATTGGCGTTTCTCGGTTTAGATGACTGAGAGTTTTAGAATGTAGCAGGTGTTAAACGGTTCAGAACTCTTGTTCAAAATTGAAAGTAGCACAAAAAATGCCCCGACATAAGAAGGGGCATTTTTTTATATTCAATTTGAACAGTATAACTCAGAGGATCATGGATGCGACTTCGATTTCTTCATCGATCAGGAGATTGATGTCGAAGGGTGGAATCCGCTTTTTTACTTGATTGTACACCACGCGAATAATGGGACGTTCTGTATTCTCCTTGTTCAACTCGCTGACAATGGCGAGATGATTAAGATACTGGCCAGTCTTGATCCTGACAACAGTGCCCACAGGATACACCGGAGTAATGGAGAAAAAGATTCTGAGCACGGACTTGTTCAGGTGCTCTTCGCTCATCTCTTTCATGATGGTAATCACTTTTTCCGGCGGCATGGCCTTGCGGTATGGCCTGTCCGAACCGAGAGCGTCATAAATATCAGCGACAGCAGCGATTGCGCCATAGAGATGTATGGTGCGCGGCTCCTTGGAAATGTTCAGTCTGTTGTTTCCTGTCAGGCCGCGCGGGTATCCGGTGCCATCCTGCTTTTCGTGGTGCTGGAATGCCACATGCGGAGGCAAAATGCCTATTGAGGCAACACCCTTTGACAGCTCATATCCGATGTCAGGATGCATTTTCATGGCATCGTACTCTTTGTCGGTGAGCTTGCCGGGTTTGTTGGTGATTTCTTCGGGAATAAATATTTTGCCGATATCATGCAACATGCAGCCAATACCAAGCTCTCGCAAGCGTTGCATGGGAAGCCCGGCTTTCCTTCCGATCATAATGGAAACTATCGCAACATCGATGGAATGCTGGAAGGTGTAATTATCGTAGGTCTTAAGTGAACTGAGCCCGAGTGTCATCTCGCCCTTGATAAGATCATCAACAATAGTATCCACGTCTTCCTGTAGCTTTTTGAACGCCGGGTTTTTGCCAAACGTTTTAATAAACTGTTCAGAACTGACGGCCTCCGTTATCGCCTCCATGGAGTCTACTTTTACTTCCTTGCTGATTGTATCCTGAAGATCACCAAATAAGCCCTTCAAGTCCTTGATTGTTGCACCCCGAACGATATCCGGAATGTTTTCACGTGGGATAATGTCTTCCGTATCTTTATCATAAATAAAGATACTTGCAATTCCACGATCCCTCAGGCTCTTAATGAAATGCTCGTTCAGAATAAGCCCTTTTCCAACAAGCATACGTCCATCCTCGGTGAATATGGGTTTGCCCACACGCATACCGTTTTTGATGGAATCAAGGGACATCTGTATCATTATGACTCTCGTTATCTGAAGGGTATTTATTTAAGTAAGTATAACTATAATAACACTTTTTTACAGTATTTCAACAAAAAAGTGGCGAAAATATTTTTCAAAGCTTTAATATGTCGTTAACAGAGTGCAAATTTGCAGCACTGTCGTCATCGTGTCCTCATGCTTCAATAGTGAGCATCATGAGGGGTTTGCGATAATTCCTGTGCATAAAATCAGGTTATATCCTTATGAAAATATTGCGTTTATACAGCCACCAGCAGATATACCAGTAAAACATAAGGACGAAATTTTTATCAAGTATTTTGCCAAAGAGCCCTAGTGGTTCGACGATTGGTTTTGTGAAAATGCCCACAAAATCATTTGCCCAGCCGCCAAGCAAATTAACAAACATATAGATAAATATGGAGTTCATTCCCACAACCAGGACAGGATATGTCCACCTTTTGATACCTTTTATATCGACCAGCCAGTAGAAAAATGACAAGGCAAGCAACGCCCAGCCACCACTGATGAGTATGAAAGAACTTGTGCAGATTCGTTTGATTATCGGAGTGACCGGGTCAAGAAGAAGGCCGAGTACAACGCCGATTATTCCTGCTAGTGCCAGAGTGCGGAATTTTTTCATTTCCGGCTTGTCGCTCATGAGAACGAGCCCGGCAACGACACCCCAGATTGTATGTGCCGATGAGCCGATGATATTGATCGCAACCCAGCCGCCACCATTGTTGATTTTGCCCATGAGGATATTGTCCATGAAGGCGCCGAAATTGGCATCCTTCATCCAGGGGCCGTCAGGACCGTAAACTGGCAGGAATCTATAGAGGATATAATTGCCGAGAAGAATGGCGAATGAAACTATAAGCTGGGTGCGGATTGATTTCTTCATCAAGAGGAAGGCGACGAGGTAGGTCACCGACAACTGTGACAGCACATTCCAGAGTTCCCAGACATAAGCGCGGCTGTACCAGCAGTGCAGCAATACACCCAGGAAAAGAAGCGTCAGGGAGCGACGGATGACATGTTTCAGAGACTCCCCCCATGCTTCGCCACGTTCCCAGCGCTTGAAGAACGAAAACGGCATTGCTACACCGACAATGAACATAAAGAATGGTTGAATGAGATCCCAGAAGTAGATGCCGTTCCATTGATGATGGGTGAACTGCACGGCAAAAGCACCGAATATCGCGTGATCTTTGAGGTAGTAGAGGCCGAAGGACGATGATATCAATAATATCATGGTCAATCCCCGGAATGCATCAAGAGAAAGCAGGCGTTCGCCCGGTTGAATCCGCCTGTCGAGTTTTTCCATGCTACCCCTCCTTTTCATAGTGCTCGAACTTGTTGAATTTCCATTGACTTGCATAATGGCAGGAATTTCAGGAAAAAGCAAGTAAAAAGGCGTCAAAATAGGTTTTATGGTATGATGAGGGCATGACCCATGACCGGGGATGGACGTGATGAGCCATTACCTTGTGTTAACGGGGGGTGTTGCAGATGTTTTGTGATCTGAGAGGATACTACTACATATATGCTCTGAGGTATCATGTCGAAACATAAGCGTAAGTGGATCAAATGATTATAAACTATGCGGTTCATCATTTCATCCGTGTTATCAGTGAAATCCGTAGCAAAATAGTTCATTTGAGTGCCTTCGCGCCTCTTCATTCTCATCTGATTTTGAATCTTAAACGTTGAACAGTGAAGTTATTTCACCAGCATCATCTTCCGTGTCTCGATAAAATCACCAGTCACTATCCGGTAGAAATATACACCGCTGGCAAATTCTGACGCGTCCCAGCTTACATTGTGCGCTCCCGCTGGAAAACGTCCCTCGGCGAGTTCAGTTACCTTTTCGCCTGCGATGTTATAGACTGACAGACTTACGTGTGACTCATGACCGAGTGTGAACGGTATCGAAGTCACAGGGTTGAAGGGGTTCGGGCTGTTCTGAGAGAGGGTGAAAGCGTGGGGTGTGTGGGAGGCGACTGCGACAACTGATTCGATGGTGAACGTTCCGCTTGAGCTGATAACAGAACCTGACACAGGATCTGTCAGGCGGATTTTACATCTGTCTGATTCAAGCGCTGGAATACGCCAGTCGTAAGTTCTGGGCGATGACTCCATTTTTTCTGCTATAATGGTCCATGTCTCGCCGTTATCGCTTGAGAACTCAATGTTAAGCGAGTCTGAAAAGTTCGACACCCAATTGAGCTGATAGTTGACTATGTTGCTAATAATCTCACCAGCAATTGGATTTGTAATATTTAGGTATTGATAATACCCGCCTAAATTACAAGGGCCGGAAATCAACCCCTTGACAACATCATGACCGTAAAAATAAATACCCCGATATTCATCAGGACAGTTTGAAAAACAGTCTCTGGGGCCTGTAGGCGCTACTCTGTCAAAGTAAATACCGTCGAAGGGTGTGTTGCTGTCGATAATGACCGGGCCCGCTTTACGTCCGCCTATCTCATCAGCGAATGTGAAATATCCCAATCCGGTGCCGTCCGGGCCTAAAAGCCCGAAAGAGACAGCGCCTATATCATTGGCGTTGACCGCGGAAAAATATTCACCATCAAACGATATGCTGTATTTGTAGGGGCCGACATTGTAATCATTGCAGACCCATGGCCGTTCTGCCGTTTCCTCAAAATTCTTGTCAAGTGTGTAATCACCGTTACCGTTCGACCAGACAAAGAGGTCATCGTATACACCGCTGTCGAGATAGCGGGCAGGGTCAAGCATCTGATTGAGACAGCTCGTGTGACTGTTGAGAACTACATAGCCGCCTTTCCCCGAAAAACTGACCGGGCCGCCGTTCATTTGACCGTCATTATCAAAATCTGAGGCTGAGCTCCACCAGGAAGAAATATCAACTTCCTCAACTAAAAATCCATCCATATCATAGATATAGAAATCGGCGTCCGGATCGTTTGAGGTGGTGTAGTTGCTGTCGGTTGTAAACAGATAGGTGCCGTCTGTCGCGACACCGGCTGAGCCGCCGCCTACAGTTGGGAAAATGTCGGCATAGGGAGCTTCCGCGCCCCAGTCCATATCAATTTCTCCCTCGCCTCCGGGTACAAAACGGGCTTTCTGCATTGATCCCTTTTGTTCAGAGGCGTTTCCGACACGGATATACTGAGACTCAAAATAATCAGCCTGCAAAATTGGATCACCCATAAGGTCCCAGCCGTCCTCAAGCTTGATGATGCTCTTGACAAGCTGTGTCTTGTCATGTGGGTCGCTACCAATAACCCACCTTGACAGTGTATTTACACCGCTAT
>Ga0307988_1001455_pt1 | contig 13222 bp, 15 predicted proteins | sample EllFjometagen183_FD_203166 | JGI IMG/M metagenome (GOLD analysis project Ga0307988, IMG submission 203166) | Marine microbial communities from Ellis Fjord, Antarctic Ocean - #183 | ecosystem: Environmental > Aquatic > Marine > Unclassified | place: Southern Ocean | collected 2014-10-08 | reverse complement strand
ATCAGAACACACAATACTGTCCTTTCGTGATTTTTTGTTACAAATATAACATTTCATAATATCTATTTTTTATATTTTAAATACAAATTTTTTACTTAAATAAATGTAAAGATAAGTGTTTATTTAATTACTTATAAGTATATTAATGTGTTATAAAACATATAAGTCAATTATTTTTAGTACCTTTGTATTCAGTAGTTTATTAATCAATTAGTTACATAAATTAGTAATTCTAAAATAGAACAAAATAGAAATGGTAAGGCAAAAAACAGGAGGTAGGCAAAAAGGAACTCCAAACAAACTAAACATAGAATTAAAGGAACGTATAAACAATTTCTTAGAGGACAAATGGGAACAAGTGATAGAGGACTTTGATAGCATAGAACCTGAAAAGAGAATTGCCATGTTTGAGAAGTTATTACAATTTGCATTGCCTAAAATGCAAGCCACTAAATTAGAAGCTGACATAAACAATAAAAACAATATAGAGTTTGTAAACGTATCTAAACAATTCCCTAAAGGTGAAGAGTGATATACTACACTTCAGCATATTTCAAGATAAAACAGTTATCCGCTAAGATAAAAGTAATTCAAGGGGGTCAGGGCGCAGGTAAAAACGTTTCTATTTCTCAAATATTAATAGAGAAAGCAATCGAAAAGAAGCGCATTATAACAGTAATGACCGACACGTACGATAACCTCAAGGACGGTGCTATAAGTGATTTTAAACAACAATACGAAGCATCTGATGTATTAGATTGGGATAGCTCATATAATAAAACAGACAAAGACCTGAAATGTGGTAACTCTGTTATTCAATTTAGATATATATCAGATAAAAAGGGTTCTGCTGGTAAATCAAAGAGGCGCGACATACTTTATATTAACGAGGGCAACAAAATAGGATGGGACGTTGCGAGTACTTACATCGGACGTACTCACGAAGATATTTACATAGATTACAATCCTGACTTTGAATTTTGGGCGCATACAGAAGTACCAAAGCTAAAAGACAAAGACGGCAATTCAATAAGCGAACAGATAATTGTTACTTACGTAGATAATGAGATGTGTCCAGAATCGGAGGTTAATTTTATCCTGTCACGAAAAAGTAATAAGAGTTGGTTTCGGGTTTACGGACTTGGACAAACAGGATATTATTCAGATAGACAGATTTACAACTACGATTTTATAGACTCAATTCCGCATGATGCAAAAAGAATACCGTCTGGAATGGACTTTGGAGTATCACCAGACCCCACGGTATTAGTTGACCTTTACAGCAAAGGAAACAACATATATGCGAATGAAGTATTTTGTATGAACAATTTACTTCCTGAAAAGTTAGACGGTGCTGTCAGGATGTCAATAGTTGATAAGCTGGATGAAGTTGAACACATAAAGGGTCACATGATAATAGCAGACAGCGCAGGAGCAACAGAGATAAAAGACATTACTAAACATCGCTACAATATAATAGGGGTTAAAAAACCAAAGGGTTCTGTAATGCAAGGCATTAATAAGCTAAGGGGTTACAATCTATTCATAACAAGAAATTCAATCAACTTAAAGAACGGAATAGAAAAGTTTCATTTCAAGGTTGACCACAATGGAAAGGTAATCCCAGAACCAAACGGACATGAGCCAGATGGATTGGCTGCAATTAGATACGTTATTATGGAACATTTCAAGGAACATTTCAAGGCTTTTTGGTAGTTTCATAACAATATATTTAAATAAAACAAATAAAATTATGTGTTTTAAAACATATTTAGTATCTTTGTACACAAATAAAATTGAACAATAATGAAAAAAGAGTTATTTGATATTGATACAATTAAGGAAATTATAAAAGCAGGAACTCCAGAATGGATTACATCGGCGCGTAAATATTCAAAGAATTTACAAATGAATATTAACGGCATTGGAGTTGATAAATTCCTTTCACAGATAAACGGTTATGAGAATGACCGACAATATCAGCTAAGACAAAAGTTTGCGACTTCAAATAAATTTGTGTTTGAGAACTTGTTAAGACCTGTTGACAAGGTATTTTCTGCCAACGGAGGGAGTACTGTCATTAAAACAAAAACAGAAACATCAAAGAAGTTAATTGATGTAAAACTTTCAAATGTTTCAGGAGGCAACTCTATAAGAAAGTTTATAAGCAGAATACAATCAAACAAATATTATGCAGACCCGTCTGGACTTGTTTTTTTCGAGTGGAACAAAGAAGAAACATATCCAACGATTAAAGATATTAATTCAATAAGAAATTACGAGGTTGACGGTAGGCGTGTGCAGTGGGTATTGTTCGAACCGGAAACGAGAGTTGATAATGACAATAAGAACATAAAAGGTGAGTTTTACAGATTTGTTGACAGTAAATTTGATTATATAATTCACGTAGTAGATGAAAAATATACTATATTAAAAAATGAAACATTTGTTAACGTGTTTGGGTTTGTTCCTGCTTTTACAAACAGCGACATTCCAGATTCAACATTAAGTTATCACATTTCCCCTGTTGATTCTGTTGTGGAATTAGCCAATCATTACCTAACAACAACATCCGTTAAAAACATTTACGAGTTCTTACATGGTTATCCGGTGTTTTGGGCGTATGTTCAACCGTGTATGAGATGCGATGGAACTGGACTCTATGACGGCAAAGACTGTGAGCTATGCGGTGGTGATGGACATACATTCTCAAAGGATGTTTCGGATATTATCAAGTTAAAACCACCAAAGGACAACGATGAGCCAAAGATAGCTCCTGATGTTGCAGGTTATATACAGCCCGATTTGGCTACATGGGAGGCGCAAAGGACTGAATTAGACTGGTTATTGGGACTGATGCACTTCTCAATGTGGGGAACTGCGAGACAGGACAAAGTGGATAACGAAACTGCTACTGCTGCGTTTTTAGATGTGCAGCCTGTTACAGATAGACTGAACAAGTTTTCGGATGCGTTTGAGCAGACTGAAAAACTAATGACAGATATTGTTGGCAAGTTTTACATTCGTGATAATTACGAGGGTGCAAGTGTTAATTATGGTAGGAGATTTTTAGTCGAACCACCAGAGACAATTTGGAATAAGTACGAAAAAGCAAAAGATGAAGGTTCTCCTAAAATATCGTTAGATTATCTTCTGACACAGTTTTATCAGAGTGAATTTAAAGACGACCTAATAAGTCTTGTCGTATATCAAAAAGGGATTAAATTAGAGCCTTTTATACACAAAACAGACGAGCAGATAAACTCACTTCCAGTAATGGATGAGGACAAAGCAAAGAAGTTCTATTTTAGTGAGTGGTGGAAATTATTAAACGAAGATGTAATAATAGCTAAAGATATAGCGGCATTGAATACTGAATTTGAAACATTTATAAAAACTAAAACAATTAAAGACGATGGTATCAACGTATGAAGAATTTCACGTAGTTTATTTTCCTAACGGAAAGATTAAAATTAAACAAAAGACAGAAAGGTCAACCGTGAGAATTAGCGAACACACAGCTAATGTAAACAACACTTATTCAAGGTCAACAGGATTGGTTTATGAGTTAGTTCCTGATATTGAAAAAGAAAAAACCATAAAGGAATTAAAGGCATATATTATTGAAAAGGATTATGAAATTGATTTAAGACTTAGTAAGGATGGATTGATTTCAGCAATTGATGAGATTGAATCATAATTAAAATAGAATGTTAAAAAAAGAAACGTGGCAGGAACTTGCCAAAAGAACAGGAGTAGAAGCCGAAAAGCTTCAAGAATTGATTACCTCAGAATCTGAGGAAGCGGTTGAATTGTCTAATGTTACAATTTTAGACGATGTACAATTAGAAACTTTTAAAGAAACCATTGGAAAAGCGTCTGCAAAAACAGGAGCAAGAACAATGATTGAAATGGAAGTAAAAGCATTGAGAGACAAGCACGAACTTGATTTTGAGGGTAAAACTATTGAGAATCTGTTAACATCATTTGCTAACAAGCAAGTGACAGAGGCGAAGATAGAACCAAACAAAAAGGTAAGTGATGCGATGGAGTCGGTAAAGAACTTGCAAACAACATACAATACGGATATTGCAGCAAAAGATTTACAGATTTCAGGTTTAAGCGAAAAGATAAACGGATTTAAAACAAACAGTGAATTAACAAAGCACATTCCAGACGGACTTACAGGAATTGAATCACGAGACTTTTTAACGATTGCAAAAACAGTTGCAAATTTTGATTTTGATGATGAAGGAGATTTTGTTGTCAAGCAAAATGGTAAAATCAAAAGGGATAAAATGGAGAAACCCATAAAACCCAAAGACTGGTTAACAGATTTAGCGATTGAGAAAAAATGGATTGATTCAGAAGGAAGAGGGGACGGCAATAAATTTGGTAAAAGTAAAAGCAAATTCAAGACAATGAATGACGTTTTTAAACACATGGATAAGAATAAGATTAATCCAAGAAGTCCAGACGGTGTTAAATTAATAGCTGATTTTAATAATTTAAAAGAATAAAAAATGGCAAATTACACAGACAGTGTCGAAGCAGCTGCCAATTATAAGCTAAATGAAATGATGCAAATGCCTGAATTTAAGGTAAAACCATCAGCGGCTTTAATGGCTTTCACGGAAAACACTAATTTTTTAATTCCTGCTTCGGAGCGGGAGGCTCAGTGGAATCAAAAACCATCTGACAGTACAACAGTAACGGTTAAGACACTGAACAAACAAAGCACAACCAATGCAAGTGCAAGGGCAGCAGCTCACACAGGAAGTATTAATGATAGTTCAACTGTTGACGCTACTTATACTATTTATGCTCAAAAATTCAAGTGGAGTATTAAGCAAGCAGAAAAGGACATTTTTACATTAGGTGAAATGATTGCGGCTCAATATCGTTCGGCATTTATTGACTGGCATGAGAGGGTTGAAACTGCTTTAATTAGCTCGTTAGATACCAATCGTTCACAGGCAGTTGTTAGCGCAACTCCACAATCAGGAACATGGGATGCTTCTAACTATTGGTTCGGAGTAGCTCAATCAGAAGATGACTTTTATTTCCAAAGAGTTCAGGCGTTCATGAAAGAGCAGTATTTTTCAGGACAATACAATATAATTAATAACATTGGTGCAGACATTCGTTTGTCGCAAATTGCACAACAAGGACAAGGTAACTCCACTAATTTAGGATGGCAGATGCCCGGACTGAAAGGTTTTACGTCAACAGGATTTGCAAATGAAACTGGTTACGATTACATGAGTTATATTTTCAAGCAGGGAACTATTGGTATTTTGCCGTGGATTCCAAAGAAAAACCGTGAAGGATTTGGAGACATTTTCTCGGTAGGTGGAAAATATTCTACTATGTTAGACCCATTAGGCTCAGGATTAACTTTTGCTGTTCACCAGTACGCAACAGCAGCGGATAATGCAACACCAGCAGAAACTCAGGATGTTGATATTGAGGTTGAAATTTCATGCGACCTTGCACCGTTCTATGCACCGGAAACTACTTCAAATGCTAATCCAGTATTCAAAGTTGGACTATTAACCTAATAAGGAGGGAATTAAAATGAAAAAAGTATTTTTATTAATATCAATTCTTTTGATGGTTATTGTCTCATTTGGACAAGGACGGGGTAATGTTGGAACTGTTGCATCTGATACACTTAACGGGGCTGAGACTGTTAACTTTGCGATAGGAACTTTCACAGGTTCTTATGAATCGTTAGCCATAACAGCTTTGTGTACAAATGTTGGTGGCACTTCTGATGGTACTCTTACTCTGTACGGTTCAATAGATGGTACTAACTATACATTTATTAACGGATCGGCTGATGGCAACGTAGTAACGGCATCTCCTAAAGCGAGTTTGACTGGTACGGATATGAACCAAGTAACCATTACAACTACGCTTGTTGCGAGTTGGGTTGTTACAGGTACTCCGTACAAGTATTACAGAGTTGCAGGGGTTGGAACTTCTGCTGATTCAACTTTAATTTCAGCTATAAAATACATTTATAAATAATGTTTAAATTAAGTCAAGTTAAAACAGGATTAAACGGACTGATAGGATGGAGACAGTCAACCGTAACAGGAATGCCAACGGTTGACGCCCCTAATCTTGCAACATCTTCTGGAATGTACTTTCAAGACTATTCCAGTCTTGTTACAATTCAGAATGTTTTTCGAGTGCAGGAGGATGCTTCTATTTCTGATGCTAACTTTAATTCTTTTTTAGCTAACTTAACGAACGCTGCAATTGTAAAAGTTTTAAACGCTGTATTCCAAGAAGAGGATTATATCGAAAACAGGGTTTTGTTTCCTAACGAAAATGTTTGGACTGAATTACTGGATAACGATACTTCGTTTGTTGGTTACGAAATTAACCCTGCGAACAGGAAAGATTTAGTTATTTCAATAAACAATGTTTTTACTTCTTTTGATTCTGCTGATACCGTTAAATTGTTGTTGTTTCATTCGAGTAAGAATGCAGCAATACAATCAAAGGAAATATCAGTAGAGGAATTAACCGATACTGAAACTGCTTTGAATTGGGATTTATCTAAATTTGATTATGCAGGAGGTAAATTTTACATCGGTTATTTAAGAAGTGGGCTTACTGCAAAAGCAGTTAACAGAGATTGGAACGGTGCTAATTCTGCAAGTTGTTACAACATGATGCGGATAACTCCAATAGAAGTGTCTGGATGGAATGCTGAAACTATTTTTGATGTTGATGACATAAGTAATGAATCTGAGACTTACGGTCTTAATTTTGATATTACAAGTTGGAAAGATTACACAAATGTAATCGTTAAAAACAAAAGCAAGTTTACAAATTGCGTAGGATTGCAAGTTGCCGCTGATGTGTTGGATTTGATACTAAAGTCAACAAGTAGCAACCGAATTGAGAGGTCTGTTGGTTCAAGTGCTTTTGCAGAATTAGAGGGATTTATTAACGAAAACCTCCCTCGTACTGTTGGAATAAGTAAGAAGTTAATTGCAGAGATTGAACGATTAAAAAAAACATTTATTGAATTACCAGTTATTAAAAGAGGTACATTGTGAGTAAAGGAGTTGATATACCGATAGATGCTTTAGTTACCAGATTTGGCACTGACTTATGGGTAGGCAAAGATACGGCGTTTAGGGGTCGTATTCAACGCACAATACGCGGCGATGGTGTCATTCCTGAATGGTTTAATCCAACGACCGGAATTTATGAAGATGTTTTATTAAATGATAGAGTCGATGCTACTATGTTTTTTGACGTACAATCGAGTGAAGATTATACAAGTAGATTTAAGTCTGATGTATGGATATGTTTTGCGGTTAATTTAAAAGCATTATATCCATCAATAGCAGAGAGAGCCACTGAGTATGCTCACGAAGATGCGTTAAAGATAATTAAGAAAACGAGCTTCAAACCTACTGGATTAGTCAGGGGTTTAGATGCTTTTAGTGAATATAATTTAGTTAAAGAAACGGATAACATGAATCAGTTCTATTTATTTCGATGGAATACGACTGTAAAATATCCACAAAATTGTTAAAATATGAATGCATGTAATGTATTGCTTCCGGGTGGAATAAATGGAGACTGTCAGATTCCGCTGAGTGAGCTAAAGAACGCGATAATATGTGACAAGGATGTTTCCTTTACATACGCAAATAAGAAAGTCCTGTCAAACTGGACTACGTTAACGCAAACAGCGTTAACTATCTATGGCGTGGCTGCTATTGACAGCTATAACAACACAACAGATGACCCCAACGTGGTGACAGGTGCAGTTTCAAAATCTAAATCAGTTACCAACGTACCACTACCAAGTTTTGAACTATTTTTAGAGTCTAATATGTGTGACTTTAAAGAAGTTTTAAATACTGTTAAGGGTGGTAATTATGGTATCTTCTATGAGTTACAGGACGGTACTATCTTAGGCTCGATTGATACGTCTGGTACTGAGATTGGTTATTTTAAACCATTTCAAGCAAAGATTTCTGCAAGTAGCAAACTATTGCAAGAAACAGACGCAACAACAGCCTTTAAAGTGTATGTAAATCATACTAAAAAACAACAGTTATTTGACCAGTTTATATTTGAACCATCTTGGGATGTGACTGAAATAGTTGATTCTATGCCTATTGGTTTGAATATGGTATCTACTGCTGTTTATTCAGCTGGTGACCAAACAGTTCATATTAACGTGAGGTGTGCTGACAACAAGACCGGGCTATTAGCTGCTGATTTTGAAACATCATCAACAATGAGCAACGTGTCAACTCCTGCTGTTTCTACGGTTGTAGATAGTGGTGGAGGTGATTATGTATTAACTGTTCAGAAAGCCGTAATTCCTGCTAATTTAGTTGACGGTGATTACGTTTATTTGAGAGTTAAGTTGTTAGTAAGTACGGTTGCGACTTATTTATCTGGATGGATTAAAGTTGAGGGAGTAACTTAGACATGATTTCAATCGGTGAAAATATCAAGAGATTGCCAAAGAAAGATTTAAAGAAGTGGATTGCAGAACGTGAAAAGAACACGGACTCTCCTGACTGGAAAGATGAATTGGCAAAGCTAAAAAAGCGACTGGATGTTAAGGGAACTGGCACAAAAAGCGAAGATAATTAATATTAGGCAATTGGCTCTGACTATTGCAAAACGTAATTCAGAGCTGATTGCTGATAATATTCGTTCTCAATTAAGTGCTGGTAAAAGTGGAGATAATACCGCTGTTGGTATTTATTCATCACTTCATTACGCTAATCGTAAGGCTAAAATATCTAAAGCACCTTTTGGAGTTGTTGATTTAAAATTGAGTGGTGATTTATACGAAGGGATTACTGTTGATTTATCATATCCAAAAGTTACAATTGATTCAACCGTTGATTATTCAAAGTATCAAATAGAACGTTACGGTAAAAGTATTTATGAAAATAATACAGCAAATCAAGAAAAGGTTAGGAATAAAAACTCAATCGACATCGTTAGAGAATATTCAAAAGTATTGGGTTTATAGGTTGACAGTCGAGCAGGTTTCTATACTGTTTGAGTCTGGTGATTTATCTTGTTTTGGACGTAACAAGAAAAAGAAATTTAAACAATTTGTGTTAGAATATAACAGTTTGTTTAATCACAAGACTAATAAAAAAGAATTTTTCTCTGACATATATAATTTTAGACTTTATGTAAAGCACTTAAAGTTGAGAGCGATGTATGATTCGTTTACCTCATGTGAAGCTGAAAATGCAAAGACCGAATTTAAGGAAATATTTAAAAAGGATTTTGAGGGCGTTGGTGATTTGAAGTTATTGACAGACGAGGCAAATAGAATTAACGATAAGATCCTAATTAACAACCAGCCTAAAAAAGAAAGTGACATTTCGTTCTCTAAATTGGTGGATATAGTTGAGTCATCTCGGAACGTTCATATAGACAGAAACATTAAACTATTCTTGTTCAAAGAAATGTACGATATTGAATTAGAAAAATGGAATAAAGCAGCATAATGGCAGACATAAATAAATTTATAGACCCTAAGTTAATTGCTTCATTAGAGAGGATTAATTCTACTTTAGCCACAACCGGAACGACTATTGATTCTGTTTTATTACCTGCTATTAAAAGACTCGAGGAGGCTCAGAAAGGATTAGGAAAAGAAACAAACAAAAACGATTCTGATAGGAAGAAATTAACTACATCAGAAAAAGAGGCTGCAAAGATAGCTAAACAACTTGAAGCAACTGAAACTAAATTAATATCGCTTCAAAAAGGGCAACAGGACGCATTAATTAAAACCAGAACTGAATTACAGAAAAACACAAAAGCAACAAAAGATTTACAACGGGCACAGGTAGCACAAAAAGGCAGTACCGAGCAGTTAACCGCTGTTAATATAATACTTGAAAAACGATTAAGGAGTGTAAACCAAACAACTGACAAGGGAAGATTAAGCGCACAAAGGTTAACGTCGGCTATTGACAAAAATAATGCAAAGATTACTGCACAATCTAGTGCATTAACTAAAGTAAAAAGAGGAATCGGAACTTATACAGCTGGTATTAAAAAGGCTGCTGCTTCTTTGGCAGGAGCTTTGGGGTTAACAAGTGCGATGTTTATTTTTATTAATGGAATAAAAAGTGGAAGTAAGGCTATTTTCAATCTTACGAAACAAATACAAGGAGAAACTATTCGTTCCATTACCGTTTTTGGCGACCAGCTGGGTTATGTTGAATCACAAGCCGAAAAAGTGGCTGCAAAAATGGGAGTTACCAACCGCGAGTTTGTGAGTATGGCTGCTAATACTGCCGACCTTTTAATTCCGCTCGAATTTACACGCGAAGCTGCTGCAAAAATGTCAACTCAGGTTCAATCGCTTGCTGGTGCCCTAGACGAATGGACTGCTGGCAAATATGGTGTTGTCGAAGTTTCCAACATACTAACTAAGGCTACATTGGGCGAAATGGAGCAATTAAAAAACCTTGGAATTGCAATCCGGCAGGATTCTAAAGAATTTATCAACTTGGTTAAACTTAAAAAAGAAGATGCCAACGTTACCGATGGGCAGGCACGCGCAATGGCAACCCTCGAATTGATTTATAAGAAGTCAACCGATGCACAAGCCGCTTATTTATTAGAAGGGAATAAACTTTTGCGTTTTCAAAAATCCATTAATCTTTCTTTCAAAAATTTCAAGGAAAATATTGCTACCGGATTTGCAGAGTCAATGAAAACAGCAACCCAGTTATATATTGACCAGCAAAAAGAGGTGCAAGGTCTTGAAAAAAATCTTATCCCATTGATAGGTGAATATGAAACACTACAGGGCAAAACTGCGTTGTCTGCGGTGGAGCATGAGCGAATTAAAACGTTGATTTCACAAATTGCCGATATTGCACCAACTGCAATAACACAATGGGACAATTACGGAAATGCTATTGCCATTTCCGCTGATAAAGCCCATGAGTTTGTTGAGATACAAAAGGCAATGCTCGAAATACAAAATGCCGACGCTATTGCAGAGCAAGAGAAAGCCCTTGAAAAATTAAATGTAGGTATGGACATTTTACAAACGAAGTTAAGAAGGGGAGAATTAACTGAGTTTGGCGAATGGCAAAAACTAAGTGCAAAAGAAACCGCAAAATTAAATACCGAAATTAAAAATCTTGGTAGGGAAATGGTGGGGACAGAAGCTATTATTAAGAAATTAAAAGGTGAACAGATTTTTGACATCGATGAAAGTAAAGATAGCATAGTTGCAGTTGTCTCTTTAATCGATGCGCAGAATAAACTTATCGAACAAGCAAAAAAGTTACCAGAAACCACCGAAGCCGAAATAACGGCTAAAAACAAAAAGATTGCAGTAATCAATACTGAAATAAGTCGGTTAAAATCTCTAGGAATAGAAAAAGGGAAAGTAGAAGCTTTTGATTTTGATAGCTTACTCGAATATGCAGAACCCGAGGCAGAAGATCCACTTGATATTTCATGGTTAACAGACAGGCTCGATGCAGAACTTGCCGCAAAGAAACGCAGCGAAGAAGAATGGACTGCTTTTGCGGCTGAACAACAGAAAATACGTACAGATGCAAATAATGAACAGGATGCACAAGACGCAGAAAATGATGCACGAGAAAAATCAAACCGCGAAGCAACAAAAGAGGCTGCAATAAACGCGGCTGGCGAACTCGGAAATACATTGTTCAATCTAAAAACAGCATCGTTACAGAGAGAGTTTGAAGCAGCAGAAGGCAATGCAGCAAAACAGGCCGAGATAAGTAAGAAATTGGCACAACATGAGAAAAAACAGGCGTTGTTTGGTATCGCAGTAGCTACTGCAAAAGGTGTTATGACTGCATTAGCCAGTTTGCCTCCAAATGTGCCACTATCTCTAATAATAGGTGGAATGGGACTTGTTCAGGCTGGTGTAGTTGCTGCTACTCCAATACCTGAATTTGCAAAAGGTACTAATTACTCACCAAGTGGAGCTGCTTTAGTTGGAGAGAAAGGGCGCGAATTAATAGTTTCGCCAAAAGGAAACATTTCACTAGCAAGTAATCCATCATTGGTTAATTTAGAACGTGGTTCGAGAGTTATTCCAAACAGACAAACAGAAAATATTTTAAACGACCGGAATATAGTAGGTGAGTTGAAATTAACAAGAAAAGCAATACAACGAACGCAAAGACAGAAAAGTAAATCTGTATTTGACGAGAGAAACAGGGGTTATAGGGATGGATTTATGGCATATAAACACAGATTGAATTAATTATGGATTATCTTGGAATAAAAGATTTTGAATATAGCGAAAATGAATATTGTCGTTATGGAAACACGTACAGCGTTAAGGATATTATAGAACTTTCGCTAAACCATAATTCATTTGATATGCCAATTTCTGGGATAGATATAAGTGGTATGCCGTGGGGAAACCAATCAATAAAATCATATTGTTATCATGTAAAAAGGATGAATAACGCGGATTTAAAATATCCAATAATACTTGATGATACCGGGTATATATGCGATGGATGGCACAGGCTTGCAATGGCAATTATACTTGGGAACAAAAGTATAAAGGCAATAAGACTTACTGTTATGCCAGAACCGACAACAACAAACAGCGAGCAAAAATAAATTAAATTAATGACCACGAAACAAGAAATAGCGGGTAAGGGACATTCTAATACTAATAAGAAGTTTAGATGTACACTTTTAACGAAAGATGACAATCCGTTAACTCTGTTTCGTGTTCCTGTTGGATGGAATGAAAGTGAATTGACTTTTATTAGAGATTCTGTTTATAAAGGAGTATTAGAAACATATTCGACAACTTCTTTTGAGTTTACAAAAGAGGGTATGGACTTTATTCAAACAGCCTATGAGAGAGGCGGAGTTGATTATGAGATAGTAATATACATAGATATATTAGTAAATTCTACATTCCAATATCAAAGATACTTCACTGGAAAAATAGACTTATCGAATTATTCAATAAACTCAACATCCGTTAAATGTGAGATAATACCTACTGGATTTCAAAACTTAATACTAAACAGGGATTCGATAGATGTAAATTTATTAAGCACAAAGTTTATTGGTGGCGGTGAGGATTCAATGCCGCAAATCTCAGGTGTGCCAATAACAACTATAATTCCAACTTACGATGCTATTGCAAACGCTGATTGGCGATTTGTAGATAATATTACGTTAA
>Ga0307988_1001453_pt1 | contig 13232 bp, 7 predicted proteins | sample EllFjometagen183_FD_203166 | JGI IMG/M metagenome (GOLD analysis project Ga0307988, IMG submission 203166) | Marine microbial communities from Ellis Fjord, Antarctic Ocean - #183 | ecosystem: Environmental > Aquatic > Marine > Unclassified | place: Southern Ocean | collected 2014-10-08 | reverse complement strand
GCTATCAACATACTCCTTAAAATGCGTGATTGTCGTTTCGGCTCTTTTGTGTTATATTTTCATCTGGGAGAAAACTATGGAAGAAAAAGTTGATCAGATAGACAAACCGGACAGAATGCTCGGCGACGAGTGGGAAAGCTGGACCGGCGACCTTGACGAAAGTGTGATCTATAATGAGTCGGCAGCGCTTTTCGCCCGGTTCACTGCGCTTTCTCTTGTTACTATCAGTGCACTGGTAGCGCTGGCGCTTTATATGATTGAACCACGACTCAGCCAAATTCATCCAAGCCTCGTGATAGCCGCGAGAATCGTTATCGGTCTCGTTATACTCATATTTACCGGCTGGGTGGGGCTTATTATCAGCAGTGCATTCACCGGCAAAAACCTCATTGGCAACAGCCGTATGGGTCAGGTTACTGCTGCACGCTTAATGCCCTGGACAGTTGCTGTTGCCAGGAGACTGGGTATTTCACGCGACCGTATCGGCAATTCCTTTGTCACATTTTCGAACGCCATTGTCAAAGCCACATATACACCGGGCAAAGGAAAGACTATTATCCTTTTACCGCGTTGTCTCAATGTCGATGTAAAAAAAGAGATCAAGGAACTCGGGGAAAAGGCAAACGTCAAAGTATTTACCGCAACAGGCGGTGGCCAGGCGAGGAAAATCATTCGCGCACAACGTCCATCCTCAGTCATCGGTGTTGCCTGCGAACGCGATCTTATGAGCGGCATTCAGGATGTGGCGCCAAAAATGCCGACAATCGGCGTAACGAACAAACGCCCTGACGGCCCCTGCAAAAACACACGGGTCGATATGGACGAGCTCAGGGAGGCAATCAAGTCTCTCACTGGAGTGGAACTCAATGAAAAAGCATAAAGTCATACTGATGTTTTCGGGCGGCCTCGACTCAATACTGTCCACAAAAATTCTCGTCGATGAAGGGTTCGAAGTTATAGCCCTTCATTTTTATAACGGTTACAACGGTTCAGTCGAGGCCCTTCTCGACCGTGGGCCTAAGGCAGGCTGGACTGCTCCTGACGGGGTCCGCGAAATGGCTGAACGTCTCGGTGCAACACTTATGCCAGTGGATATTTCAGAAGAGTTTACGGACATCCTGCTCCATCCGAAACACGGTTATGGCTCTCAGGCGAATCCTTGCATCGACTGCCGTATTTTCCTGCTTAAGAAGGCAACTGAAATCATGGAAAGCGAGGGCGCAATCCTCATCGCAACCGGTGAGGTTATGGGCCAGCGCCCAATGTCACAGCATAAAAGCGCCATGCGTCAGGTCGAAAAAAACAGCGGCCTCACAGGCAGGCTCTTGCGTCCGCTCTGTGCAAAACTCCTGCCTCCGACAATTGCCGAAGAGGAGGGTATTGTCAATCGCGACCACCTTTTCGGTATTAGCGGCAGGTCACGTCATCCCCAGATGGAGCTGGCGAAGAAATTCGGTATTGACGATTTCCCGTCCCCGGCTGGTGGCTGTGCCCTTACGACAATTCAGTATGGCGCGAAATTCAAGGATATGCTCAAGCATTCCGGCGGTGAGGATATCCCGAAACGCGAGTTGGATACACTCCTGACAGGACGTCATCTCAGGCTCGAAAGCGGAATCAAACTTGTTATCGGCAGAAATGAAATCGAGAATGAATATCTGGTGGCGTTGCTCGGCACTGATTTCAGACGCTTTAGGGCAAAAGACTTCACCGGGCCTATCCTCTACAGCTTCGGAGAACTTACTGATAAGGATAAGCTGGAACTGGGTGCGATCACAGCCCGCTACGGCAAGGGTCTTCACGAAGAGGAAATCGTCATCGCCAGCGAATGGGATGACGAGTCCGAAGAGTTCATGGTGAAACCGGCCACTCCTGAACATACATCGAGCCTGCATGTTTGTCAGGGGTGAGGGTAATAATTGCTGTTAATAAAAGACTATAGGGCTCGGCAGGAACAACTTCCCCCTTACTAAGGGGGAATGTCACAAAGTGACAAGGGGGATTTCTTTCCTAAGATAAGCTCCTGCCGATTGGCCTAACTCATCCCCCGCCCCCTCTCTGTGTCAGTGAACACTTTTTATAAAAAGAGAGTGGGATAATGCTGGAAGTAATACCAACCTTGAATATTAAACTTTGAATTTTGAATCTTTTCAATCGAGGTGTCCATGTCAATCCACAAACTGCCCGAGTTCAGGGACAATATGACAAACGGTAACATCCTGCTTTCCGCAGCGCCCGGAAGCGACGGTACTGTAGACGGCCTTCCCGGTATGAGCGTCAACTATGTCGAGCTTGAGCCCGGCAAAGAGGTTCGCCCGCATACTCACGACCGTGCCGAGGTCTATGTTTTCCTTACGGGCCGTGCGATTGTCATGGCTGGCGAGGACCTGAAAGAGGTCACCACGGGTGATGTCGCCATTGCAGCTATTGGTGAGGCACACGCCATCAAGGTCATCGGTAACGAGCCACTGAGGTTTTACGCCTTCAACAATCCGCCGGCCTCCTCCTGCCCCATGCAGGATGCTCCCGAAGAAGCCCTCTGGAAATGGCAGCGCCAATAGGCGGCGTCGGTGGACGCTTTATAGTCTGAGGTGCTCTGCCTGATTCGGACAAAGATGCTGCGCGACTTTGTCCTGAGCTATTAGTGTCAACGTTAAGAACGAGATGAAAGCTCGTCATCCTGAACTTGTTTCAGGATCTCTGCTTACTGCTGATGCAAAAACGAGTTCGGCATGACGATATCGCCCATCGAACTCACCCCTCGTTCATCTCTATTGTACGGAGTTTCCATCGACGAAAAGTGATATCGCATTGAAGCATACAGTAAGGGAATTACAACAGGCAGACTCTTCTCTGTTTTGCATGAAGCATTATTTCCCTATACTGTGACTATTGTATGACGTTCACTTCAACGCGAGTGATCACGCGCTATGATACAAAATTATCGAAACATACCAGTGATTCTTCTCCTTTTTCTGACGGCTATCATTTCTCTTGCGGCCGCTGAAGAAGCCCCTTCGCCCTATCCCATGAAAGAGAACGTCATCCACGGTGACGGCTCTTTAGGCCCCTATACAGTAGGTGAAGCTTTCATAGGCGGTACAATCAGGCTCGCCCCGAAACAGCAAGCACTCGACATAGAAATAGCCGACCCCACCAAAGGTGAAATCACCTTTTCACGCCCGCTTGCTCAGGGCGATTCCGTCACAGTCACATATGCTATTCCGCCGGAATGGATGAAACGTGAATACCGCCGTCCCGAGGGAGACTTTGCACCCGGTATGCGCCCTCCCGATGATTACAGCGCGGAAGCCTCAAAGACACCAAAGCCTTTCCCCGGCCTCCGTTTCGGCGGCTCGAAAACCTTCGACATCAATCTTGGTTCCGGCAGGGAAACTGCTCTGAACCAGACACTCCGGCTCAATATATCAGGCAGGCTCAGTGACGATATCACCCTAAACGCGGTAATCTCCGACCAGAATGTACCGATAACTCCCGAGGGCGATACCCGTGAGCTATCCGAGCTCGACCGTGTGCTGATCGAGCTTAAGGGGAAAAACTTCCGCGTGGATATGGGCGACACTGACCTTGAAAACGTCAGCGGTCAATGGCTCAATTATACACGACGTCTGTCGGGTGCACGGGCAGAGGTCAATCTCGGCAACGTGGATATTTTCGGCTCAGGTGCGGTATCAGAAGGCCGTCACATGAGCATCACCATCGACCCCATCGAGGGCAATCAGGGGCCCTACCGTCTCACCGCAGAAAACGGCAATCGCGACATCGCGGTCATCCCGGGTAGCGAGAAAGTCTGGATCAACGGCGAACGCATGAGCCGTGGCAGCAATTTCGACTATACGGTCGATTACTCGACTGGCGAGCTCACATTCACCGAGCGGCGCATCATCGGCTCAGATATGCGTGTAGTCTGCGATTACGAGTACACCAGCGAGAGTTATCGGCGGACATTTTATTCCGGCGGGGCAAAGGGATCATTTTTCGGCGAACGATTAAAAATCGGCTTTGTCGCGGCGCGTGAAGCGGATGATCCCGACCGTCCGGTGCTTTTTGATATCGACGAGACCATGAAAAAAAGCCTCAAGGAATCCGGCGACAATCCAGCAGCGTTCTCAGGACTGCGCCCTGCAAGCGGCGACTCAAGCGGCACCTATGATATGCTGGACGGCATCCTCGTATTCAATCCCACAAAGGACGGCGAATACAATGCCACATTCTCCTGGGTCGGCGAGGACAATGGCTCATACAGCTACAAAGGCGGCGGGGTCTACGAGCATATTGCACTTGCGGAACGTTTACCCGGCTCAGGCGCGTCATACGATCCGGTGGCATTACTTGATGGTCCGGCCTCCCACGATTTGGCGGGCCTCACCCTCAGTTTCGACCCGATGAAGTCCCTGCACATCGAGGGTGAAAGCGCTGGTTCTATGGTCGATAAAAACACACTGTCATCCAAAGATGATGGCGATAACAGCGGTGGAGCACACAGAATCGCCGGACGTTTCTCGCCCACATTTGGTACGCGTATCCCGGTCAAAGTTACTCTGTCAGGGCGTTTCCATGACCGGAGCAAGCGATTCAACCCACTCGACCGAGACAGAAGCGCCGAAGAAAACAGACGCTGGGGCCTACCACTTGTGCTTAATCCGACCGATGAAACAGTGTCGGAATACAGCGGCGGATTTTCCTTCCCTGAGGGGCGTTTCAGCGGAAGCGGGCTTGCTGTTTCAGGCGGCAAAATCGAGCTTGGAAATTCGGCGCTTTCAGAGAGAACATCAGTTTCGGGAACGTTCAACCTTGGCGACGCCCTCAAAACCATGACCGAAGTAGCGAGCATCGAGCGCGAAAAACTTGCCCTATTGCCCGATGAACGAATCGAACGTATCCGCTCACGAATCGATGGCTCATTGCTCGGATTCACCTCGCTCTCCCGTTTTGAGTATGAGCAGGCTGAAGGTGTCGGTGAATTCACTCATGGCAGCGCCTACAGTCAGGTGGAAAGCGAAGTGGCGACACCTTCACTGTTCGGTATTCGCGGAACAGTCGACTATATCTACCGCAAAGAGCGTGCAAAACGGGTCGCATGGACCGACAGCTCACGTGTCAGGGGCGGCAGTGTCGGAATCGCTCTCGATGAAAGTTTCCCCGGCATGTTACGTGCACGGTATTCACGCAGGGAGCGAAGCGGCGGGCTACAGACAGGCTCTACTGAGCAGGCCATACTCGAAGGCGGCTACCGACCCGTAAGCGGCGCATACTCAGTCGATCTCTCCTACCGTGCCGGACGATCCCGCGAGACAATGAAACGTCGCAATTACATTTATGCAGGAACCGGTCGCGGCGGCTACCGCTGGGAGGATCACAACGATGACGGTGTCCGCGACCCTGAGGAATTCATCCCCGACGAGCACGGCGCATACTACCGCTATGAAGAGACTCTCGACAGCTACCGGCCAGTCAATACCGTTGCAGTCTTTGGAAAAACAGCTTTTACAGTGCCGGGGCGATTGTTCGCACGATTCGGTTACAACGGCGACATCCGTTTCGACACATCCTTTGAAGTGAATGAGCGCTCTTCGGCGGACGCTTCAGACATTTTCCTGCTCAGGCTGTCACAGTTCAGGAAAGAAGGAAAAACCGCTTCCGGGGACAGCCGTATTCAAGAGGATATTATCGCACCGTTCGGGGACGGCGGCAGTGTACGTCTTCGCTTGTTCAGTTATGCCTCTCTTGAGGGTGAGTATATCGGCGGCGCGGAACGTCGTGGCGAGAACGGCGAATCGATTCGTCTACGTTTGCCGCTTGCCGAGGAATGGGATATGGAGGCCACAATAGCTCACGCGCTGTTCAGCCGAAGCATGACGGGACGTGTCTCGGGCAATTTCGAGGTAGGCTCATATTCCGGCGATGCCACAGTGTCATACTATCCGCGCTCATCGATCAAAATCGGTGGATCGGCCGGCCTCGGCAGGGACAAAGGCGAGATCACGGAGATCACCGCCGCCTACTACATCCTGAAGCCGTCACTGACATATTTCTTTGCCGGGAAAGGACGTATCGAAGCCTCATATGCCAGCACAACAGTGACGGTAGACAAGGCGCGCGAATCGCAGCTCCTCCCCTATGTCATGGCGCGCGGGCGCAAAGAGGGCGCAAATCACGACATCTCCGTCATCTGCGATTACCGTCTCACACAACGTATGAATATTGTGGCATCATACACCGGGCGGCGTTTTGCTGACAGAGATTTTGAGCATTTCGCACGGACACAATTGAGGGCGCTGTTTTAAGATCAGAATTCAGGAGCCAGGCATCAGTTGATGCTTTATAATCTGAGATGCTCTACATGATATATGCTCACGTATGCTTTTGAATTGTATACTTCAGGGATAGAGTCAGAAGTTTTGGTGTTACAAAAAGTGTGACTTAAACATGTATTTTGTAGGGGCGATCCTTGCGATCGCCCGGAACACTATTTTATTTTATCACAGGATACTATGAAAAAACTCATGTTAACAGTCGCTGTCATTTTCTTTCTCACCGCCAAAGTCTCAGCAGAAAACCGCCTTGCTCAAGTTGCGGTTACTGGTGCGGACTCGCTTACTGTTTCTGAGCTGACGCCCCGGCTTCTTTCAAAAACCGGCGGCATCCTAAATGACGGTTATATCGCGCATGACAGTGGGCTCATCTTAGGCTCGCTACGTGAGCGCGGCTGGTGGAATGCAGGACTCACAGCGGTAATTGATTCATCATCAGCGGAAACTTCACTCTCATTCAAAGTCGCACGCGGCTCACAGATAATCCTTGGGAAACTCAGCCATTCTCTCAGTGACAGCAGCGAATTACTTCCCGTTGAAATCCCTGACAGGACTGTCACAGAGCCCCTGACACGTAAAATTCTCGACGCTGCGACTTCTGCCATAGTCCGCGTATACAGCTCAGAGGGATTCCCGGATATTACGGTTGAGCCACGTCTCACAGCCCACGAAGGCACGGTAGATGTCGAGCTTTTCATCACATCCGGAGCTCAGGCGCTCATCGACTCGCTCATGGTCACCGGCCTTACGAAAACGCAGCCACACACAGTCAGACGCGAACTCACCCCGCTCCTCGGCAGGCCCGCAAACAGGAAGACAGTTCAGGAGGCCCGTCTGCTCCTCGCCGCCGTCCGCCATGTCAGAATCGGCGGAGAAATATCTGTCGCCTACGCCCCGAACGGCGCAGGAATCCTCGTAATCCCACTCGAAGAGGGTAGCCAGGGGGCGTTCGACGGTGTCATCGGTTATCAGCCCTCGCAGGACGATGGCAAGGGCGAAATTATCGGCACAGCGGACATCAGCCTGAACAACCTTCTTGGTACAGGACGTGCTGCAAAATTCCGCTGGAAAAAACTCGGCGGGAACAGCGAGGATCTCGAACTCGCCTACATGGAGCCGTGGATTTTCGGCAGGCCCTACAATGTCAGCGGCGATTTCATGCAGGAGGAACGCGAGGGGCAGGGCTATGTCCGTACCACACTCTCAAGTGCGGTCAATCGGCATTTCGGGGCACTCTCGCTCTCTCTCGGCTGGCGCTACGAAAAAGTGAGCGCAGACTCAGTCAACAGCAGCACAGCACAGGGAATCGAGACGGGCGTAGTGTGGCGCACGACTGATGATCCGCTCAATCCGCGAAGTGGCGCAATCTACTCCCTCGACTGGTCGATGGTCTCTAAAAAGTTCCGTTTCTCTGGCTCAGAGTCAAGCACCCTCGAACGTCTCGAAATCGATCTCGACCACTTCATACCAGTCAGACGCCGTCAGACAGCAGCGCTCCTGCTCCGCTACAGACGCGCCTTAACCGACCGTAGCACTTTAGGCCCATCCGACCGCTACTGGCTCGGCGGTGCAGGCAGCATCCGTGGCCACGCCGAGAACATGCACCCGGCGGTTAAAGCCTTCTGGGGCAGCCTGGAGTACCGTCTGCTCACCGGCGAACGTTCACGGGCATTCCTCTTCTACGACACGGCCTGGCTCACAAATTATGTGGCCTCAGGCGGCGCTGTAAAGAAGGACTCGCGCACTGTTTCGGGATATGGTTTCGGGCTCAGGATCGCCTCAAAGACCGGAGTCGTTGGCTTTGATTACGGTCTCTCAGGCGATGGTGGATTCGCCGACGGCAAGCTGCATGTAAGTATGCGGACAGAGTTCTGACCGTCAGTGGACGGTTTGTGGCTTAGGTGCTCTGCCGGATAAACGGACGGTGATGCTGCGCTATCCCGTCCTGCGTTGCTGGTATCAGCGACAATAACGTTTAGTTATTGATATTTACCCATCCCCTACTCAATTCCCGCCTCACCCGTCACCCAGTTCAAAGTCACTGTACTGCTGCCTGTCTCGAATGTCCAGACATCCCCGTCTTCCCTGACTTTGATATTTACCGGACTCCCGCCTTTTTCCGACCACGTCAGAGCAGTTGCATTGCGCCATTTTCTGCCATTTTTGCTGAGCCTGACAGAATTTAAGGGCGCCAGACGGCCGCTGTCATGTTCAGCAGTCATCATTTCGGCCCTGACATTAACGCCTGAAGGTGTCAGGGGATCGATTTGAAACAAAGTGTTCCGGCCATGAAATTGAAACGATTCACCGTTTTGTACGGTCTTTTGCTGTTCGGGATGGAACCTGAGCTCCAGAAGGCGAGGCTTGTCGACAACGATGTCATCCGCAACAATTAGTACATCCGGTTTCACAAAGAGTATGTGGCGGGTGAATTGCTTTAGGCCCAGAGCTTCTGGATAGGCATCGGTGGCATCCCCGATTATGTGATCAAGCTTTGGACTTGAAGTTACCTTGACTATATGTGGCTGATTTTTTCTTCCATGCAGCTCGGAACCATCGAAAAAGATTCCTCCCTCGCCGGTCTGCCCCTGACCATCGATGAGCAGGGTGTTATGCTGGTCGGTCCATTTGCAGCTGTAACCGTCATCACGCAAAAGAAATTCCCCGCCGCCGAAGACGATGAGATTACCGGCATCGGGATGGACATGTTGGGCCGAGGCGGCATCATAGGGAAGTTCTCTGACAGCTTTGTGGCCGAGATACGGCCCGCATTTGAAGACGAGCATCGATTCATCACCTGACCAACCCGACCTGGCGGAGACAATATCCATGTCGCTGAAATGATGTAGACTTGGCAGATCACCGGGTGTTTTTGCTGTAACCGAGGGCTCATACCAAAGCATGTTGAGCCAGCGGTTGCGAGGGGAATTTTCCATGCCGTCATCGACCCGGTTCGCCAGCCATTGGGCGTGTCCATCGGCGTATTCCTTAGCCAGCGCCCGCAAATTATAATCGGAATACCAGCTTGACCTTGAACAGTCGCCAATATCGATAGCATTGCTTCGTGAGGTCCAGGAATTCACCGGTAGAGAGAGGTACATACGGTATTTTGACGTGTTCCTGAACCAGTCATTATCGAACATATCAACGTCCAGCAGGTCGCGGGAAATGTTCATGAATTTCAAAAGATTTTCCACGCCATAATCCCAGTAGCCGACACCTTCATGACTTGCACCGTCATCGCCAAGCGCGTTCATGGTTGTGCTGATTTTTTCGAGTGATATGCCGATCCAGCCCTCAGCCTCGTCCACTTCATCGAATATCGCCAGCGCGGCGACAGTCACTCCGCACATATTGACCCATAAGTGGTTTTGCATATATGCATTCTGCCACTGATACCAGATTCGGGTCGCGCTGTCGGCACGGTGCCACCATATTTCATCGGTGACAGTGGTATTGACCATTGTCCTCGTTCGCCCGACAAGAGTCTCGCGGATCAACGTTTTTGTCTCATTTTCAAGCGCATCATAACACCAGTCATAAATCAGCCCGAGCCCTAAAAGCTGGTGGCTGGCAGCAAGGTCGACACCATCCGCCCAGCCAAGCCCGCCCCATGATTTGTAGCCACAGGAGGCACGCGCCCATGCACTCGCGCTGTCAAGGTATTTGCGGTCTTCCGTCAGTGCCCAGGCCATTGCCAGAGTCCCCATCGTATTCCCAACGTTGCGCTGCCAGAGCTGCTCAAAACCCCACCTGCCGACACCGTCGCCATTGCCCTTGTATTCCGGCGGGCCATCTTTGACCGCACGATCCGCCTGACGCTGTGTCTCCTCCCATACAGCTTTGTGGGAACTCTTCATCAGCGTTTTTAATTCAGTTACTTTTCCCTTCGTCAGCAATATCCGGGGATGTACATTACGCATCTTTGTAAGAGATGCCGGCATGGGCGTTAAACGGTAGTTTTCCAGACGTTCCTGTAAGAGAGTATCATCCGCCTGCAACGCAGTGCTCAATACCATCAGGATGATTAGTGAGATCAGAACAATCGCACTATTCTGTCGGTAGCATATCGATGAATTTTTTTTGAAACAATCAATTAATTTGGTTTTCAGCATGACGGTATCACCTGCTTTTACGATATTTAATCACATTCCATTCAGACTATTTCAGTGTCAATTCACAGCCTCGACCCACACCGGGCTCGACCAGGCCAACTGGCCATTATCCTGAACCACCCTTGCATAATAACAGTCCGTTTCACTGCCGGGTGACTCGTCCTCAAAGGAAAATGACGCCATCGTAGTTGTCTCCGGGATCAGACGATGCACCTTAATCGAGTTCCGCCCCACTCGCATGCCAACGTCACTTTCAAGCAGGTCAGAGAATTTTACGCTCAGTTCTTTCGCCTCAGGTTCGCGGGTGCTAAGGATGAGACGTGAGTCCGGTTTCGCAACTACAGAAAATACGATTTGATGTGTATCGCGATTAAAAAGACAGCGGCGGCGTGAAGTATATGATTCAAGGCTGAAACCTTTTTCAGTCGCATTCGATATGCGGTGTCGACGGTCCTCAGCGAGAGGTGCGCTCTGCCAGCAGGGTTCCGGTGCGGATATTTTCGCGCCCTTGACACTGACATCAAAATTCCAGTCGTAGACATCCGGGATACGATCAAGATCGATCTGATTTTCCGACATCGGCCCCCAGCCATACTCGACACGAACCAGGAAAGGACGTCCCCATACACCTGTTCCGAGCTGGGCATCGGGCATGAGATTCCGCACTATGACGCGATTATTTTTCAGTATGTCGATACGGTCGAGCCTGCTTTTACCACGTACCGATACGGTGATATTACGTTTTTCGCTATAGGGCAATTCTGAGCCCATAAGTTGACCGTTGAGGCGAAAATCAAGCTCGATTTTGTCGCCGGAAACACCATAACAACGACGGGATCGGAGAGCGTCGAAAATACTTTCGCGGGTAAGTTCAGTCGCAATAATTGCGGTCTTACCCTCACCATATGCGCCGGGGAATCCGAGATGATCGTCTGTGGAGGCGATAACACCGAATCTGTACCCTGCCGCGAGAAAGGCCTGCATAGTCTGGCTTGTAATTCGGGGGCCCATAGAGTGGCGAATGTAGTCACCCGGCGCGGTGTCACACTCGGCGTTCCCGTGCTCGGAGAACATTTCAAGCACAGGTGTGACACGCGAATCCCAGTAGCGCGGAACAGCACCCGCAGTTCCCTCCATATAGCCGGGGTGATGTGGAATCAGTAGTGCAGCATGCTCATGGGCGTGACGCTGGAAATCTGCAAGCTCGGTGAAATACTGGAGCGGTGGATCATCGCCGGGAAACAGGATGCAGTAATGCCCGACAGAGCTTGAATGACGTTCATAGGCGGGAATTGTCACGAATTTGCCCGGCTCGTTATAGGCGCGGTTGAGGTCGAGGATATCGGGCCAGCGCTCACGGGTGATTTTTTCATAGCCGGTCCAGAGTTTCATAGTGTGAACCTGCTTGCTCTGGTCGCTGTAGGCATGGGGAGTCACCGCCACAAAATCGAGATGGCTTTTCGCAATCGCGAATGCCCGCTCAGGCGAGCCGAGACCGTAGCCGACGGCGTTGTGATTGTGAAGGTCGCCGAAATAGATCCTGGGCCTGCCTGTATCATCAGCAGCTTCGGCTGCGGACTCAGTTGGAATAGCCGCCCCCATACCTGCCGCTGTCATTGTAGCGCAACGTTTGATATATTCGCGTCTGCCGATTGCTCCCATAATCACACTCCGTGTTGAAATCGCTTACTTACTCAAATTGTCGCTCACGCATGACTCATATTTAAAAATTTACTATACTGCGAATATTCTTGCAACATAATTAATGTGTGAGAAGTATAAAGATCAACGCTATAAACCCTGCTAAAGGAGAAAACCATGTCGAATATACGCGTTTCACCAGAAGGTAAAGTTGCTTTTGTCAGCGGTTCTAACCGTGGAATCGGGAAAGCCATTACTATTGAGCTCCTTGAAAAAGGTGCAAAGAAAGTTTATGCCGGAGCCAGAAATCCTGACACTCTAAACGATTTGAAAAAACAATATGGCGATAGGCTAATCCCGACCAAACTTGACCTTACAGATAACGAATCTATTAGAAAAGCTACTGAAAATATTGACGATGCTGCAATCCTGATCAACAATGCAGGCGTTGGGGTAATGGGCAGTTTTTTCTCGGGGAATATGCTTGAAAGCCTGAATAAAAACCTTGAGGTCAATTTATTCGGACTGGTGAAATTGACAGCGTCCTTAATAGATGTCCTGAAAAGGCAGCCTGCCGCCGCTATTGTCAATGTTTCATCTATTGCCGGACTGGCCAATATGCCAATTGCAGGCACATATTCAGCCTCGAAAGCGGCGGTGCACAGCACAACGCAAGGTATGAGAGCTGAGCTTGTCAATGACAATATTTTAGTGGCTGGTGTATATCCCGGCCCGGTTGACACTGACATGGCACGGGGACTTGAGATGGAAAAAGAAACGCCGAAAAACGCTGCCAAAGACATTATACAAGGCTTAATTGACGGCAAGGAAGACATATTCCCTGATCCCATGTCAAAACAAATCCAACAAGCGTATCAGTCCGAACCAAAGGCTGTTGAAAAGCAAATGGGCCAATTTGTCCCGCAACCTGATCATGCTTAAACAATGTCGACACGGACAGTAGTTGCGCTTTCAAACAGTAGGGGGAGTGGTACATAAATGAAAGTATATGAATCATTATTTTTGTGAATAAATGAATCATATGATTTTATATCAGCCGTCATCCTGAACTTATTTCAGGATCTATGTATAGTCACAAAAGTGACAATACGTCAAGAAGCAGTTGCCTTACAGCTCCCCT
>Ga0307988_1001451_pt1 | contig 13256 bp, 6 predicted proteins | sample EllFjometagen183_FD_203166 | JGI IMG/M metagenome (GOLD analysis project Ga0307988, IMG submission 203166) | Marine microbial communities from Ellis Fjord, Antarctic Ocean - #183 | ecosystem: Environmental > Aquatic > Marine > Unclassified | place: Southern Ocean | collected 2014-10-08 | reverse complement strand
CCAATTCCAAAACCCACCCTGTTATATTAGGAGTGAAGTGCAGTGACGAGATAAACAAATTAATTACAAGACAGTAACAATATTTTGAGTATTGTAAACTAATAGGTAATAATTATTAATTTTGACCGTTATTTTCACAAATTACTATTGCACAAGTTGAATCCAACTATAATGAAAAATATAATAGCCGCTTTTGTATTGATTTCCAGTTTGTTATTTACTGCTGGATGCAGCAATGATTTTGATATGTATGCCGATTATAAGGATATTACAATTGTTTATGGCATTGTTGATGTAAGTAATGATACTACCTGGATTAAAATCACAAAAGCTTTTACAGGTCCTGGTAATGCTTTGCTTTTTGCACAAAACCCCGACTCAAGTAATTATCCATATAAATTAGATGTTAGTTTGGTTGGTAAAAAAAACGGAAATAGCCTTGTTCCGCTAGTTCTTGATACTATTACCATTAATAATAAAGCGGTTACTGATACAATTATTAATGATAATGGGGATACAACTATTATAAATCCATTTTATGCACCTAACCAATTGGTTTATTACGCAGTTGGCTCGCTTGATAAGGATGCTGAGTACACATTGAATATTGACAAGAAAGGGGAGGTGTTAACTGCATCCACATACATGGTAAATACTTTTGATGTGAGTAGGCCCGTTAATCGTATTGCCTTTTCTGATAGCCCTAATAGTGTTGATGGTAAGATTGAGTGGTATTCCACAAAAAAAGGAAAGCGTTATGAGGTGTCTTTAAGATTTAATTATTTAGAGCATTTACCCGGAACTACTGATACATTACTCAAGTCTTTTGATTGGTTTCTTGGTGTTGTCAACTCAAAAACTGATGAGGGTGGTGAAAGTCTTCTGGAAACCTATTACGGCCCTACTTTTTATAATTTGCTTGAATCTGAAGTTGAACCCATTCCAAATATTGAAAGATGGGTTGAGGATGTTGATATAAATATTGCCTGTGGCTCGCAAGTTTTAGATACTTACATTGATATTAACGCAGGTAATGGTAGCATCCTTGATGAAGTCCCTTCTTATTCTAACATAGAAGGTGGGTTTGGTTTGTTCGCATCAAGGTACAATGCAAAAAAATCAATTCTGGTGTCATTTGTTACCGAAAGAACCATTGTTTTAGACTATGACTTAGGCTTTAAGTATAAAACAAAGTAAAGTTAGTGTATAAAGGCTGACTTATGCGTTGTTGCTCAAAATCTACTAATTCCTGCCTTTTTGTCATTACTTAAGGTTTTGTATGCTATTTCTGTATTTGGCATAATCATTGACATAGGGGTTAAAGAATTATACAAATAGAAACCAATAAAAATATAATAATATGGGAAAAATAATTGGAATTGACTTAGGAACAACCAACTCTTGCGTTGCTGTAATGGAAGGCAACGAACCAGTTGTAATACCAAATAGCGAAGGACGTCGTACAACTCCTTCAATTGTTGCATTTACTGAAAATGGTGAACGTAAAGTAGGTGATCCTGCAAAAAGACAAGCTATAACCAATCCTACAAAAACAGTTTATTCAATTAAACGTTTTATGGGAAATAAGTTTAGCGAAATGAGTACTGAAATTGGACGTGTAACTTATGATGTAGTTAAAGGCGACAACGATACTCCTCGAGTTAAAATTGATGAGCGTTTATACTCACCACAAGAAATTTCAGCCATTGTTCTTCAAAAAATGAAGAAAACTGCTGAAGATTATCTTGGCCATTCAGTTACCGAAGCTGTTATTACAGTTCCTGCGTATTTTGATGATTCAGAACGTCAGGCTACAAAAGAAGCTGGTGAAATTGCTGGATTAACTGTGAAAAGAATTATTAATGAGCCTACAGCTGCTGCTTTAGCATACGGCCTTGATAAGAAAAAAGATGATGCAAAAGTTGCTGTATTTGATTTAGGTGGTGGTACTTTTGATATAAGTATTCTTGAACTTGGTGATGGTGTATTTGAAGTAAAATCAACAAACGGAAATACACACCTTGGTGGTGATGATATTGATCATGTAATTATTGATTGGTTAGCAGAAGAGTTTAAAAAAGATGAAGGATTAGATCTAAGAAAAGATCCAATGGCACTTCAGCGTTTAAAAGAAGCTGCTGAAAAAGCTAAAATTGAATTATCAAGTAGTACCGAAACTGAAATTAACTTACCTTATATCATGCCTGTTGATGGTGTGCCAAAGCACTTGGTTAAAAAACTTACACGCGCAAAATTTGAAATGTTAGCTGATAAGTTATTTCAAGATACAATTAAACCTTGTACTGATGCTATAAAAGATGCCGGTTTAAATGCTGCTGACATTGATGAAGTAATTCTAGTAGGTGGATCAACAAGAATTCCTGCTATTCAGGATATTGTTAAGAAAATATTTGGTAAAGATCCTTCAAAAGGTGTAAATGCTGATGAGGTTGTTGCTCTTGGTGCTGCTATTCAAGGTGGTGTACTAACAGGTGAAGTAAAAGATGTATTATTACTTGATGTTACACCTCTAACACTAGGTATCGAGACAATGGGTGGTGTTATGACAAAATTAATTGAGTCTAATACAACCATACCTACTAAAAAATCAGAAACATTCTCTACTGCTGCTGATAATCAGCCATCTGTAGAAATTCATGTGCTTCAAGGTGAGCGACCAATGGCAAACCAAAATAAGAGTATTGGTAAATTTCACTTAGATGGTATTCCACCATCACCACGTGGCGTTCCTCAAATTGAAGTTTCATTTGATATCGATTCAAATGGTATTTTGAATGTAAGTGCAAAGGATAAAGCAACTGGTAAATCGCAAAGTATTAGAATTGAAGCTTCTTCGGGATTATCTGATGATGAAATTCAGAAAATGAAAGCTGAAGCAGAAGCAAATGCTGATAGCGATAAAGCTGAACGTGAAAAAGTTGATAAACTTAATTCTGCTGATGCTTTAATTTTTCAAACTGAAAAACAGTTAAAAGAGTATGGCGACAAAGTTCCTGCTGATAAGAAAGCAGACATTGAAGGCGCACTCGAGGAGTTAAGAACTGCACATAAAAGTCAGGATATTAAGTCTATTGATGCTGCAATGGAAAAATTAAATACCATTTGGCAATCGGCTAGTGAGGAAATGTATAAAGATACTCAAGGACAACCCGGTCAGCCAGGTGCTGCGCCAGGAGCCGAAGCAGGTGGTGAAAATCCAAATGAAGGAGGTTCAGGAGGAGACGATGAAGTAACTGATGTTGACTTTGAAGAAGTTGACGATAAAGACGATAAATAATACATCACACTCTGGATAAATTAAAGGCTATGTAATTTAATTACATAGCCTTTTTTTTTGTTAACCCCTGTTAATAAGTTATTTGTTAAGTTTTATCCTTGATAGCGTTTTTTTTATTAATTTTGAGTCGTCTTTTTCATTGTTATGGGATATGAAAATAGTTGATTTTTAACTTTTATTAACTTGCGATTATCTTATTGGAAAGGCTTAACTTTTAATTTTACAGATTAATCAATTAATAATTACTAATTTTAAAACTATGAGAAAAAAATTACAATTGACAGGAACTTTTTTGCTGTTGATGATGTTTGGTTTTGTAAATGTTGTCACAGCACAAAATTTGGCTCTTAATCCAAGCTTTGAAAGTTGGACAACAAATGGAGCTCCCGGACCAGCTGATGATTGGGCTTTGTCAGGAACAAGTATGACAGGGGCTCAAGAAACAGTAAATGTACGCACTGGTGCATATAGTACTAACATAACATGGACTACTACTTCTACAAGACAGTTAGAACAATATATTGCAATAAATGGAAGTAGCAATTATGAATTTTCATTTTGGGTATTAGATAATGATCCAAATGGAAGAGCTAGAGTTGCAATCAGGTGGTACGATTCAGGAGGTGACTTAACTGGAACGCAGTATTATGGTGGCTACTCAACTGATTTGCCAACATGGCAAGAGCTTACAAGTGGTTCCCAAACAGCACCTGCGGATGCTGTAGAGGCCCATATCGAAATAAGAGTATATGATGTTTCTTGGTCGGGTACAGCAACTGTTTATGTTGATGATGTTCTTTTTGAAGAAAATACAACATTAGAGATTAGCTCAGCATATGCTGTAAGCGAAACAGCAGTTGATGTGCTTTATTCTGCAGCTATTGCTTCAGTAAATGCTACTGATTATTCTCTTACAGGGTCAACTGCAATTACATTCTCTGGAGCTACTATTGATGGAACAAACCCAAGTTTAGTTCATCTAACTGGTGCTTCTGTAAATATGGCGAGTGATATTACTCTTGATAATATTACAGACGCTGCTAATGCTGATAATTTCGATTTTTATGCTGGAATTATGTCATGTGCATTTGTTAACACTACTAATCCTGGTGGCACCATGAGTAATGGTGAAATTGCAACATTTCAAGGTGTTGTAAGTGCAAATGATGCATATAATAATGTATGGTATAGCGATGCTACAGGAGCTTATAATGGTGTTTTAGTATATAGCAGTAGTTTTGATGGTTTAGTGGCAGTTGGCGATGAAATATTGTTTACTGCCGACAGAACAGTTTATAATGACTTAACTGAACTTGAGTATCCTACTCTAATTTCAACTATCTCAACAGGAAATACACCTTACGGTCCATCATTAATTAATGGGTCGGATATTGATGAAAACAATGCTTCTGATACAGATCCTGGAGAGTCATGGGAAGGTCAATTTGTGAAAATTGAAAACTTTACAGTGGATTCTTATGATGGTACAACATATAGTTACCGTTGTAGTTGGTCTGATGGAGCAAATACATTCTATTTTTATGTAGGAGACAATGTAGATTATCACCTTGGTAGTATAACTCTCAATGTTGGAGAAACTTATACTGAAATTTTAGGTGTAGTTGACTGGTTAAATGCTGGCCCATATTTTCGTATAAATCCTAGAGATCAAAGTGATGTTGTAGGGGCTGGTCCTGCTGAAGCACGTATTGTTGGATCAATGAATGGATGGAGTACTAGCGATCCTAATTATGTTATGAGTATGAATGCTAATGGATTGTATGAGCTAACCAAATCGCTTGACGCTGGTGATCATGAGTACAAAGTAATTGAAGGTGATGCATGGACTGATCCTAATTACCCTGATAATAATCAACATGTTATTTTAACAGCTACGGAAGATGTTACTTGGAAAACAAACACCACTGCTGATTTAGTAACTCATATGAATCCTGTAGTAGCTGGAAGTTTCTTGTCAGCTATTGGTGGAATCGATTGGGATCCTACAGAATTGATGGGCGAAATGACTGACCCTGACGGTGATGATATTTTTGAACTTGTTTTAACTATACCTGCTGGTACATACGAAGGTAAAGTTACCTTAAACCAGAACTGGGATCAGAGCACTGGTGGTAATGTAACATTTGAAACAGATGGAGTTACACCAACTACTTTTACCTACGATTTTCCAAATAATACAACTACAATCTCAGGACCTGCTCCTCCAACAGCACCAATTACCTTTATTGTTAATGATGCTACAAACATGAATTATGATGGTTTCTTCCTTAAAGGAAGCTGGGACGGAAACGGCCAGTACGATCCTTCATGGGGTAGTGGTATGGAGCATTCAGAGTTTTATGATGATGGAACAAATGGTGATGCAGTTGCAGGTGATCATATCTGGACATGCCAGCAAGATTTAGTTGTTGATGGCGGTTCCAATACTTGGGAATGGGGTGTTAATGATACTGAGAGTAATTGGGTTGCCGGTAACTGGCAGTTTACTATTCCCGATCAAACAGCACAAACATTAACATGGATGGTGCCAGATGTTGTTGATCTTGTGATTAACGAAATTATGTATAACTCTCCAGATGCTGATGAGGAGTGGATTGAATTATACAATAATACTGATCAAACAATTGACTTAGAAAACTGGGATGTTTGCGATAACGATGCATCACATACGCATATAATTATTCCTGCAGGATATAGTGTGGGACCAGGTGAGTTTTTCACCATTTCCATTGAAACAGACGGAGCTTTTCCTTTTACTCCTGATTATGATGGAACAGGAAATTTTGCCCTTAATAATAGCGGTGATGGAGTAAGAGTATGGAACCCCTCGCATATACTTGTTGATGTTGTTAACTACGATGATTCTGATCCATGGCCAACAAGCCCTGATGGCGATGGTCCTTCTTTATCATTAATCGACCCAGATACTGATAACTCACTAGCAGAAAGCTGGTTGGCAAGTATCCAAGATGGTGGTACACCAGGGTCAGAAAATTTCCCTCCAATTCCTTATGTTACAATTTCAAACCCAAATGGTGGAGAATTTATTTCACAAGGTGATGCATATGATATTACCTGGGTTTTTGATTTTTGGACTGGTAATATTGATATTAAGCTTGTTAAAGATGGTTATAGCCCGATTGTAATTGGATCTGATATTGCTGTTGCGGATGGAATTTGGACATGGAATGTATCAGAAGCAATACAGTTAGGTGATGATTATAAAATTATGATTGTGCCCGTTGATCCTATTGATCCTTCGGATGAAAGCGATGATTTTTTCTCAATTATTGAACCATATGTAATGCCGGAAATTGTCATTACTGAAATTATGTATAATCCTCCTGAGGTAGATAACGATTCACTTGAATTCCTCGAATTGTATAACAATGGTGATGAAACAGTAGATCTTGAAGGCTTTCATTTTACAGAAGGCATTGAATATATTTTCCCAAGTGTTGATTTAGCTCCTGATAATTATTTGCTTGTAGCTGTTAATTCAAACGCTATGATGAATACTTTTGGTGTTGATGCAATGCAATGGACAGATGGAGGGTTAAGTAATGGTGGTGAGGATATTGAATTACAAGATAGTTTTAATAATGTTATTGATTTTGTATTATATGATGATCATCTTCCATGGGATACTCTAGCTGATGGTTATGGACCTTCGCTTACACTTTGTAACCCTGATGTTGATAATTCTATAGCAGAAAACTGGACACACTCAATTAATTTAGCTGCTATAAATACTGATGGTGATTCAATATGGGCTACTCCAGGTTTTGGTTGTGTGGCAGAATTATTACCAGGATTTGAGGCTGATGTTACTAGTATTGAAGTTGGGGGTAGTGTATTGTTTACTGATCTTACAATCGGCGATCCAATAGAATGGATTTGGTCGTTTGAAGGTGGTACTCCAGAAACATGGAACGGACAAACTCCACCAGATATTTATTACAATGATGAAGGAATGTGGGACGTTACTTTATATGTTTCAGATGGAGCTAACAGTGCCGAAGTTACCTATACTGATTATATTGAGGTTGTTTATATTCCTGATCCTTTTGTAACTATTTCAGAACCAAATGGTGGTGAATTTATTTCACAAGGCGAACCATATGATATTACATGGGTTTCTGATTTCTGGACTGGTGATATTGATATTAAACTTGTAAAAGGAGTGGATACACCTGTTTTACTTGGTTCTAATATTTCAGTTGAAGATGGAAGCTGGATGTGGAATGTTTCTATTACAGAACAACTTGGTGACGATTTTAAAATTATGATCGTACCAGTAAACCCTGATGATCCATCGGATGAGAGTGATGGTTATTTCTCAATTATTGAACCATATGTAGCTCCAGAAATTGTTATTACCGAAATCATGTATAATCCTCCTGAGTCAGGAACTGATTCTTTAGAATTCCTTGAATTATATAATAATGGAGATGAAATAGTAAACTTAGAAGGCTTCTATTTCGCAGAAGGTGTTGAATACATTTTTCCAAATATTGATATAGATCCTGATAGTTATTTGCTTGTTGCTGTTAGTTCATCATCAATGTTGAATACTTTTGGTGTTGATGCACTACAATGGACAAGTGGTGGTTTAAGTAATGGAGGTGAGGATATTGAATTACGTGATAGTTATGATAATGTAATTGATTCTTTAACATATGACGATGCCCTTCCATGGGATCCTTTGGCTGATGGTAATGGACCTTCGCTAACACTTTGTAATCCTAGTGTTGATAATTCTATTGCAGTAAACTGGACTCATTCTGTTAATTTTGCAGCTTTAAATGCTGCAGGTGATTCAATATGGGCCACACCAGGTTTTGGTTGTGAGGTTGAGCTACTGCCAGGGTTTACTGCCAATACTATAAGTATTGTTGTTGGAGATTATGTAACTTTTACAGATTTAACACTTGGAGATCCAATTGATTGGAAATGGACATTTGAGGGAGGTACTCCTGAAATTGTGTTTGGGCAATATCCTCCCGAAATTTACTACGACGAGGTTGGAACCTGGGATGTTACTTTGTTTGTTTACGATGGCGTTACAACTGCTGAAATTATTTATGAGAATTATATTGAAGTAATTGATCTTCCGGCACCTGCAAATCTTGAAGCCGAGGTTGGACCATATGATGATGTTCAGTTAACATGGAGTGTGCCATCTACGACTGCTCAAATACAGATGGGCGTAACCGCAGAATTATTAGGATATAATGTATATCGTGATAATGATAAAATTAATGCTGTAGTTGTTGAAGTAGCTGAATATAATGATCCTGAACCTACAATAGGTTCACATGATTATTTTGTAACTGCTGTTTATGATAGTGGTGAGTCTGATCCTTCAAATATTGTATCAATTGTTGTAACTGATATTAACAACGTTGTTGCAAATTCAGTTAAATTATATCCAAATCCTACAGAAGGTATATTTACAGTTGAATATGTAGGAGAAGTTACAGTTGATATTTCAATAATAGACATAACAGGTAAGGAAGTATATAATAATAAAGTAAATAAAACTTCACAGGTTAATATCTCATATCTAGGTAAGGGATTGTACTTTGTGCGCTTACTTGATGATTCATCAAAAACTATACTTACCAAAAAACTTATTGTTAGGTAGTTTTTGAATAATAAAACAATAATTAGTAATAATATTATGGTTTTTTCAAAGGTAGTTTTGCTACCTTTGAAAAAATTCTTTTTTAAATTAAAATAACATACTTATGAAAAAAAATTACTTATTTAGTTTGGCACTTACTTTAATAGTGTCTTTTACGTTAACAGGTCAAAATTTAGTCGTCAATGGCGATTTTGAAAATTGGACAGATGGCGTTGCTGATAATTGGCTGGCCGATGGTGGAGCCGTTGAAATTAATCAAAATACTACAACTATCCAAAGTGGATCTTCCAGTTGCGAAGCAACATGGACATCGCAGGATAACCAGTATTTTACTTCTGATCTCTTCAATGTAACTTCAGGAATTGAGATAAATGCTAACTTTTGGGTTTATGATAATGACATAGCGGGAAGAGCTAGATTATGCATTATTTATGAGGGAGCCGACAACTATTATGGAGATTATAGTTCTGACATGGATGAATGGCAACAATTAGTTTATACAGAATTTGTACCTGATGGAGCAACTTCTGCAACATTTCAGATTAGATTTTATGATATTTCTGACGACTGGGATGGTGATGCCACTGTAATTGTTGATAATGTTGTTTTTGAGCAAAATACTACAGTTTACCCTGAGCCATCAAATTACCCAACTGAATTTGCAGCAACAGCAGCAGGTTTGGGTATTAACCTTACTTGGGTTGAATCAGCTGGTGATCAGCTACCTACAGGATACTTAGTTTTGGGAGAAAAACTTGTAACAAGAAGTTTTGATGTTCCTGTTGATGGTGTTCCTGTTGAAAATGACATGGATTGGTCTGATAACAAGGTGTCTATAAATGTAATAGGTGATGTGCAAGTTGCTTTTGACGGACTTGAAGCAAATACTGCATATGCATTTACCATATATCCTTTTACAAATTCTAGTGCCGATATTAATTATAAAACTGACGGTTCTGCACCCGATGCAACAGCAACTACAGCAAATCTTACTACAATAAATGCTGAAGGATTTGATAATGAGTTAAGTGCTTGGACATGGACTCCTTACAATGTGCTTGGTGATCAAGTTTGGGAATGGGCTGATACCTACGGAAACCCTCCAGGATGTGCAAAAATGACAGGTTATGATGGTGCTGCTTTTGATAATGAAGATTGGCTAATTTCACCTTCATTAGATCTTACAGCGTATAATGATGTAACTTTTGGTTTTGAGCAAGCACGTAATTATGGATCAAATGATGGTTTATTTGTTAAAATTTCAACAGATTATGATGGTTCAAGCGACCCAAGTACAAGTGGTACATGGACTGATATTTCAGATTCTTATATCTGGCACGAAGGCGGTTGGGATTTTATTGATGCCGGTTCTGTTGACATTTCTGCTTATAGCAGTGCTGCTACTCATATTGCTTTTATTTTTACAAGTACTACTGATGGAAGCGCGACATGGGAACTTGATAACCTAAAAGTTTTAGGTGTACTAAATACTGGTATTAATGGTAACAACATCCAAAAGCTTAGTATTTATCCAAATCCTGCAACTAGCAGTATAAATATAGTAAGCAATCTAGCTGGTACTATAAAAATAACCAGTGTTTCAGGTATGCTAATGATTGAAGATAAGTTAAATGCTGGTTCTAGTTCCATTAATATTGAAGAGCTTAATAGCGGATTATATATCATTGAAACTATTGATGATAGTGGTTTAAGATCAATTGGTAAATTGACTGTACGATAGTTAGCTTATTTATTTTTACTAATTATACTTAGGTATATAGCACTTAAACTAAACCGTTATAACCTAATTATTATAAAAAACCCTGTTTGTAGTTTGCAGACAGGGTTTTTGTTTATCTTTTTTTGTAATTTTATCCAGTTTTATACGTTATCGAAATAAACTTACTTTGAACGAATGTTTAACAAATTAATATTCTTCTTATTGTTGATTTATGTACCTTCTGTATTAGCTCAAAAGCTAGATGCTGTCCGTATAGAAGTTCCCGCTGATATAAATGTTGAGCAGTTTCATGTTGAGCCTATTGGTGATAATGGTATGCTCATATTCTACGAAAGTAGAGAGGTAAATAAAGAAGAAAAGAGAAAATGGTATTTTGGTTTATTTGATACAAATCTAAAACAGGTTTGGTTGAAATTTGTGCCTCTTTATGATAAAATGGAGTATATCACATCAAAAAAAGTAAAGGGGAATATCTATTTTTTGTTTAAGAATATTAATACAGAGAGGTTTGAATATGGTTATTATGAAATTGTTACTTATAATTATAAAAATCAGTTTTTTTCACAAATATCAGGATCAATCCCTTTAAAAGCTGAGGTGGCTGGTTTTGATGTAATTGATAATACCGCTTGTATTGCATTAAATCTTAAAAAATACCAAACTGATCTTGTTTTTATTAACATTTCTACCGGTGATGTAGTTCCAATACATATAAACGAAGGGGTTGAAGGTTATATTGAGGCTTTATATGCAAATAATGCAAGTAGTACTTTTTTTGTGGCAGTTAAGCAAAATAGAGATCGAAGATATATTGTTGATTATCTATACAGTTATTCCTCAAATGGAGAAAAACTTTCAGAATTGAAAATAGATAGTAAAGAATCGATTAAATATTTCAGGGATTATGTTTTTATACATCGAAGTGCAAATGAGTTTTTAATTTTTGGCACATACGATATTCTAACAGGTCGTACATTATCATTTAAGGATATTACTGAAGAAAAAGAAGCTGAAAATGCTGGAATGTTTTTTATGAATATAGTAAATGGCAAGCAAGAGTCATTATTGTTTTATGATTTTATGAGTTTTAGTAATGTTATAAATAGCGTACAGCTAAATGATATTTCAACCGTTAATTTTGCTGATTCGGTGCGGTCAAATAGTAATGTTCAAGCTGTAATGGCATCTTTTAGTTTAACCGACCCAACTGTATTTAAAACAGAAAAGGATGTGTATATTTTTTCTGCAGATGCATACCGCCCTTACTATCGAACGGAAACTCGTATGGATTATGACTTTTATGGAAGACCTTACCCATATACTTATAATGTATTCAGTGGCTACGAATTTTATGATGTTATTGTAGCAGGCATTTCACCCAATGGTAATTTGCTTTGGGATAACGATTTTGAAATTAATGATGTATTAACATATTCTACTAGTAGGAATTCGATTATTTTTGAGGACGATAATTATATTTCCATGGCTTATGTTAATAATGGAAATATAATTTCGCAAACTATTGAAGGTCCAGTAGATATCGATAGATCAAAAATGAAAATAGGCACTAATTTTCCTCAAGATAAGGTGTCTCAAGATGAAAATAATAAAATAGTTAGATGGTATAGTGATTACTTTCTAATTTATGGTTACCAAAAGCTAAAAAATCGTACCCTCGGCGAACAGTCTGTTAGAGTAGTTTTTTATGCAAATAAAATTACTTACAGATAAAATAACCTGCTAAAAATAATTATGGAAAAATTACTATTTATTTTTAGATATTTTAAATATCTATTGACCGCAAAAACCAGATATCGAGTACACTCTCAGCATGTATACGATTTTATTAATAATGTATTAAGAGATAAAGAACAGTACACTTATTATGAAGTATTATGGAAACACAGAAATGAAATAGCTGCTAGTAATGATCCGATTGAGACTGTCGATTTTGGTGTTGGTTCCGGTAAGAAAGCATATTCTACAAAAATAATTTCCTTGGGTAAAATTGTTAGGTTGAGGTCTCATAAGGAAAATGAATTGAAGTTGCTTTATAGAATAGTTAGGTTTTATAAGCCTAGTAATATACTCGAATTTGGAACTGCTGCAGGGATAAGTACATCCTATATTAAATGTGGAAATAAAACTAGTCACATGGTTTCCATGGAGGGCTGTTCAAATTTAGCATCAAGAGCCAATGAGTTATTTAATGGATTAGGCTTGCAAAATATTGAAATAGCAGTTGGAAACTTTGATACTAGTTTACATGCTGTTTTAAAAAAATTTACTACTCTTGATTTTGTTTTTTTTGATGGAAATCATCGTAAAGAACCAACATTAAGGTACTTTGAGGATTGTGTACAACTGTCAAATGAAAATAGTATTTTTGTTTTTGATGATATTCACTGGTCGCAAGGAATGGAAAGCGCATGGAATACCATAAAAAAAGACAGTAGGGTTAGTATTACCATAGACCTATTTTGGTTTGGTATCGTTTTTTTTAGAAAAGGAATTGAGAAACAGAATTTTATTCTTCGTTATTAAATTAT